>JGI24123J20310_1000878_pt1 | contig 15396 bp, 14 predicted proteins | sample SubbioCR12Aug_5A_FD_20310 | JGI IMG/M metagenome (IMG submission 20310)
GTGTGCGTGCTGTGATTTTCACGCTCACAAGATATGAAGCGTTACTTTAAAGTACAAGCCCTAAGTGTACAATTCTCGAATTTTTTTCGCTGAGTAGTTACCTTTGTGGACCATATCAAATGCATCCATACTCTGACATATGGCATGGCGTTCCCCCCTCTATTGGGTTGAAACCCTCATTAGTGAGGGCATTCTTTTGCCACGAGCTGAAGCTCGTGGCAAGAGCGTGCATTCTCACGACAAGCATTTGCATGCTCGATTTGAATCGGAATCTCACTTCTTCTCCCCGCTTCCATTCTTCTGCGGCAGTTTCTTGATACCCTTGAGCATTGGTTTGTCGTCCTTTTCGACTTGACGTTTCAATTTCTTCGCGTCTTCTTCGGGCGGCAGTGCTTCCGGCTTGATTCCTCGGTCAACAAGTACCTTGCGGACACCTTCATTGCTCTTGACATGCTCTTGAGTTATTCTTTGTTTTCCCTTTAGGTCGTCTCGCTTCACGCTGAACCTGGTAATTTCCGCTGCGAAATCCTTTGCCTTGATGGTAATGGTTGGAAGGAAATCTGCCAACGCTCTGCCCTGAGGAACTCTGAGCTTATCCTTCATCTCATGCGTTGCGTACCCGAAGAGAGCTTTGTCCCCTTTGCTTCTGATGCGTGCAAATCCGTGTTCGTCAACCCCTCGCTCGTAAATCACACCCGAAAGCTCCCGCTCCGATTGGGTGAGCTTTTCACGCGCTTGCATTCGTTCTTGAATGCTAATTCGCCTCTCAAGGATTTCCTGTTTCCGGGTCTGGACGGCAAAATAGCTCATGGCAAAGGCGATTTGGTCCTTTTTCGGGTCGCCGTTCTGGGCAATGAGATAGCACGCATAACGAGTCAACATCATGTCCGGCACTTCGCGCCGAGTTCCTGAGCCGATATCGACCATCTTCCCGACGTCGGCAAAATGGTCTTCAACGTCCTGACCAGAATTCTTGGACGCCGTTTTCGCTTTTTCAATGACTTGCACGAAGTTATCCCATTTTGCATAGCCGAGGAGCACCTGGAGATCCCTTGCATACCAGAATTCTACATCATCGGCAGTGTAGGCGGCCGACTCAAAAGTATTGGTCAGTCGTTGTATGAGTTCAGATTTCATAGAATCCTTTTCCCCCTTTTATGGCTGTCTCAACGATTTGTTGACGCCAACGTGACATCACCAACAAACATTTTAAACCTGAATAGATTTCGCCAGTTATCAGCACCAGGGTGATCCCGCCTTCGGCGGGACTGGTTTAGACGACCTTGAGAGTTTGTCCAACGGAGTCCTCATAATGCGTGCAACCTTGAGACGGTTTCTGCCCTCTGCTGCTAATAGAGATCAATTGACCTTGAGAATCTGCTTCAGAGCTTCAGGAATATCACCTATGTCCGTTATTGTTATGAAATGATTTTCTTGAAGCCGTGGATCATCGTTATCATTGAATCACGTGGATCAGCGGTTGTGTTGGTTTTCAGTTGATCCTCAATTGTCTGAACCGCTGATGTTTGTGATAGAATGGTATTCTTGATCGCTGATGTGTTTGATAGACGGATGTTCATGATGATTGTTTGAGGCGTTGGCTTTGAAGCTTTCGCTCATTTGTGAGTCGCTTGAACTCCAATCTCTTCGACCCGAAATTGAGCAGCAGACCGATTTCAAGCTTGTACGCCTCCAGGTAATTCAACGCCTGTGCAATGTGAACATCCTCCACGTGGGTGAGAGCCTTCAACTCAACCAGAATCTCTCCTCCAACGACAAAATCGGCGCGGCGAGTTCCGATCTTCTGTTCATCGTAGTAAATGGGGATTTCGACTTCGCGGCCAAAATCAATTCCGGCTTTCCCCAATTCGATAGCCAATGCCCGCTGATAAATCACTTCCTGAAATCCATTCCCTAACGTGTTGTGAACATTCATTGCACATCCAATGATTTTTTCCGTGATCGCTGAGAACTTGTACTCTTCTTTTATCATATCCATCACACCATCATAATTATCATCGGTTCAGATTGTTTTGAAGTCGATTCGGGCATCTTTCATCTGCAGAACAGTGTTAGTCTTAAGCTGGTCATTCCCTGCAAAGAGGCTGTCGAGGCAAATAACTCGCCGCGGTTTGATGTTGGTCGGGTCGGCGACTCCCGAAGGGATCCCTTTGGGACCGACTACAATAGCATCGATCGCTTCTTGCGTGATCTTCTCCAAGGCAAGAAAGACCTCGCCGTTGGCAATAGAGTAGACCGAAACGCCTCCAACTTCAACACGTTCCAACGTCGTCGTTAACTCGTAGCCCGATTTGAGCAAAATTTCCCACGCCATCGCCTCAGCCTCCGAGTCTTTCTTCACCGGATCTTGAAACGCCTCGATCTGTCTCTTTAGATCCTCTTCGTTCTCAATGACATCCGTGCGCCAGATTTTGAAGTTGGATGGCTCAAGTGTGAATACCTTGAATCCTACCGCTGATGTTTGTGATGATTCTGATGACGCTGATGATTTCTCCTCTGATTTCTCCGACAACCCCATGCTTATCTGTTCTCCGCTTTTATCATTCCCATCATCCTTATCAGCGGTCATCTGCGGTTCAGACAATCTCTTGATCACCCGCCGCATTCTCTCCTTACAGATATCGGCAATCGTTTTGTAACCGGCTTTGTAGGCCTCAGAACCTTCATCCGTCTTTTCTGGCAACTGCACAAGAATAAACTTCCGATTGCCGCCATCTTCTTTGTTTAACTCCATGACTGCCTGCGCTGTTGTGCCGCTGCCGGCGAAGAAATCTAGGATAACACCATCTTTAGGACATCCTTGCTCAATCAGAGCTAATGTCAAGAGCCGTGTAAACTTTTTTTAAGCGGCTTTCCCTTTCTTGAAGTTTTGTGATTGAAGTTGGTCTATAGTGTCGGCAACGAGAGTATATCCTCTGATTCGCCGGAGGCGACGTTCGCTGTTTCTCAGGAGCTGAAAGACCAAACAGACGGTTCCGAGACGAGTTCGTATGCGTCGTGCAGCACGGGTCCTGAGCCGAACGGTCGCAAAGAGCGACTCAATCGGATTCGTGGTTTTCAGATGTATCCAATGACGTTTCGGAAAGTCGAAATAGGTCAACAGAGCTTCGCCGGCTTCCTGCAACGATTTCACTGCCTTGGGGTAGAGTGTTCGATAGCGACGGATGAACTCCTGTTTGAGCCGCTGAGCATCGTTGTAGGATTTCGCATGATAGATCAGCCGCAAGTGTTCCAAGACTTCATCGTGGGCTTTGGTCGGAACTTTGTCTAGGATATTACGCATCTTATGCACCCAACACCGTTGATGCTGACTCATCGGGAATATTTTTCTCACGGCCTTCCACAGACCGTCGATGCCGTCCCCGATCACCAGGCCGATCCATTTGACGCCCCGGCGCTTCAGATCCCGGAACAGGTCCGTCCATGACTCCTCGCTTTCTCGATACCCTTCTTCCAACGCTAGGAGCCGCTTGCGCCCTTGGCGGTCAACACCGACAACCACAAGCAAGGCAAGGGTTTCATCAACAGCACCACCCTTGGGATAGATGCCATCAGCCCACACATACAGATACTCCTTCTCCAAGGGCTGGTTCTTCCACTTCCGGTATTGCTCTTCCCACGGACCCTTCAAGCGAAGCATGGAATTGGCTGACAACGGTGCGTCCTCTCCCAACAGCCATCCGAATGCTTGCTCGAAGTCTCCCAAAGCTAGTCCGTGCAAATACAGCTGCGGGAGTAAGTCCCGCATTTCGGGCGTCAGGCGCTCATACTTGGCCACGATCTTCGACTCGTACGGCTCACGCAACCGTGGCATCCGGATCTCGACCGTCCCGCTTCCACAGGTCAGACACCGGGGATCCCCGTAGCCATTGCGATACTGCAACGGCACCCCCTCCCTGTGGTGGGCATGCCAACTCCGGCCCACAATCTCATCCCGCTCCGCTTCCAGGCCATCTTGCAAACCTCTCTGGATGTGTGATCGGGCTAACGCATCCACATACGAGCGACCATCTCCTATGGCCGGTTGCTCCAGCTCGAAGACTCTTCTCTTCGTTCTTGCAGATGATCCTTCTTTACGATACTTTGCCATTGGCGTATCCTCCTTGGGTTTTTGTTTGGTTGAAAATGCACCCCAAGATACGGATGCGCCGCTTTGTTTTCTACCCTTTCATCCAGGGTTCCAGTTCACACAGCTTTCGAATATAACTCCTCAATCAACTCCTGAATCAATATAGAGGGTTTTGGAAAATCCATCACACGAACACCAAATAACTTCTCCAATTCTGCAGTTCCTGTTCGAGTATAGATGTTCTCACCGATTAGAGATGAGAAACCTGTAAACTCTTCTTTTAGTTCAGCGAGAAATACTTTTCGCCTAGGTCTTCCCGTCGGAGAATCTGGCCATATGATTCTATTCTCGACTATCAAGCGAGACATCGTTTCCTCATCGTATCTCCAGCCTAACCTCGGTCTTCCAAAATTGATCCGTGTCTCAGGATTCACCAGATCATAGTGGCAATTAGGTCTGAGTTCTTCTGGAAGAAGGCCGACCATATTTCCGCTAACCCACGGCCCTCGCGGATCGTAATCTGGATTTGAATATTGATGAATCTTGCGTTCGTCACCACGAATTCTTCTACCATAACACAGAACGTATTCATGATCTATAGATGCACCAGTTACGTTCCGATTATCTTTGTTCTGCCGGCTCTTCCAAACAAATTCCGCAATAATATTCTCTTCCCCAAAAATCTCATTCATCATCAGTCGTAGATTATGCACCTCGTTGTCATCAATCGAAACGAAGATCACGCCGTCATCTCTTAGCAGGTTGCGGGCCAGGAACAGACGGGGATACATCATCGAGAGCCAGTTGGAGTGAAACTGTCCGTTCTCTTTGCTGTTTTTTCTAAAGAATCCCTCTTTGGTCAAATATCCTGCCTCATCCTTGTCCCCGATCCGCTTCAGGTATTTTTCCTTGCTCTCCGAAAACTTGTCGGGATAAATGAAGCTGTCGTTGCCGGTATTGTACGGCGGATCGATGTAGATCATCTTCACCTTGCCGTAGTACGACTTCTGCAATACCTTGAGCACTTCAAGATTCTCCCCTTCAATGAAAATGTTGTCTGAACCGCTGATCTCGCTGATTAGATGATTCCGCTGATCCTTTTCTTTATCAAAAACATCAGTGTCATCATTCTTCATCTGCGGTTCAGACTGTGGTTTCAGCGTCGCCGTTGTGGGCATTTGAATTGCTTTGAAGGCTTCCGATTTTCCGGCCCAGTTGAGCACATACCGCTCGTTGGCAATCACGAGCTCTTCACCAAGCGTGAGTCGCAGTCTTTCCCAGTCGATCTTCCCTTCACTCAAAACTTCGGGGAATATTTCTTTCAATTTCTCGAGCTGGGAACGTACAACGTCGAGAGATGTTCCTTCGATCTGTTCCATAGCAAACTCCGTTTCAATCATAGGGTGAAGCCACAATCACCATTTGTTTCGGGGAACGTGCATGTACATTCTCATTCGGGATCTCTGGTTTCTCGGACTGATGGAGGGCGCGGTTCTTCTTGTCGCCTGGAGCGACTAACTCATCGAACAGGGTTTCGGCGTCGCAGTAGTTTCCACCCTGACTCTTTGCTCCCCCGATTAGATACTGACAGCTTCTGGAATTGAATCCCCGCGGAGACGAATTCGATTGCTATCGTTTCCTTTGTGCGATTGCTTCCAAATATACGACCTTGCCGCTACACTATCAAAATCTATCGCGTGTCTGTCGGAACCACATCATGAACGGGATTATCCGTATGAGTTATATCTACCCCATGCATACCCATCCTCACTCATCCCCATAAAGTTTTCTCACCACCACATTCGTCAGCTCTTTGATCAGTTCCTTCTCTCCCGGCATGATATGCTCGGTGGTGTGCCAGACTAATTCCTTCGGCTCGCGGGCACTGTCAAACAGGTCGTGCGTGGATCGGGGAGGAAAAAACGTGTCCCCCTTTCCGCTCACCATGAGAAGCGGACGTGGGGAAAGGTGAGGAGCGTACCGCGTCGGCTCAAAGGGGCTGAGGATCGCGTTTCCGATCCACCCCGCGAGCCATCCGGGAAGAGATGTCCCCCATCGCTTTGCGTTCTGGGCAATCACTGTGGAGAGGTTTCCTCCCCCCTGCACGACGACGAGCTGTTTCACCCGAGCGTCGATGACCGCTGCCGGGATTCCCGTGAACGAACCGAAGCTCACCGCCACCATGATGACTTCATTTCGATCGACTTCCTTTTGCTGAAAGAGCCAATCGAGGCAGTTTAGAAGAAGCGGCACCGTTCGAAATCCCATCGCGCGTAGGCTCACGGTGGTACTCAATCCCTTCCATCCACGGAATTCCCATTCCCCCTCGAAAGGATAATCCACCGCCATCAGCATCACATCGTCGTGCCCTTCGATCATGGCAACGACATCCTTCCCCGTCTCGATTCCCACGGCGAGAAGTCCGGTGCGATGCGGTCCCCTTCCTTTCGGCATCCGGATCCTGCCGGTCATCGAGTCGGTCGACGTCTTTAGCTGAAAATCGAATACTCTTGTCTTCGCGCTCTCTTCCACCGGCAAAAGCGTCATAGATTGAATTGTTCCCTTGCGGGCGAGGAATGCGTCCCGGAGGTTGTAGTAGCTTTGGGCGTGAGCAAGCGGAGTGACGGAGATGATGGCCATAAGAATATTTGCCGTTGTTCTGAACATTGGGAACATTGCGCTGTACGAATATAGATGCGAGGCTGTCCAAAAACAACTTCTTACACTGTGATTTTCGCCAACGATTCGTTTCTTGAGATTGCCGTCCAATTTCAGTATGTTCAATTCACCATTTTCGATGATCAGACGCATCCTGAAATTCATCCGGTCACTCGTTATCGCAGCCTTTGTTGCGATTGCTGTTTGGACCCTCGCGCTTATGGCCTTTGAAGAACAATTCATCTACTTCCCCTCGGTCTACCCGGAAGGGCTCTACAACGCCCTCGATCCTTCGGTCGGGGTCATTGATTGCTGGTTCACAACTGCAGATAGCGTGAAGTTACACGGATGGTATGTGCGAGCGCCGGATCCCATCGGCACACTTCTCCTTTCTCATGGAAACGCCGGAAACATTTCTCACCGTCTCGATCTCATGCGCCAGCTTCATCGATCAGGGTTCAACGTATTCATGTACGACTATCGGGGCTATGGCAGAAGCGAAGGCTTTCCCACTGAGGAGGGAATCTACCTGGATGGTCGCGCCGCATACGATTATGCCGCAACTCTTCCCGGCGTAGATTCCTTACGGATCATTCTCTTTGGGACGAGTCTTGGGGGAGCAGTTTCTGTCGATGTCGCCACGGATCGCTCTCCCGGGGGCCTGATTCTCGAAGCCACCTTTTCATCCGGGAAGGAACTTGGCCAGGAACTCTATCCCTTTCTCCCAATCAAACTTTTTATGAAGTCAGAATTCAATTCCGTCGAGAAGATTCGATCTATCACGGTTCCAATTCTTGTCATTCACGGAAGCGACGATTCCATTGTTCCCCTCAAGTTGGCCCGCCGTCTCTTCGATGCTGCAAATGAGCCAAAGGAATTCTATGAGATTGCCGGCGCCGATCACAACGATACGTACATGGTCGGGCGCGCGGAATATTTCAACAAAATTTCCGGTTTCGCTCGCCGTTTACTGAAAAACTCCCAGCCGTAGCGTCAGGTCCACACAACAATTCCCTGCACTTTGAAGTCTAATGGAGCATGGACCTTCGCCATATCCCCCCGCAACCTTTCGATTCCCCTGACGTAAGGGGGGATGTTACTGAAAATTCCCTCGACTGCACGTTCGAACTCATCTTGAAGGAAATGCTATGAAGACGAGGATCATCATCATCTCCGTCGTTGCTGTCGCCGTGGTGCTCGCAGCAGTCTATTTTCTCGTCGGGAGAAACGACGGCACAAGCGGCCCCCTCCAGAAGGTGCGAATTGAGCGAGGGACGATTGTCGACAAGGCGCTCGCGGTTGGAACAATCGAACCGGAAAACGAAATATCGGTGAAATCCAAGATCTCCGGAGTGGTCAGCCGCATCTATACCGACGTGGGCACATTCATTCGGGCCGGCCAGCCCCTCCTTGAGGTGCGGCCCGATCCGACTCCCCTTGAACTGGCAGAGGCCAAGCGCCAGGTCGAGCTGCGACAGGTTGACTACGACAACGTCGCGAAAGAAAAAACCCGACAGGAATCTCTATTCAAGAGCAACCTTATTTCACCCAAGGAGTACGAAGAGTTTTCCCGCAAACATGCTGAGACTGAACTTCAGCTGAAGATTGCGCGGGAGAGGCTCGCTCTCATCGAAAGCGGAAGGGTCACCATCGGTGACACACAGATTGAGTCGATCATCAAGGCCCCAATCGATGGATTTGTTCTGAGCCGAAGCGTAGAGGTCGGGGATCCGGTAACACCGCTGACTTCTTTTCAGGAGGGTACGGTGTTGATGCGAATGGCAAACATGGAGCGACTCCTCTTCAAGGGGACGGTTGATGAGATTGATGTGGGGCGACTCCGCGAAGGATTGGAAACCGAGATCAAGGTTGGCGCTCTTCCCCAGGATACCATTCGGGGTGTTCTGCGAAAAATCTGGTTGAAAGCACAGAAGAAGGAGAATGCTACGGTGTTCCCCATAGAAATCACCATCCCCTCGACCAAGAACGCTGTCCTGCGCGCCGGGTACTCTGCCAACGCGAATATCATCATCCAGAAGAAAACGGATGTGCTGATGGTCCCGGAACGGGTGATCACATTCCGGAACGATTCCGCCTTCGTAAAATTCCCTATCCCTCCCGATCGCGAGGAGGAACGATATATCAAGACGGGATTGAGTAATGCGATAAATGTTGAAGTGGTTTCAGGATTGAACGAGGGAGATGTTGTATTGGAAAAGCCGGTGAAGAAAATCGAGTAGAGTGTGTAAGTTGGATGTTTCACGCGGATGAACGCGGAATGCAATCCGTGTAAATCCGTTCTTTTCGGTGTGATCCGCCGTAACCATCTTTTTCTTCTATGGACCAATTTCGAACAAATCTCTCTGAGTTTTTCCTTGATCTGAAGGCACAGAAGCTCCGCGCGTTCCTGACGATGTTCGGGATCGTCTGGGGAACGGTGGCGATCATCGTGCTCATTGCCTTCGGCGTCGGGTTCAAGAGACAGATGTCGATCAACATGCACGGTATCGGGGAGAGCATTGCGATCATGTTTCCGGGAAGAACGACAAAGCCGTTTGAGGGTTTCGGCACAGGCCGACCCATCAGCTTCATTGAAGACGATACTCGCCTGCTGGCGAGCCAGATTCCCGGGATTTCTGCAATTAGTCCGGAGTACTCCAATCGGCAAGCGGTTCGGCGAGGCGAGAACATTCTTACCTCGCTGATCACCGGAATCCTGCCGATCTACGGCGACATGCGCAACATCATCCCCGATGCAGGCGGACGCTTCATCAATTCCCTGGATATTGGACAACGACGGCGCGTGGCCTTCATTGGTGACAAAGTCAAGGGACTGTTGTTTGGGGAACAGAATGCTGTGGGGGAGATCATTTACATCGGGGAGGTCCCATTTACAGTCATTGGCGTCATGCAGAAGAAAACGCAGAACTCCTCCTACAACTCGCGCGATCAGGATCGTATCTTCATCCCCTCATCAACGTTCTCATCCCTCTATAGCGTGATTCGTTTGACAAACATCATTTACCAGGTGGGTGATCCGCGGCAATCGGAAGAGGTGGGCGAGCAGGTGCGCGGCGTTCTCGCAAAACGCTACAAGTTCGATCCCACGGACAAAGATGCGGTCTGGATTTGGGATACTGCGACGTTCGACAAGTTCATATTCTATTTTTTCCTTGGCTTCAATATTTTCATGGGGTTGATCGGAAGCTTCACGCTTGGAGTCGCAGGTATTGGAGTGGCAAACATCATGTACATCGTGGTACAGGAACGAACCCGCGAAATCGGCATCAAGCGCGCCGTCGGTGCGAAAAGATCGAATATCCTGATGCAATTTTTCATGGAGACCGTTCTTATCATCGGGATTGGTTCCGGAATCGGATTTCTCATTGCCTACGGGATCATCGAAGCGCTGCAGTACGTGCCGATCAAGGAATTTGTCGGGTCACCGGTTATTTCCATTGAAGTGGTGATCGCAACGGTTTTCGTTCTGGGCATCATTGGCCTGGCGGCCGGCTTCATGCCCGCCCGAAAGGCGGCGAATCTGAATGTGGTAGATTGCCTGCGCTATTGATACCAATAGAATTGTCATCGCACATTTTTAAATTTTTCACTTTTCATTATTCATCGACACATGTTGCTTGAACTCCTCCGAGATTTTGTTCACGATCTGAAAGCACATCGCACCCGTGCGTTGCTGACTCTTATCGCGATCACCTGGGGAACCGTCGCAGTTGTGCTCCTTCTCTCCTTCGGCGAGGGGCTCGGCCGGCAGATGATGAACGGACTGCTGAACGCTGGCAATCGCATCATGGTGATTTATGGCGGGGAAACGGGTCTGATTTACGAGGGATTGCCGAAAGGGCGGCGCATCAGCTTGGTAGAGGAAGATGTCGACATCCTCATCCGCGTGATCCCATCCATCGATATGATCAGCCCTCAGTACCGAAAGAATGTAACTCTGACATACGGAAGCTTCTCCATCACGACGGAGTGCGAGGGGGTGAATGCGGAATTCGAGGAGATGCGTCGTATGTACCCCGCGGGGGGAGGACGCTTCCTCAATGAGGTTGATGTGGCGCTGCAGCGTCGTGTGTTGTTTCTGGGTGTGGAAATCGCGAAAGAAATTTTCAAACAGGAAGACCCTATCGGCAGGATCATCCTCGTCGACGGAATTCCTTATACCCTGATCGGCACGATGCAGAAGAAGATCCAGACATCGATGAACAACGGTCCCGATTCACGACGGGCAATTGTTCCGTACACCACATTTCGGACAACCTATGGGAATCAATATGTCAACAGCATCGTGGTGCGTCCCAGGGATCCCAGTCAGCAGGAGCGTGTAAAATCGGAACTCTATCGCGTTATCGGTCGTAGATATCATTTTGATCCTGCCGATGAGCGAGCGCTCCAAATCCGGGATTTCATCGAGGCCGAAAAGATCAGTCGCAAAATCGAACTCGGTGTCGAGATATTTCTCTTCGGCGTCGGATTTCTGACTCTGCTCATCGCGGGGATCGGTGTTGCCAACGTGATGTACGTCGTTGTAAAGGAACGGACGAGGGAAATCGGCATCAAGCTGGCCGTCGGGGCGCGACGGTCGTACATCCTTCTGCAGTTCATCGTCGAAGCTCTGCTCATTGCGTTCATCGGAGGAACCATTGGACTTCTCTTCTCTTATGGCGTGATATCTCTTGTTCGCATGATTCCTTCCGAAGAGGGCGCGATGCAGTTCCTCGGGCGTCCCGTTCTCTCCACCACCACAATGCTGATCACAACAATGATCCTTACCCTCATCGGCCTACTAGCGGGACTGTTCCCTGCGAGGAAGGCTGCGAGCGTCGACCCGGTGGAATCGCTCCGGTACGAATAGGTTCTCCTCTCTTCCAGGCCTATCCCTTGCAATTGTACTCCCCGTTAGGCACATTTTTCCAATATACTGCATGCAAGAAGCCCTGTTGCGTTCATGCATCCACAAAACCGGGCGAGCGCGTCATGGTTTCCTCTCTCACCAACGAACGATGGTTGATCGATGCAACCCCTGACTTCGCCGACCAGCTTCGCCTTCTGGATACCATTCATCCGATTGAGCACAGTCCCCTCCCCGTTTCCGCCACACTGGCAAAACACATCGGACTCACAGGGATCCTTCTCACATCCAGTTCTCGACCCGGCAGGTCACGCACAGAAGATCGTAACCAGCGCCGGATTTTGCCTTGCTGTACAAGGATCGGTGTTCCCTATATATAAGAGAGACTCCTGTCTAACTTGCATCTAAACCCTGAAGTTGAGACCTTAGAAGCATGGTTGAGGTTCCTGAAGCGTGGGGCGTATTCAATTAGAGCAACGTTTTCAGAACAAAACCTAGAGGTCTGGCCGAAAACCTCAAGTGAGCAGTTGTCTCAGACAATCTTCATGCGAAACCTTCCATGCCCACGCTTCAGTCATTGCGGGCACCGCTTGCCCCGTGATGTTGTAACACGTGGACCCGTCCGCGCTGGCGGACTTCCTTCATTGGAGCAGAATCCCCGCCTGCCTCAATTGATTCTCCATGGCGGGCAGGCCAGCCTGACCGGTCCGAAGGACTCCTTCGGAGCAGGCAGGCGGATCTAATCCGGAATGACATTGGGTTACTAGGGTGGGTTTTCGGCCGCATCTCTATCACCTGCGCTCAAATTCGGAGGGCGCCATGGTTCGAAATCTTGTCTTATTCATCTCGACATTTACCAGCTTCATGGGCATCCTCATAGCCTTTCATTCCCTCGTTCTTGATGATGGCCCCTGGATTTGGAATCTTTCGAAAGCCGTAGCATCGATCTTCGTGGTCTGCGTTGGCGTTTTTACGTGGAAATTCAGTCGCACAGAGGAGTCAGATTATTTCACCGAGACAGTACTCCTCTTTGCCGTGATGACGTTGATGGTCGTCGGGGGGGCGGGGCTCGCCTGGACCCTACACATCGCGCTCGTCTCGGGCGATTTCGAAACGTGGCTTGTCATCGTCATTATGATCGTCATTGCGCAAGGGTGCGTGACGACGATCTACCTTTTTCAGCGCGTGCGAATGAGTACCAATCAGATCAATCATCATTCACGGTAGATCTCTGTCCCGCAGCCGTTTGGTTGCCGGTCGATGCAGTAATCCCAATCATCACAGGGAGGGCATATCTCATGGCATTCAGCATCCGTCGTGCGGACTACTTTTACGTAACCGTTAAACACGAACCGGGAGAAGCCTACAAATTTCTCTCTCGCATGGCCGATCTCGGTGTGAATCTGCTCGCCTTTACGGCGGTTCCGATGGGTCCTGCCCACACGCAGCTCACAATCTTTCCTGAAGACACTCACAAGTTGAATGATGGCGCCAAAAAAGCCGGCATCGATATCATCGGTCCGCATCCGGCTATCCTCGTTCAGGGGGATGATGAATTGGGCGCCCTTGCCGTCATTCATGAAAAGCTCTACGAGGCAAAGGTGAACGCGTTTGCTTCCAGCGGCGTAGCTGACGGGAGAGGCGGATTCGGGTACATTTTGTACATCAAGCCGGATGAATACGAACGTGCCGTGACTGTGATAGGCGTATAGCTTTGGGATACAGGTGTTCGTCATCCGGACACACGACAATGGCTCCAGAAGATACCGGCAAGTCGGTATTGGCGCCGCCTAGTATGGAAATGGTTTTGGTGATACCTCGCATGCAGCATTGTTAATGAGTTGTCGCGGCAGATCGCGTCTCGTCGGAGAATTTTCATTCAGGGAGCTTACCACCCCCCTCCTTCTTTGTAAAATCGATTAGTATTCGTCCTGCGCATCCGACCAGCTTTCCAAAATCACCAGCCGTCGTGATTTCACACAAGGACATCGAAGATTGCTTCCCGAGAGACACCGTATTGGACGGCACCGCCGTTTCAAGAAATAACGGTCCCAGGAAGACTCATACCCCGATGTAATTCAATCGTGAAAGAGAGGGAAGAAAAAGAACACGCCCGCAGAGGAAGGGTGAGGGAGATACATGCGGGCGTGGGAGGAGTAAACAGCGTGTAAGTATGCGAGGGTGTCAAACCATAGGAATCCTCATTTCGACTCTATCGCGGCCAGGAGACTATCTGAAGAAGATTTCGATGTCGGATATATACCATCCCGTTTCGAATTTCAAAAGCGTGAACCTGACTTCCTGATCGTGTCGGGCAATTCGCACCACAATGGTCGCCCGTTGTGTAGCTGCTGTGGAACTGTAGCGTTCGCTCACATACGAAAACGAGTGTCCGCTCCACATGCGTCCCAGGTTCTCGAAGGAAAGCTGAGTCTGCTCATAGTTGGATGTCTTTAGAGGTCCGGAACCGTCTGCTTCAGCCATGAGGCGACAGAGTCCAACAAGATCGCTGCGATCAATGAGGCGTTTGAATTCTTCGACCGTACGCATTGGCGTATCGCCGGCTTGGAGAATTCCGCTCAGGTTCGTTGAGGCCAGGAGGAGCCCCGCGAAAAAGAGCCGACGCGCCCATCGGCTACGCTTGGTCTTGTGATGGGGAGGAAAATAGTTCATGTGAATCACCCTGATCAATTGTTATTCGTACCAGGACAAAACTTCGTAAGTGCCCGTCGCCGGATAAAGCGGGGGTGAGGAGTACAGCATCCGTTCGTCGTACCGGTAATTTTTCTGAAAGCCTGAAACGATTTTTCCACCACTGAATGTCCCGACAGGCCCGCGCTGGTATTGCTGGATTCCTCCAAGGACAGTCAGCGTCCCTGCAACCGGACGACTGTTGTATCCATCAGCCTTGAAGCCCCCCGATCGCATGAGCATCGAAGCATGGACCGTGACTCCGTGAGCCGGATTGTTGTTGTTTGTATTGTCGGTGATGATGACATCATTGTCACAGACAATGCCCAACATGTCCTGTGATCCTGGATCGGTCATCGGATTTCGGTTGTAGGTCACACTGGAATCAATCCACACATTTCCTTTCGCGGCACCCGAGCTGCCCGTTGCAACGATCGTCAATCTACCATTCAATTTTCCCTTCAGCCTAATATTGGCGTTTTCGGCCATGAACACGCCATTCGGTGCAAGGGTGGCCATCGGATACGTATATGCGGGCACGGCGGTCCATGAGCCAAAGCGATATGTCGCCGTGCCGTCCGCATTCAATTGCAGACAAATATCCTGTTTGTCGAAGTGACGTCCGCCCGTTCGGGCCAGCTCTTTCAGCGCATCGAAATTGCGCGGCAGATCTAGATTTACGCCGCTCTGATATCCTCCGACAAAAATGGGGTTTGAATCCTTCGTCCCAAGGTGAATACCGTTCTTCGATGATGCCTTACCAACGAACACCGGATTCCCTGACGCATTGATCTTCTGCTGTGTGTGGAATGGCCCCCACACCGTATCGCCCGTGATCCACCAGATATTTCCTTCGATGTCACTGTAGTAGGCAAACTTGGAAAATTTTGTCAGTCCCAGGAGGAGAATTGATGTGTCCTTCACGTTACCATATGTCGAGGTCACGAAAACCCGAAGCATACCAAGTGAAGGCGCGGTGATCGACGCGTTATATACCCCACCACTGAATTTGACGTTACTGAAGCCGGTGCGCCATTCAGGATTGAATGTGATCTCGCTCGCCGCCATATTGGCCGCGCTCGAGGCG
>JGI24123J20310_1000884_pt1 | contig 15341 bp, 13 predicted proteins | sample SubbioCR12Aug_5A_FD_20310 | JGI IMG/M metagenome (IMG submission 20310)
CTAGGGTCCGCTTTCGTACGCAATATGCCCTTCGATCAGTGTATAGCGCACGCGGCCGGGCAGTTCGGCGCCGAGAAAAGGCGTGTTCTTGCCCTGGCTCTTGAGGGAGGCAGGGGATACCTTGAAGCTGCCCAGGGGATCGAAGACGCAGACATCGGCAACCGCCCCGGCTGACAGGCGACCGGCCAGTATGCCCAGCACTCGCGCTGCATCGGACGTAATGCGTGCAAGCGCCGTGGCAAGCGGCTGTTGCGCTTCACCGGCCCATTTCAGCGTCAAGGGCAATAGCAGTTCGAGGCCGGTGGCGCCGGGCTCAGCCTCGCCGAAGGGAAGCTGCTTGGCATCGTCGTCAACCGGTGTGTGGTCGGAACACAGGGCATCAACAATGCCTTCAGCCAAACCAAGGCGCAGAGCCTCGCGGTCTTCCAGCGTTCGCAGGGGGGGGATCAGTCGGGCATGGGGATTGAAGTAGCGGATATCCTGCTCGGAAAGATGCAGGTGATTGATGGAAATGTCACATGTCACCGGCAACCCTTCGGCCTTGGCGCGGGCAACGCCTTCAAGGCCGGCGGCGCTTGAAACGCGCTTGACGTGCAAGGCCACCCCGGTTTCGCGAACAAGCTCCAGCAACCTGGACAGTGCAATCGTCTCCGCACAAATCGGGATGCCGGGCAAGCCCAGCCGCGTCGCCACTTCACCTTCGTGCGCCACCCCGTCACGCGCGAGGAAAGAATCCTCGGGCTGCATCCAGACTTTGTAGCCGAATGTCGCCGCATATTGCAGCGCGCGAAAAAGAACCCGGGTGTCCGTCACCTGCGCGTTGGCCTGGCTGAAGGCGATGCAGCCCGCCTCGGCTAGCTCCGCCATCTCAGTCAGCCGTTCCCCTGCCAGGCCGACTGTCAGTGCGCCAAGCGGATAGACATGAGCCGAGGCCAGATTACGGGCGCGATGCTTGAGCATCTCGACCAGGCCGGGCTCGTCGAGAACCGGATCGGTGTCCGGCGGACAGGCCAGGCTGGTGACGCCGCCGGCCACCGCCGCAGCCATTTCAGATTCCAGGGTCGCCTTGTACTCGTAGCCCGGCTCGCGCAGGCGCGCAGAGAGGTCAATCAGACCCGGGCAGACCACCAGGCCCGTCGCGTCGATGACGCGGTTGGCGGAAAAGCCCTCCGGGGCCGCACCCACGCCAACGATTCTGCCGGCGGCGATGAACACGTCCTTCAGCGCATCGACGCTATTGGCCGGATCGATCAGGCGACCGTTCTTGATATGGATCTTCATCGCATCATGCCCCTGCCAGCATGCTCATCACCGCCATGCGTACGGCAATGCCGAAGGTCACCTGCGGCAGGATAACCGCATGCTGGCCGTCGGCAACGGCTGAATCGATTTCCACGCCGCGGTTCATCGGCCCCGGATGCATGACGATGGCGTCAGGACGGGCGCAATCGAGCTTGTCCGCCGTCAATCCGTAGTACTTGTAGAACTCCTGCGGGCTGGGCAGCAAAGCGCCCTGCATGCGCTCGCTTTGCAGCCGCAACATCATCACCACATCAACATCCTTGAGACCGCTGCGCATGTCGTGGAAGACGCGCACGCCGAGCTTGCCGACGTCGGCCGGAATCAGCGTTTTCGGTCCGATCACCCTCACTTCGGGTACGCCCAGTGTGATCAGGGCGCCGATTTGCGAGCGCGCCACCCGCGAATGCAGCACATCGCCGACGATGGCCACGACCAGCCGGGTAAAGTCCTTCTTGTAGTGCCGGATCGTGTACATGTCGAGCAGGCCCTGCGTCGGATGAGCATGGCGCCCGTCGCCTGCATTGATGACATGGATGTGATCGCGGCCGCAGGCGGCCAGGTGCTGCGCAATGAGGAAGGGTGCTCCGCTGACTGCATGCCGGACCACGAACATGTCCGCCTGCATGGCACAGAGATTGTCCACCGTGTCGAGAAGGGACTCGCCTTTCGACGCCGAGGAGGTTCCAATGTTCAGGTTGATGACGTCGGCAGACAGGCGCTTCGCGGCGATCTCGAAAGTCGTGCGTGTGCGCGTCGAATTTTCGAAGAACAGGTTGAAGACGCTCTTGCCGCGCAGCAGTGGCAGCTTCTTCACCTCGCGTTCGGCTACCTCGGTGAAGGGTGCGGCGGTATCGAGGATGGCAGTCAGTACATCGCGCGGCAAGCCGTCGATGGTCAGCAGATGCTGGAGTCCGCCATTCTTGTCCAGTTGCGGGTTAATCATCGATCAGCCTCAGGCTCAGCACACCCGCCTCATTGCGCTCCAGCTGGAGATTACTGCCCGGCTTGAGCCGCAGCACTTGCCCGGTCCAGCGTGGGCACACCGGCAACTCCCGGCCGCCCCGGTCGATCAGCACGGCCAGGTCGATGCGCGCCGGGCGACCATAGTCGAATATCTCGTTCATGGCGGCCCGTATGGTGCGGCCGGTGTAGAGCACATCATCAATGATGACAATCGGACGGTCTTCCACCTCGAAGGGCATGGCAGAAGACTTGATCTGGGCGTGCAGCCCGCTGCGGCTGAAATCGTCGCGGTAAAACGAAACATCGAGACTGCCGAGCGGCGTTTTCAGGCCGAGGGCGGCGTGCAGGCGCTCGGCTACCCAGACGCCGCCCGTATGAATGCCCACCAGGGCCGTATCCGGACTCAGCTCAGTGCGCAGGCTGTCCGCCAGCTCGGCGCAGAGTCGCTCGGCGTCAGGCAGTTGCATCGAAGTAATCCTGCAGTATATGTTGCGCGGCCAGCGCGTCGACCCGACTCTTGCGCTTCCTCCAGTTCAGACCGGCTTCGCGCAGCTCTGCATCGGCGGCAACCGAGGTAAGCCGCTCATCCGTGAGCACCACTGGCAGATTGAAGCGGCCATGCAACTGGTTGGAGAAGCGGCGGCACCGCGCGCTCATTTCGTGCTCGGTGCCATCGAGCGTAAGCGGCAACCCGATCACCAGCAGGATCGGCCGCCACTCCTGAATGAGCCGTGCGATCGCCGCAAAGCGGGCTTCATTGGTCTCCGCTTCAATGGTCTCAAGTGCGTTGGCCCGGCCAAGCAGCGCCTCGCCTACGGCGACGCCGATGCGTTTCAATCCAAAATCGAATGCCAGAACAGTGCCGACTTCGGCAGGCTGGGTAAGGGACGGAGGGCGGGATGAAGCCATCAAAAGGGGCATTCTACGCCTGATTGCCGCCGTACTCACCTTGTCAGGCATGCCCTGCCACGTCGGAAAGGTTGGCCAGATCGAACCCGAGCAACTGCATTGCCGCCGGCAGCCTCTCCTCGGGGGGCATGGCGAAGAGAATCTGCGTGTCTGCCGCCACGGTAAGCCAGGCATTTTGCGCCAGTTCGTGCTCGAGTTGGCCGGCGGCCCAGCCAGCGTACCCGAGCGAAACAATGAATTCCCGGGGCTCCCCGGCGCTGCCGACCGACTGGAGGACATCGCGCGAACTGGTCAGGCCCAGCTCATCCTTCACTGGCAGCGTGGCCTGCCAATTGCCAACGGGGCGGTGCAGCACGAAGCCGCGGTCTGTCTGCACGGGCCCGCCAAACATCACCGGCAATGCAGCAAAACGCCTGGCTTCCAGGGGGATATCGATGCGTTCGAAAAGTGCCTCCACCGTCATGTCGAGCGGGCGGTTGATGACGATACCCAGCGCCCCTTGCTCGTTGTGCTCGCAGATGTAGGTCAAGGTGCGTGCAAAATTCGGGTCGACCATGGCGGGCATGGCGATCAGGAAATGGTGTGTGAGATTGACGTCTTGCTGGGCCACGACGGCATTGTAATCCGCACATCCGTCGGCGTCCAAGCCGGCGCCAGGCGTCATGCAGGATCTGCTGCCGCCTGGCGTGTATAGCCCGCTATCAGCCCAAGCAGTTCATCCTCCTGATAGGGCTTGCCAAGGTAGTGGTTGACGCCGATCTCCCTGGCGTAGTTGCGATGCTTGTCTGCCGTGCGGGAGGTAATCATGATGATCGGTACGTTCTTCAGGCGCGCATCGGCGCGTACGTTGCGCGCCAGGTCGAAGCCATCCATGCGCGGCATCTCGATGTCGACCAGCATGACGTCAGGCACGACATCGAGCAGCTGCTCGAGGGCGTCGACGCCATCCTTGGCGGTGAGCACATGATAGCCCTCGCGCGAAAGGAGTCGTCCGGCTATCTTGCGCACCGTCAGGGAGTCATCGACAACCATCACCGTCGGCAAGCGGGGCACTGCAAGTGTCGCTTCCTCGCGCACAGCAGGCATTGCTCCTTCCTGGTCAAACGCCTTGATCTCGCGGCTGGCCAGGGCGATGGGGTTGAGGATCAGCACCACCTCGCCATCGCCCAGCACGGTAGCGCCAGCTATGCCGATGACCCGGGCCAGTTGCGGCCCGATATTCTTGACGACCAATTCCTGATTGCCGCGCAGTTCATCCACCTGCACCGAAACACGCTGGGTGCCGGCCCGCAGCAGAAGCAGGGAATAGCGGCGCTGCTGCTCCGGCGTGGCGTGTATGTCGCCCAGCAGGCGGGGCAGGAAGGAATGCGGATAGCGGTTTCCCAGCCATTCGGCCGCCCCCTCGGCCTGGATTTTTTCGACCGCCGCCTCCTTGAGTTCCATGACCTGTTCGACCATCACGGAGGGAATTGCATACTTGCGTCCGCCCACCCGCACCAGCAGGGCTTGGGTCACAGCCAAGGTCAATGGCAGGTAAATGCGGAAACGCGCGCCCTTACCGGGCGTCGAACTGACCTCGATGCGGCCGCCCAATTGAGCGGTTTCCGATTTAACGACGTCCATGCCGACCCCGCGGCCGGCAACCTCAGTCAATTCCTTGGCGGTAGAAAAGCCCGGGTGGAAAATGAAGTCCGTCAGCACTGCTTCGTCCGGATACTGGTCGGGCGCAAGCAATCCTTGTTCAACAGCCTTGCCGCGAATGCGTTCCAGATTCAGGCCGGCGCCGTCATCGGCCATGTCGATGACGATTTCATTGCCCTCCTGCGAGAGGTTCAGGCTGATTTCACCGATTTCAGGTTTGCCCGCCGCCTGCCGCTGCGCCCCCTCTTCAAGCCCGTGGGTGATGGCGTTGCGCAGCAGGTGTTCGATCGGGCCGGTCATCTTCTCCAGCACGGAGCGGTCCAGTTCGACCTGCCCGCCCCGAATATCGAGGTTGGCCTTCTTGCCCAGTTCCTTTGCCGTCAGTCGCACGACACGATAGAGGCGGTCGGCAACAGCGTTGAAGGGGATCATGCGCACGCTCATCAGCGACTGCGACAATTCCCTGTTCTGCCGCGCCTGGCTGACAATGGCGGCATCGGCGTGGTCGAGGTTGCGCAACAGGGCGTGCTGCACGGTGGTGACGTCGTTCACGCTCTCAGCCATCATGCGGGTGATTTCCTGGAAGCGCGTGAAGCGGTCGAACTCGAGGGGGTCGAATTCGGCGTGCTCTTCGTGCGCCTGGGCCATGCGCGACTGCATCTGGGATTCGGCCTGGATCTCGATTTCGCGCAATTGGCCACGCAAACGGATGACGTTCTCCGTCAGATCAAGCAGCGACCCACGCAGGGCGCGCATTTCACCCTCGATGCGCGAACGCGCAATGGATAGCTCGCCGGCCTCGTTGACCAACCGGTCGACCTGGTCCGCGCGCACGCGCAGCATGGCTCGTGCGGCAGCCGTCTCTGTTTCAACATCCTCGACTGCAACGCGAGCAGCAAGCGGGGCGCCGCCGGGTGCGGCAACTGCTTGCGTCTCCGTCTCTTCCTCGACAACCCCGGCCGCCCGCTTCCTCAGTCCGTCCAGGAGAAAGTTGGCACGGTCGAAGAGGTGTCGAGATCCTCCAGGAAATGCGGCGTCACGGCCTCGGCAGCCAAGGCATTCTCGAGGCGCGACTCCATGTTGTGCACCAATTCGCCCATACCCATGGCGCCAGCCATGCGGGCGCTGCCCTTCAGGGTGTGCAGCAGTCGCGCCAGTATGCCGGCCGTTTCCATGTTCTGCGGACTGGCATGCCAGTTTCGCAACTCGAGGCCGATCTCATTGATGAGATCAGTCGCCTCTTCCAGGAATATCGGCAGCAACTGCTCATCGAGGTCGTCATGCAGGCGCAGCTTGCGGCGCTCTCCACCCTCCTCGGCAGCACTCTCTGTCGGTGGTGCGGCGGACACGGGCGCCTGATGGGGCGGCGCCACTGTGGCGGGAGAGGGCGCAACAGGCGGCTCCTCCTTGGGCAAAAGCGGTTCAATGGCAGCCTCGTGATCGCCTTCATCCTGCGCAGGGGTTTCCACAGCCGGGACCTCGAAGGCAGGCTCCACTGCCACCTCTTCGGCTTCTGCCTCGGCAGGTGGCACTATGCTCAGTTCAAGGGCCGCCGGTTGCGTCGTCCTCGCCACCTCATCCAGTTCGGCAGCCAGTCCATCCGCCCCATGCGGTACGCTCAGTCCGGCAGCCGATGCGATCATCGCGTCAAGCGTGGAAATGGCCGTGCCGAGAAGACCGATCTGTCCGCTGTTGCATGTCTGGCTGCCGCGGGCCAGGCGGAGCAAGGCATGCTCAAGCGACAATGCCAGCCGATTGACCGGATCGATGCCGACGGTGCCGGAAATCCCTGCCAGTGTGTGTGCGGCGCGCACCATCTCCTCTGGCGGTACTTGCGGCGTCAACTTGAGGGCGTTCAGGTCCAGGCGTAGAACGGCAAGATGCCCGCGCGCCTCACCCACATACATGTCGAAGAGCGAACGGGAAACAACCAGGTCACCCAGGGCAACGCTGTCTTCGGCTGGCGCTGTTTCGGCCTCCAGCGAAAAGTCCTCCTGGGCGGCGCCCTCCTCAAGCAGCTGCGGCACATCCACCGTTTCCTCCGACAGGTCCGGGCTGACTGTCTCATCCGCCTCGACAACCTCGTCGGCTACCGCTACCGCTTCGCGTATTTCAGGAAGCGGCTCCCCGCTCCCGGCACCCTGGTCCACAACTTCCTCGCCCGCCTTGACGCGCTCGGCCAGGGCGACCAGTGCTACGGCATCCTTGTGCGTGCCGCCACCGGCTTCCAATTGGGCAACCCAGGCACTGAAGAGCGCGTGCGCCTCCTCGATCAGGCAGTACAGCGAGGGCGTCGCATCCTGTTCGGCCTGCAGCCACCTGTTCATCACCTGCTCGATCGCCCAGGCGGTTTCGCCCAGGTCGGCCAGTCCGACCATGCGACCGCTGCCCTTCAGGGTATGGAAGCTGCGACGGATGGTGATGAGGTATTCGTGGTTGTGCGGCTGGCTGCGCGACAGACCCAGATGCTCTCCGATGGCGTCCAGAACCTCATGGGCCTCTTCAAGGAAGATGGCCAGCAGCTCGGCATCGATTTCCTCCCTCGGCGCCTCGGCCAGCCGCAGGGTTTCAGCCGAGGGTGCCGCCATGTCTACCGGAGCCGCCGGCGCCACACGCGCCACAGCCTCCTCCATCCTGTGGTCGGTCGCCTCGGCCGACGAGCCGGCCAAAGCCGTCAGGGCCGCTCTGGCTTCCTCCTCAAGCTTGGCGTCGTCCATCAGGCTGGCATCCTGGCGGATGGTTTCCAGATGCTGCCTGAGGTTCGTGCGCACCCCCTCATCCTCCGGTTTCTCTCGCAATTCCCTTGCCAACGCCTGGGTTTCGCGTTTCTGCCGTTCCAACTCACCCTCGACCGAAGGCGCTGCACTTTCCACGACTTCTTCGACGGACGGCTGAGTCTTGGGTTGAATCGGTCTGAGTATCTCATCGAGATCGACCGGGCCATGCTGCAAGGCCTCGACGAAGAATCCCAATCCGGACAGGCTGTGCGCCACCTCCTCGAATTCCTGCTGCTGCGTCTGGGCATCGGGGTCGGCAAAGCTCTTGATGCGCATTTCGCAACCGCGCAGAAGGTCAGCCGCCTTGTCCTGGCCCAGAATCACCAGCGCCCCCTCGATCTGCTTCAGCGGACCCGCCAAGCTCGACAACTCCTCTCGGCGGCTTGTATCGCGGAAAAAGGCATCCAGGGTCTGCTCGACCTGGGCCAGATTGGTGAGGATCTCCCGCGCCACCTGGCCGAGCATCAGGCGCTCCTGGGCGCGCCGGGACATGTCATCAAGATGGGGCGCCGACATGCCGGCAAGCGTTTCACCCCGCATCATGGCGCCAAGCCTTTCGATCACGGTTTCCACCTGCCGGGGAAAATCCGCACCGATCTGCTCGTAATTCTCGAGGGCGTTCTCCGCCAGCAGCAGCGCCGTGGCAATTTCCATCGCCACGGTATCGTTCTGCCGGAGCGGATCCTTGCGCAGCCACTGCGCAGCCTCGGCCACTCCGGCCACCAGGCGGGCCAGGTGGTCACTGATCAGTCCGCCGCCCTTGCTGGCCAGCGTGACGGCATTGTCATGGAACTGCGGCAATGCCGCCGCCGCACCGACACAGAATTTGTTCCAGGCCTCCTTGGCCGCCGCCAGCGAGTCCCGCATGGCGCGCAAAACCGGCCTGAGCGGCTCGATGTCAGCAGTGCTTTGTGGCACCAGCGCATCGAGCTGGTATGTTTCCTTGACCTGCTGCACCAGCTCGCTGCCGCCCTTGGCGACGGCGACAAAATACAGGGCGTCGCGCACCAGGCGCTCGGACACGGTCTTGGATCCCTCCAGCAACCGGCGCATCTGCAGGTCGATGCGGGCACAGAGCTTCTTGACATGGAAGTCGCCGGATACCTGCCGTGACGCCAGGGCATCCAGCAGCCCGATCGTGATCCACCAGAATGCGCGTGCGGCAGGCAAAGCCTGGGTGGCCTCGATGGCGGCCACGGCCTCACGCATTTCCACAATTCCTGAAACATCCTCGGCGTTGCGCAGCCAGCGCAGGAAACCGCGCTCGAATCGGGCCCGCTCGGCTTTGAGCCGATTGGCCGCTTCGCCGGGTGGCATCTGCGACGGCTCCTCCGTCCGCTTGGGCGGCCGCAGGGACAGATCGGGGAAGAAAAGGTCGCTCGACGCGACCTTGCTCACACCGCGCGCTTCCAGCAGACCGCGATAGGTCGCCAGAAACTTGAGCGGCTGGTTCGGCATGCCACTGGCCACCTCGTCAAGGTAGTGGCGAACGGCGGTAATTGCCCTCTGTGCCAGCGCCACCATCTCTGAAGTGGCGACAACCTGCCCGACCTCCATGTCTGACAAAAGCTGCTCGACCGCCTCGGAAAACTGCGTTACGCCGTCCAGGCCAACGATTGAAAGGGCGCCGTGCGCCTGATGGAGGTGGGTACGGGCAAATTTGAGCTGGGCGGAATCGCCGGGATTCTCCACATACTTGCCGAGCGCCTCGTGGGCGCGGCCCAGGGCAAGATCAATCTCGCCCTTGACCCAGGACAATGGACCGAGATCGAGATCGGTGGAAGTCATTGGGTTTCGAGTTTCGGGTTTCGGGTTTCGGGTTCGGGATTGCGTGTGGCGGCCATCGAGGTTTTCAACTCGAAACCCGGAACCCGAAACCCGGAACTGGTCGTCATACCTTGAAGCCGGATACCGAGCCTTTCAGCTCGACAGCCAGCTCGGCAAGCTGGCCGATCGATACCGCGGTCTGCTGGGTGCCGACGGTTGTCTGTTCAGTCACTTGCAGGATGCCCTGCATGTTCTGCGCCACGCGCGTGGCGTTCTCGGCTTGTTGCTGCGTGGCTGAGGAGATCGATTCGATCAGCGAGGCAAGGTTGGTCGACACCGACGAGATTTCCTGCAGCGCCTGGCCGGCAGCGTCAGACAACCTGGCGCCGTCCACCACCCCCCGCGTCGAAAACTCCATGGCCGACACGGCGTCTTGCGTATCCGTCTGAATCGTCTTGACGATCGCCGCTATCTGCTTCGTCGCCTCGCCGGAGCGCTCGGCCAGCCGCTGCACTTCCTCCGCAACCACCGTGAAGCCGCGGCCTGCCTCGCCGGCGGACGCCGCCTGAATGGCGGCGTTGAGCGCCAGCACGTTCGTCTGCTCGGTAATGTCCGAGATCAGTTCCACAATCTCGCCGATCTCCTGTGAGGATTCGCCCAGGCGCTTGATCCGCTTGGAGGTCTCCTGAATCTGGTCGCGAATCTCGTTCATGCCCTTGATGGAGTTTTCCACGGCCACTGTGCCTTTTTGCGCAGCATCCAGCGAGTGGCGCGCGACCTGGGCGGACTCCATGGCCTCGCTCGACACCTGGTTCATCGATTTTGCCATGTCAAGAACATTGCTGCCGGCTTGCTGAATTTCCTGCGACTGGCGCTCGGTAGCAATCAGAAGCTCGTTCGAGGTCTTCTGCGCGGCCGCGGATGCGGCTGCCACGCGACCGGCTGCATCGTTGATGCGCCGCACCAGCACGCCGAGTTCCTCAATCGTGTAGTTCACCGAGTCGGCAATGGCGCCCGTGATGTCCTCGGTCACCGTGGCGCGCACCGTCAGGTCGCCATCCGCCAGGTCGCCCATCTCGTTCATCAGGCGGAGAATGGCCTCCTGGCTGGCGTTCTTGGATGTTTCCGCCTCGTGTCGCTCGCGCTCGGCCTGCTCCCGGCGCGTGGCGGAATCGTCATTGAAGACCTTGGCCATCAGGGCCAGCATGGCAACGGCAAGCACCGCGAAGATCGAGATGACCCATGTATTGGTGGCGCGGGCTGAAATTTCGCCCGCATAAGCGTTGGCCAGGTCGGTCGTCGCCTTCAACAGCGGAACGCTGTCACGGAAGATGTTGCCGCCCGCCTGCTTCGCCTGCACCAGACGCTGCATGTCGCCGAGAATGCCGGCAACGGCCTCCTGGTACTCCTTGAACGCGACATCCAGATCGGCCAGTTTTTCCTTGGTCTCGGGATCGCCGGCGGGGCTGATGCGCATCGACTCCGAGCCCTTGGTCAGCGCCGCCAGCACATCGCGGAAGGTGTTGGTGTCCTTGCCCAACAGGAAGGCCACCTCGGGATCGATGGCGTCGGCTATCAGCAGGGCGTTGGCGTTCTTCGCCAGGCGTTGCGTCAGCATGACCAGCTGGTTGGCGGCGGCAATCTCGCGTGCCGACGTGCCGATTTGCAGCTTGAGCGCGGCCACCTGTTCGGCCAGTTCCAGCAGCTGCGGGTTCTTCGAATTGATGGTCGCCACGGATTTGCCAAGCTGCTGCAGGTTCTTCTCCTGCTCCAGCACCACAGCGGCATTCTTCTCGGTTTTCGCCCATTCGAGCGTCAGCGCCTGAAGGGCCGGCTGCGTGGAATCCGGGCTGGGCGGTACGTTGATCTCGTCAATCACCCCGCCCTGCGTAACCCGCTCCAGAAGAATGGCGAAATTGCTGCGGCCATCCTTCAATTCGGCGAACGCCGCAGCGTCGCCCCGCAGGGCCAGCTGGGCGGACTTGGCGATGGCCTGCGAGAGCATGCGCATCTGACCGGACGCAGAGGTGTAGGCAGTGCCGTGCGTGGCCGTGCGGTTGTCGAGCCAGGCTGCCACGGCGACAACGAACAGGAAGAACACGAAGAAGCCGCCCAGCAACTGTAACTGCGTGCCAACCGGCTTGTCACCCATGCCGGGAACCTTGAAGCGGCCGCCCTGCACCGCCGCCTGCTGCAGATCGTCCATGATCGTGCTCTGCGAGTTGTCCTCGGGAGCCTCCGCGCCGCCTGACGACTTCATGGTGGGAAGTTTGAACTTGAATGCCATGCCGTTATCTCCGATATTCTGCTTCTAGTGGTGACTTGTCATTGCCCCGTTCACGACAGACCGATTTCGAGGAAATCCGGCTGTCCGAGCAGGTCTCTCAAATTCAGCCGCTTCCAGACATTGTGTTGCGGATCGGCATACTGCTCGCCCACCCAGGGTCGCGGATCGGCTTCAGCCGCCCGCTGTTCCATTTGTTCCACATTGCGCAAACCCAGGGTGCGGTTAACCAGCAGCGCGCTATTGATGCCGAATCGCCCGCCGACGATGAGCAGCCTACTGTCGGCGTTCTGCGGCGTGGCCTCGCCTCCCTGGAAGGCGGAGAAATCCACCACGCTGTACAGGGTGCCGCGGATATTGGCCATGCCGCAAAACCACGGCTTGGTCAGCGGCACGCTCGTCAGCGGCGGCAGGGGCACGATCTCGCCCGAATCAGCCAGATCCAGCAGCCAGTAGTCCCGCCCCGCCTGTACGCCCAGCAGTGCGCGCGAGGTCTGGCCGGCCCGGGCGCTGGTCAGGCGCTGGACCAGGCTTTCCTGGAACTCGCGCAGGCTGATTTTTTTTCGTGCCATCCGCTATGTTCGCTTCAGCCCAGCGCCGCGATCTTCTCCAGCAGCACCTTCGGGTCGATCGGCTTGACCAGGTAATCGTTGGCGCCCTGCCGCATGCCCCAGATCTTGTCCGTCTCCTGCCCCTTGCTGGTACACATGACCACCGGAATATGCTTGGTCGCCTCCTCGCGCGTGATGGTGCGCGTGGCCTGGTAGCCGTTCATGCCCGGCATGACGACGTCCATGAGGATCAGATCCGGCATTTCCGCCTTCGACTTGGCGATGGCCTCCTCGCCGCTCTCTGCAGTCACCACGTTGTAGCCGTTCTTGGCGAGCAGCTCGCTCAGCGCATGGCGCTCGGTGGGGGAGTCGTCGACGATGAGAATTTTCTTGATGGGCATGACTTACCTCTCTACGGATGCTAATTAGGAAACACGCTGCGGCGCATGCGCAGCGACAGCCTTGAGCAGGCTGTCCTTGGTGAAGGGTTTTGTCAGGTACTCGTCGGAGCCGACCATGCGGCCGCGCGCCCGATCGAAAAGGCCATCCTTGGACGACAGCATGATGACGGGCGTGACGCCGAAGCGCGGGTTTTTCTTGATCAGCGCACAGGTCTGGTAGCCGTCGAGACGCGGCATCATGATGTCGCAGAAAATAATTTCGGGATGGTGGTCGGCAATCTTCGCCAGCGCATCAAAGCCGTCTTCCGCCAATACGACTTGGCAGCCGGCCTGCACCAGGAAAATTTCAGCGCTGCGGCGAATGGTGTTGCTATCGTCGATCACCATCACCTTGACGCCGCTCAGATTGACTGCTTCCGCCACGCTCCTCCGCCTCCTCTAGCAGGACCGCTGATTGTTTTGAGATATGACTTCGCGGTCAGGCATCGCGTGTGACTATAACCTAAAAAACAGTCAGTTCCACGCCAAATTTGACACGCTGGCTCAGACTTCGACCAGTTCGAAATCCTCCTTGCGCGCCCCGCACTCCGGGCAGACCCAGTTGGGCGGCACGTCTTCCCAGCGCGTTCCCGACGGAATGCCTTCCTCGGGCAGTCCGGCCGCCTCGTCATAGATGAAGCCGCAGATCAGGCACATCCAGGTGCGACAGGGGGCGCTGAGCGTCATTCGGACCATCTCGGTTGGGTTAGAATCGGGGCAGTCTACCCCATTCGCTTCCGGCCACGCCAGCCGACAAACCACCCATGCCCCAGGATTTGCTGCCTCCCATCGTGATGGTGTTCGCTGCATCCGATCCCTCCGGCGGCGCCGGACTTCAGGCCGACATCATGACGCTCTCCAGCATGGGGTGTCATCCCCTCTCCGTGCTCACCGCCCTGACCGTGCAGGACTCCGCCGGCGTCGATGATGCCCTGGCAATCGATTCCGACTGGGTGTCCGACCAGGCGCGGGCGCTGCTTGAGGACATGACCGTGACCGCCTTCAAGATCGGCATGCTGGGCAGTGTCGAGAACATCGCCGCCATCGCCGAAATCATCTCCGACTATCCCGACATTCCCCTCGTGCTCGACCCGGTGCTGGCCTCCGGCCGCGGCGACGAGCTGGCCAGCGAGGACATGATTGCCGCCATGCGCGAACTGCTGCTGCCGCAGACCACGCTTCTGACACCCAACAGCATGGAAGCGCGCCTGCTCGTTCTCGACGACTCGAACGACAATGACGATCCGGGTCTGGCCGAATGCGCACGGCGCCTGGTGGGCGCCGGCGCCGAGTATGTCCTGATCACGGGCGCCCATGAAAACAGCGCCAAGGTGGTCAATTCCCTTTATGGGGAAAACGGCCTGATCCGCGCCGACGCCTGGGATCGCCTGCCCGGCAGTTACCACGGCTCGGGCTGCACCCTGGCTTCAGCCATTGCCGCCAATCTGGCCAACGGCCTGGACATCGCCGAAGCGGCAAGGGATGCCCAGGACTACACCTGGCAGACGCTCGCCAACGGTTTCCGTCCCGGCATGGGCCAGTACCTGCCGGATCGTTTTTTCTGGGCGCGCGAGCCGGAGCCTGAGGATGAGGCTTAGGGGACTCTACGCCGTCACCCCCGAACTGGCCGGCACGGCGCAACTGGTGCACCGCGTCGAGCTGGCCCTGCGCGGCGGCGCGCGGCTGGTGCAATACCGCAACAAGCACGCCGACCCCGCCCTGCGCCGCGAGCAGGCGGCCGCCCTGGTGGCGCTGTGCCGTGAACATGCTGCCCGTCTCCTCGTGAATGACGATCTTGCGCTGGCACTGGATACCGGTGCCGACGGCGTTCACCTGGGTCGAGAGGACGGCGACCTGGCTGCGGCCCGAGCCGCCCTCGGGCCGCAGAAAATCCTCGGCGTCTCCTGCTACAACGACATGGGGCTGGCCCGGGAAGCCGGACGCAACGGCGCCGACTATGTCGCCTTCGGCAGCGTTTTCCCCTCATCGACCAAGCCGGGCGCCGTGCGTGCGCCGCTGACTGTGCTGGGTGAGGCCGGGGCGGACGTCGGCCTGCCGGTCTGCGCCATTGGCGGCATTACCCTGCACAACGCCCCCTTGCTGATCGCCGCCGGCGCCGACCTGCTGGCCGTCGTGTCCGACCTGTTCGAGGCGCCGGACATCCAGGCCCGGGCCGCCGCCTATTCCTTGTTATTTCCCGAGCGAGTCACGTCATGAGCAAGAACCAGCAACTCTTCAGCCGCGCCCAGAAAACCATTCCGGGAGGCGTCAATTCGCCTGTGCGCGCCTTCCGCTCCGTCGGCGGCACGCCGTGCTTCTTCACGCGCGGGGAAGGCCCCTACGCCTGGGACGCCGACGGCAAGCGCTACATCGACTACGTCGGCTCCTGGGGCCCGCTGGTCCTCGGCCACGCCCACCCCGACGTGCTCCAGGCCGTGCACGACGCCGTGTCGCGGGGGCTGACTTTCGGCGCACCGACGGAAGGCGAGATCGAGATGGCCGAATTGCTGGCCAGGCTGCTGCCGGGCCTGGAAATGGTGCGCCTGGTGTCTTCCGGCACCGAGGCGACGATGAGCGCCATCCGCCTCGCGCGCGGCTTCACCGGACGCGACGCCATCGTCAAGTTCGAGGGCTGCTACCACGGCCATGCCGACAGCCTGCTGGTGAAGGCCGGCTCCGGCGCGCTCACCTTCGGCAACCCCTCCTC
>JGI24123J20310_1000896_pt1 | contig 15224 bp, 24 predicted proteins | sample SubbioCR12Aug_5A_FD_20310 | JGI IMG/M metagenome (IMG submission 20310)
CGGACTCTGGAGATCGCGGCGGCCGGCGGCCATTCGCTGTTGATGAGCGGCCCGCCGGGCGCCGGCAAGTCGATGCTGGCCAGCCGATTGCCCGGCATCCTGCCGCCGATGACCCAGGCCGAGGCGCTCGAATCCGCCGCCGTGCTGTCGTTGACCGGCGGGTTACGCTGCGACAACTGGCGGCTTCGGCCGTATCGTTCGCCGCATCATTCCGCCTCCGGCGTGGCCCTGGTCGGCGGCGGCTGTGACTTTTAGTAATAGATGCGAATATTCAGAAATAGATGCGACTTATATATACGGTAGGCATCAACTCTCTGGAAGAGGCGCTGCCTCAATGAGAGAATCGGTAATCGAAGGGGACTGACCATGAGCAATACGAGCTTCCAGGTGGTATATGACGGACCGGCTTTAGCTGGAAGTACGATTGACGTACGCGAATTAGCACCAGCACTTCTCGCATTTGGTGACGTTATTGAACAGGCGAACTACACCCTCAATGATGGCAGGACAAGCGTTGCCCTTCGCGTAAACGCGTCTTTCAAGAGCGGTTGCTTTGGAATCGAATTCTCTGTCGTGCAAAGCTTGATGAATCAGGTCGCCGCCTTGTTTAAGGAACCCGCAGTTGTTAGTGCTAAAGAAGTCACTGAGCATCTTGGCTTTGTGTATGCCAAAGGGGCGGCAACAGTAGGCGGTGTTTTGTACGTAATAAAGTGGCTCAGGAATCGAAAGATAAAGCGTGTTGTTCTTCTTGATAATGGCCTAGCGCGCATCGAACTGGATGATGACCAGCTTGAAACAGAGCAACGCACTATTGCTCTCCTGAGAAATTTTAAGTTACGGCAAGCTCTGGAGGCTGCTGTAGTAAAGCCACTTGAACGAGAAGGATACGAAACAGTCGCAATTTCGGCCAAACCGGAAAATGGTTTCTTCACAATTTCCAAAGCGGAGCGCAACTACTTTGAAGCTCCGCCAGCAGAGACTGAAGAATTAGCTGACCAGACCGCGAAAGCAAATCTTCAATTGGTAAACGTTGCCTTCAAGGACGATAACAAATGGCGCTTCTTTGATGGAACAACCCAGTTCCATGCCGCGATTCTTGACGAGAGGTTTGTTCATCGAGTGCAGACTGGGGAGGAAAACTTCGCTGCGGGAGATATATTGACGGTGGCCTTAAGAAAACGACAATGGCTTGAGGCTGACGTAATGAAGGCTGAACATGAGGTCATTGAGGTCCTAAACCACCGTCGTGGTATGGCACAGATTCCTCTCGTGTTTTCCAGCGGAACGACTGACGAAACTTGACCGATCTACCCCATGTCTAGACTGGTCTTCTACCAACGCCACATCCGCGAAATTAGCTCTTCATCCGGTTCGCTTTATCTTCTACGGTAACCCTCAATATTCTGATCGCATCACGAGTAGCATTGAAGGCCAAGGAGGCCATCTCGAATTGAATGACTTTGAAGTGAGTAACCGAAACGGGCCACCGTTCGGTTAGCTCGTTTTTCTCGACCAGCATCATACAACTGCTTTATATCGATATGGTCGTTCGGGACGCTACATCTAATCATCGAACGAATGCGGTATTATTTGCAGCATTGCCGCGTCACGCTGAACCTGCTGCCGGGTTAAACGACGTTTACTTGCTTACCTTTCGCAGACCGTGCCCATTCCCCGGTCGATGCGTAATCGGCAGACATCGACCAATGAATGAGGAGTTTGGCATGTCTGTTTCGACGTATTTCATTTCCGAATCCGCCCTGCGCACTCTGAAGCGGGATGCACAGCGTGCCGTGAGCGGCATTTCTTCTTCCCATCTCAGCGAAGGTATTGCAGCGGCTCTTGGGTACAAGACCCACGCAGCTCTGCGTGCAGCACTCGATGGAAATCCAACCGCAGAAGCGCAGAAGCCAAGCAATGCCCGGTTGGTGCAGCGTCTGAACCAATTTGGCTATGATGTCCCCGGCGACCTGAAGCTACTGCCAGAGTTCAAGCGCTCCTACTCACCCTTCAAGAACTTTCCCCTGAGAACGAAGCATGGCGTGCGCTGGTGGGGATGGCGCAACCTGATGGTGTCCGCGATAAACGCTGGTCTTGAACAGCGTCTCTTCGGATTGTCTCCGAGCGAAAACTGGTGGCCTGGCAGTGCGCCAGACAGTCATGAATGCGCGCGCCATACATATCACTTTTTGTTTGACTCAGCACTACCGGCAGTCGCCAGCGTAAACGCCATTAGTGGCGATGAGCTTTCCATCAGTGTCATTCTCAAGCCAAAGAGGGCTGATATCCTTCCTGAATGGTATTGCGGCCTCAGTGACGGCGATTCACTGGCACATGGCTGGCTGGAACGGCGTTTGGGTGCCTGGATTCAGGATGGCGGTGAGAATTTTAGGTGTAAGCGCGCCATGCAATCTCGTGTTGCAGATATTGTTATCGAACCCACTGGTTATTCGGATCAAGGCAGCTTCATCATGTAGCGAACTCTGGGCCCTGACCGGGGCCCAGAGTCGTGGCAGAATTGTTTTCAAGACAAAAACCCACAACGGGGAGAGACCATGTGGCATCAGTACCCAGATTACGACGCAGAGCTAACTCGTCGCCTTATTTCGGCATACAAAATCGATGCATCTGACTTTCTTAGTCAGATGGGCGAGGCTCTAGTCAAAGCGGATATCGCGTCTATAGCCAAGGCTGCCTATGCCCTGAATCGTGCTGCTTCAATTTTAGCTGCGGACGTGGTTTGTGCTGTATCAAAGGAACTCGAAACAGCTGCTCGGGATGGCATGACGGACCAAATTCCCGCCATGCTTCAGCGTTTACGCGATGAGAACGCCAGGTGGATCGACGGGCTGCCGGTTGGTCTGGCTTAGTATTCGGCCCCGTGAGCTGAGCACCTAGCTTGCCTTGATGACTTTAACTGCGCGACCGGGTCAAGATGGGAAAACTCGATGCTCGCGGTCCAATAGAACCAAGAAGAATGCCGCCTTCGCTCGAAAGCCATGAACTCGTATTTTCTGGCTTACACGCAACTCAAAAAAAGTTATGTCATCCCCGATCTGTTCCCGAACAACCTTTAGGTGCTCTTCGGCACCATTCTTAGTTGTCGTGATGTCGTAGGGAGTATAGGCCAAACCAACTTTGTTCTCGCGCTTTCCACTGGTTTCTAGGACCTGCCGCCATGTCCTTCGGCGAAGCGATGAGATGAATTCACTAAAGGTCTTAAGTTCATCCTTCTCCCACACGGAGAAGCACTCGAACGCGTCCCGGAAGTACTTAAGGGCAACGAAAGGGTTGTCGTTGTCAGCGGAGTTTCCGCTCATTGTATTGCTAAGAGACAGAACTCTCTCTTCGATTGGGGACAGCTTGCTGATTGATTGAGCATGCCGCCGTATCTTTTCTCTGGGTAGCGTTTTAGCCATCCTCCAGTTCCCCGTAGACTTCTTGGTAGTAACTAAGTATAGATTCCTTTGAAATCGGTTCTTCGCAGCGTTCTTCCAAAGAGCGGCCACCGCGCGCAACAATCCAAGGACGCTCGGCGTGAGTCATTGCCTCAAGCCGTTTGGCACCATAAGAACCATACGTGTCTCGGATTTGCTCTAGCAAATTGAGGGAGTCTTCTCCAATTCCGTCTGACGCCATCCCTACGGGGATTGGATGCCAGCCGTATTGCTTGAACTCATGCCAAACTGAAGGAACGACAGGCCCATGAGGCCAAGCCTGCATGTCTTCGTCGAACAACGGTCGACCGTGCATCATCAGGTGCCAAGCTTGGGCAAAATAGAGAAGCTTCTGCACTTGCAAGTGTGTTACGACCTCGCCAGCCTCATGGTCGCTAAGGTTGTTTACGAACCAGTTTGCAACTGCAACGGGTGTGGTCATCAAGGTCTCCTAACGACTCAATTTTAAGCTTTTTGTAGCGGAATGACCGCCCCCTAAAATTCAACGCCCCCCCGATCAAGCAGAACTCCATGCAAAGAATGATGCCATTCGGGTTGACTCGGCATTCGTGCAAGCTGCAAGTTGAGGTCAGCTGCTTCAGGGAACACAAAAGGTATAGCAATGCTTCGGCGAGTTTTAACAATATTTTTGGGTAGGTGTCGTCAACATATCTAAATATATCTGCGCGTCATAAGCTGCCGCCTTGATTTAGTGACGTGCAATACCGCCGGACTTCCCTGCACTTTACGCAATAATCTCAAGCAACACTCTCAAGGTTCCGTTCGGGATCGCCGCTGACGGGAGGCTATGTGAGGCACGGTTACTTGATAGTATGCAACCATACGTCCTGACTTCGCCAAGAGCCACATGATTCATTGTCTCGGTTTGGGCTCCCACGCCCCTAGTACCAAACCAAGGGATCATGATTGGAAGTATTCTGGACGAAGCTGAAAAACCCAAGGGATGTTTTGCGGTAACCGATGATGCCAGGCGCAACGAAGATGGTTCTCTGATGTGCTATCCAGTGTGGTTTTCTCCGCTGAACAGCGTTGCCTTTGTGATCTCTGTTTGCTACTCTAAGCGTGGTGTTTTCCACAAGCGCTTCGCGAATAGCTATTCAGAAGTGCTTGAACCTTTCGCTTTGCGCCTAAGGCTTGTGTACAGTCTGCTTGGTTTGAAGGCGCTTATTAGAAATGACTGTAATACAGCAACGCCAGCTACTTGAACGCATGGTCAACCGCTTGGTTGCGGATGACCAAGCTACGGCTACGACTAAAGACTTAGCTAGAGAAGCAGACAAACTCCTGAGAGATGTCCGCAGCTTTAACGCGGCCATGTCTTTGCCGCTACAGGATGCGGGTAGGATTGAAAAAAATAGTTTAGGGCCTTCTTTGAAGGCCCTTTTAGTTAGTGGATGAGGTTGAGTTACCCCCTCTATCCGATGCACGTTTCCGCCTTGACTGGCTAGGCGATGTCTTCTACCAACGCCACCTCCGCTACAAACAGCCGTTTATCCGTTTCGCCTTATCCCCGGTAACCCTCAACAGTTCCGGTTCCTGGGATTACCCCACCAGATTCCCCGGCCCCATCCAGCAAATTCAAAAGGCCGTCCCGGTTGGCCAACTGGCGCAGCTTCGTGTTGGCACCATCTGGCAGGAGGATGAACTGATCGCTGATCCGGAATACACCGCAGAAACGTTCACCTTTGGCGCCAACCAGAACAACACGGCCCTACTCAAGTCAGGCATCAGCGAAGAGTCTGACCCAAACAACGCATTCACCCTTCCTTTTGATGCCCATCCCTATCACAAGCTGCATACCCACTCGTATTGCCTGAAAGTAGGCCTGTCACAAGACAGAAGCCTAGTCATCCCCGTGATGGAATTGATCCGGTTCTACTTCGGATCTTCCAGCAATTTCCTGTCCAAACTTTTCGTGGGGCCGTTTAAGGAAGATCGGCTCTGGACGCAGGCCAACATTGATGAGTTTGGTATTGCGACACTGGAATTGGCCAAAGGCATTTCTGGCGCATCTGCCTCGGATATCGCCAGGATTGCTTTTGACCCGTACGCCCAACACGCGGCAAAGCTGATCTCCAGTTCACTACTCGCTTCCGGGCACAATGGATCACTGGCTTATCCAAAATGCCACCTTCCGTTCAAAGGAAAAACAACGCTCAAGGTGCGTGGCGTATGGCTTGATGGGATTACACCGGCAAGGTTTCTTGTCTTCCAGATAGTGTCATGCACGTATCCGTTTCCCTTCTTCAACCTGAAATACACGATGCTGAAGCAGCAGATGGCTGGGAAAGGCCTCCATGCAAGTGGCGCGGGAAATTCGGCAAGCCAAGCGATAGGGCGAGGTTCCAAGCAGGGCGATCATCTTGTTAATGAGCCGCCTGATGCCCGGAAAGAAGCTAAGGCCAAGTACATCCGCTCCCAGAGCAGGTTTCCAGACCTGGACATCAAATCCGTGGCCCGAGTTGATCCGGTGAGTTCAGCGCGAATCTTTGTCACTGAGACTGGGGTTGTACCTGATGTGGCAGTGGGCGAAGGAGAGGGGCACACCGGTATCGGCGCGGTCGATCTGGTACTGGCAGAGGAAGCGCCCGAGCCAAGCGGGCATCCCATGGCGAGCACGACATTCGCCGCTTACATCAAGGAACTGGTGGCCAGTCTGCGTGCCGAGGGCAAGACCGTATGGTTTGTGCCTTTGGATGCACGGCAGCGTTACCCGCAGTTTTCAGTGATGCCAAAGATTGTCCTGGAGGACGGGGAAATCCATGAGTGGTGTCACATGGAAACAACCAACGGGCGCTGTGAGCGACGAATTTCCGTCATGAGGATTTTTGATGAATTCCTTGAATTTCAAACTTTACTGGTTCCGGAACTGCCTGTTGGCACTGATTCTGCCGAGTACAAGCAAGCCACGCTACACTTTCAGATTGAGCAGAATGCATGTGTAAATGCCATATTTGTGGCTGAGAAAATCGCCGGATTAACTACTGGAGGCAGCAACGATATCTTTCGCTCCTACTGAATGGTCTCTTCGGCGCAGATCAATGGATGTCACTGGATTCCCACAAGCAGGCCTTCCAAACTTCAGCAATAACAGCATAAACCGTAGGCTTGCGCGGCAGTCGTCACACATTCTCCCTCTCGTTGCCCGAAGGAATGCAAGGAGCGCTCCATTGAAATCGATATTTTGAATTGGCTAATTGCGTAGCCGAGCAACTCTCTGGTAGGCCCCGGTTACGCTTATTCTGTACTTAAGCATTTTGGGACACACTCCGTAGTGATCGGCAGCCGTCGTCGCTTCAAGTTTGTTTTTTACGACATACATTGCTGCTGAATCTGTGATCAGGAGTTCTCCGGTAAGCCAGTGGGCCTCGCCTTCGATATCACTATTGTAGTTTCGCTCCCCATTTTCATTGAGGGGTGGTGCTGGAGGATGCTGCAAGAGCGCGTGTGCGAGTTCATGAACGATGTTGCTCTTCTGACGACACGGAGCGTGCGAATCGTTGTGGATGATCATCCGCCAAGTATCCACAAAGAGGGTAATCGCTGAAAAATCCTTCTGTCCGCTCGAGGTGAAGTAGCTCAGGTTGGGACACTCACTGAGGTACTGAGACATCGGGATGATCGTTATCGCCAAGTGCTCTGCGAGCAGAAGGTGGTCGAGAGGGTCGGTCGCAGACAGACCGATCTCTCCTCTAACTTCGGCGGAAAGTTTCTTCGCATCGCTCTTGAATCCTCGAACCAAGCTCACCCTACTTGTTCTCCCTTAGATTTTTGTACGCGGCACGGACCATCTCTTCCAGAGCGGTAATTGCCTGTTTATTCAGGTTTGGGTCAGCTCGAAAGAGGGCGAGCACTTGGGGAAGCGTGCCCTCTGAGTCTTGTACCCGATTGTAATTGAGGACGTAGCTTGCTGGATTGATTCCACCCCATGCGGAGAGTTTGGCCAAGCTGTCGGCGTCAGGCTTTTTCCCTTGGCCCATTCGGGTCAATGTGGAAGCGCTCACGCCAGTCTGTGCGCCAACCTGTTTCCAGTTCAATTTTTTCAATTCCCTAACGTCATTCAGTGACTTGTAGAACCTCATCCCATCGAACTCCAGGGTGGACACGTGATCTCCTCCGATAATTGCAAAAAAGCAATTGACAGCCTTTATGTCAATCACTAACCTGATACCTAGATTGCACTTTAGCAATTGAACACCTAATGATCAACTGCCTTCGGGCATAGGAGACTGAAAATGGCAACAAATCCTCCCAAAGGAGATGGACACAGAAACGGCGCTGTTCGTGAGCGTTCCCAAACCCAGACCCCTTCGGGGCACTGGGTCAAGCGGGACACCGGATCTGGGCAATTTATGGACGTGAAATCCGATGGCACCCCTTTCAAGGGCGTGCGCAAGGAAAAGAAATAGAGAGGTTAATAATGAAAGTGAATCTTGCTCACCTTCGTGAGCGTGCGCGTAGCGGAGGTTGGATCAATTTCGCTGTTTTCGATGCGCGGTCGCCCTCTGGCACAAATGATGACAATGCGCATCTTCTTGCTCAATTAATAAGCAAAGCACGCGCCTCCAATCTTCAGATAGATCAGGCTGCGTTGGCCTACATGGCTGGTGGCCGAGTTCAGTTTTTCGGCTCCCCACCCTTGGTGGAATATCTCTCCAAAGGTGGAATCCCGGGCTGGACACATACCATCAACGTCTAATTTAACAGGAGAATCTCATGGCCAAGAACAACCCTATTGGTGATAACGCCCGTCGTGGTGCCGTGCGGGACCGTTCGCAAGTGTTTAACCCCACCAACCAGACATGGACCAAGCGCGATACCGGCAACGGTCAGTTCATGGACCAAAAAAAGGACGGCGAGCCCTTCAAGGGAGTTCGCAGGGAGCCGAAGAAGTGAAAGGTTACAGCCAAAGATACCCATTACTTCGTCAAACTTGAAGTATGGCCGGGCGTTCCAACTATGGAAAAACGCTTTACTTCCTTACAGGAGCAGTCGAACTGATCTGGTTTTCCGGCTTCGGGCCAGCTTCTTCTGGTATTCGGCTTGCTTTCGATAGTGTCGTTCGCGCGCTCAGGCTTCGATCTTGGCTTTGGCCTGTTCCATCGCCGCCAGCCGGTCCTGCCGGCGTTTGATCTCTTCTGGCAGAAAGATGCCGTAGGGAGAGGTTGGGCTTGTTCGGCTTTCTCTGCCTGAGCCAGCACATAACCGACTCTGACCCCTGCCGGGGCCCAGAATCGTGGCAGAATTAGCTCCATGACGAAAAGCACAACGGGGAGTGATCATGGAGTATCTACACCCAGCCTACGACGCTGAGTTAGCTTGCGGTCTCGTTTCGGCATACAAGCTTGATGCGTACGACTTTCTAAGCCAGATGGACGAGGCCCTGGCCAACGCGGATATCTCGGCCATAGCCAAGGCAGCCTGTTCCTTGGGGCGTGCGGCTTCGATTCTAGCTTTGGACGGGGTTTGTGCCGTGTCAAAGGAACTTGAAACTGCCGCTCGGAAAGGCTTGAAGGACCAGATTCCAGCCCTTCTTCAGCGTTTACGCGAGGAGAACGCCAGGTGGATCGACGGACTGTTGGTTAGCTGAACTTAGCGTACTGAGATTACCGCCATTTTCTTGCGTAGCCCTTGCGAACGCAGCGATTCCCGCAGTTTTCAGTGATGCCAAAGATCATCTTGGAGAGCGGGGAACTCCATGAGTTGAGCTTCATCCAGGTTGAGAAGGGGCATAATGATCAGCACATTGCCATAATTCTAGTTTACGATGGTCCTCTCGATCTTCGAGTTTTCTTAGTTCCTGAATTGCCCGCTGGGGCTGCCTCTGGCGAATACACGCGAATCACACTCCCATTCCTCATTGCTCAGAAGACATGCGTCAACGTCGAGTGGGTGGCCAAGAAGATCGCCATGACACTTTCTACCGCGCCATGACCATTACACCTCAAGCACACCAAGAATGAACCCCGCCCAACGTTTGCTTTCAATTTTCGACACCCTGGCTCAGCAAAGTAATGACCAGTCCATGTTGCACACTTGGGCTGCCGTTTTTGGACTGGAAGAGAGCGCGCACTTCGAAGATGACGTTACAGCATGCGTGGTTGCGCTTCGACAAGAAATTGATTTCGCTCGGCTTCGACTTACCGCGCAAGGGGTGCCCGACGATTTAACACAAACAGGCTTTAGCCGCCTAAAAGGCACTGCTTCAGTGGGCTATTTCCATACCAACTGGCATAGTCATCGGGGAAATATTCAGCCTCCGGAAAATCGTCTTGCTTTTGCGTGGGCCGCGTGGGTGCTACGAGACGAGGATGAAACCACTATGTCGGCGGATGCGCTCAGCAGCTTGCGTGCTGAGATAGTTTCCTTAGAGCAGAGCCTAGAAGAAACAGAGTTATCGCCTTACCTTCGAGATTTTATCCAACGGCAACTGGACACAATACGGGCAGCGTTACGTGTTTACGGTGTACAAGGTGCCAGACCACTCAAAGAAGCAATAGAAAAAGTGGCAGGGGCGTATGCCTTGGATAAGCCAATGCTCGACTCGGAGGTAGGCAAGGAGATGGAGGCCGGGAAAGGTCTTGTTTCCAGGACGGGAGATATCCTCCGTCAAACTGCTGAAGTATGCGGCAATGCAGAGAAAATTGTTTCCTTTGGCGAAAAAGTTACATCGTTTGGAGTGTCGGCAGGAACACTACTGCTGGGGCTAATTAAGTAGGAATGGCTTTTGCGACTAGACTAGGCATACCGGATTGCCGGTCGCCAGTTCGATATGCCAGCACCAGACTGTGCAACCTACGCAAGAATTGGCCCCTTGCCGTGGAGTGTCGGCACGTTAACTGCCGCACAATGGCAACGGTTGCTTTCCGGCGTTGACATGAAACGCATGAAGGCCTACTTTCATCATCAGGTCTTTGCAAAGAAATGCGGTTTTACCGGTGTTGTAGAAGTAACCGAGAAGATTTGTTGCATCTTGATGCAAGCTTGGAGAATATTCCGTATTGGCGATTGGGCCTGATACTAAAGGCATGCAAAGCCATCATATCCAGGGGTGAAGTCGAGTAAGAAAGCAGGCCAGTCACAAGATTCTTGCTTCAATAATTTAAGGGGAGTTTATGTCGGGAAGTAATGGGGGTGGCGGTTATAGTGGGGTTTACGACGACGAAACGCCATGCGAGAAACTGCGTTTCGAAGCACAGATAAGTAGTCCGCAACCAATAATTGTTGCGACTCTTATTGCTGGAGATGCTCTCGACATATCCGTCGCGAACATGAAAGGCCAAATCGTTGTGCAGGTCATTAAAGGCGACCAAGTAGCAGGCGGACTTGCCGGCCCGGATGCCACGCGTCTTCGCAATTGCCTTGATAAGGGCCACCAGTACAGGGCTACTGTTCGCACAATTAACGGTGGTCAGGTTCGGATTTTTGTTGAGCACATCTGATGACTCTGCACATCGTTGGTGGGGTATACCAAGAATACTGCGTCCATCCACGCTGGAATGAAATCTACGGGTCTGCCGGACGAGCTGCTCATGCCATTGCAACGTTCGGCACACCAGTCGTTTTGCATTCGTACATGACTGGCGATACATTGCAGGTTCTCAAAGACAAGAGCGTCTGGCTAGACACATCATTCGAAATCGTCCAAACGGAGATACCGGACATCGTCCGGTTCACATATCTGTATGACATGGCGGTGCCAGATATCCGAGGCGTTCCGGAGCGGCCTTATACGCCTCTCGTTGTCTCCGAGGAAAAAGTGCTCCGCTTTGGCATGCTTGAAGGCGATGCTGTCGTACACGCCGATTGGGCAGTCTACGATCCACAGAATGTCCGAAATGTGCAACCGTTCAACGCAAACGGCTCAACCGCTATACACCTTGCTCTTGTCTTGAACGCCAACGAGGCATGCAACATGGCTGGCATGCCTGATGAACATCCATCCAAGACAGCCGCTGTGCTTGCGCAACAACACGGCGCAGAAGTAGTCGTTGTAAAAATGGGGCCGGAAGGCGCTTTCGTATGGACATCAACGGGAGGGGAACAAGTACCCGCCTTCAGAACTAACCGAGTTTGGAAAATTGGCTCGGGCGACTGTTTCGTTGCGCACTTCGCAAACGCTTGGATGCATAACGGCATGACGCCAACAAAAGCCGCAGAAATCGCATCGCGTGCTACCGCCTACTACTGCGACACCCAAGGATTTCCCACGGCAGATAAACTCTCGAAAGAGAGTTTTTCACCATTACAACTTTCCAATTCGTATCTGAATGGAATGCGTCGCCAAGTTTATCTGGCGGGTCCATTCTTCGACTTGGCGCAGGTGTGGATGGTGCAGCAGACACGTGCCACCCTTCGTAATCTGGGGCTGCGCGTATTCTCTCCGTACCACGACATTGGTCTCGGCTGCGCTGAGGATGTTGTCGGAAAAGATCTTGAAGCAATACAGACAGCCGACTTGATCCTAGCCATCACAGACGGCCTTGATTCTGGAACGATATATGAAATCGGCTATGCACGAGCTTTGAACAAACCTGTGATCGTTTATAGCGAGCGTCACATAGGCGAAAGTCTGAAGATGATGGAAGGGTCTGGTTGCATGATTTGCGGCGACTACACTACAGCACTGTACACAACCTTATGGGAGGCCGTGAGGCTTTGAAGACCGGGTTGCTACTGTCCGGAGGTATGGACTCAATTGCGATTGCATGGTGGAAACGGCCGCAATGGGCGGTGACCCTAGATTATGGTCAACAGGCCGCTGCTGCCGAAAAGACCGCAGCGGCTCAGGTTTGCAAAGATCTGGGTATCGAACATGAGGTGGTCACAGTGGACTGTAGCGCACTTGGTTCTGGCGACATGGCCCACGCCCCTGCTGATACCCATGCCACGACTTCTGACTGGTGGCCATACCGCAATCAGCTAATCATCACGCTTGCATGTATGCGCGCCATTTCACGCAACGTACAAACCCTTTACATCGGCACAGTTAAATCCGACGGCGAAAGTCACCGCGATGGCACTATTGAATTCCTAAATCTTATCAGTGATCTAACAGCCGTCCAAGAAGGTGGTATCCGTATTGTTTCACCTGCCATAGAGTACTCGACAGCTGAGCTTGTAACCCTAGCGGCGGTTCCTCCAGGATTGCTTGCTTGGGCACATAGCTGTCATAAAGCTGATATCGCTTGTGGGAATTGCCGTGGCTGCAATAAGTACATCGAGACCTTCGCGCAGTTGGGCCAGGAATACTCAGTTGTCGCTTGACCCAATGCCCCGCCCGCTGCCTGTGCCATACGCGCCCTTTGTTTGGCCAATCGGAGCGAAACTGCGGCTCCCCCCCCGAGACACCCCCCTTGAATTGAACTTAGTGACATTGTTAGAACAGCGACAAACTCGAAGAAATTTCAGTAACAAACTCGAAGTTACTCAGTTGGGGGAATTTCTTTGGCTCGCATGCCGGAATCGTAGCTCGCGCCCTAGTACCTTTGGTCCGGACCAAGAGTCCAGAGTGCATCCTTCTGCGGGAGCGATGCATCCCATCCATGTGCTCATTTCCCATGAAGCAGGGCCTTGGATGATATACGACCCGGTGGAGCATTCGATCATGGAACTGCCAGGGTCAATCAATAGCGCCGCAGCGAACCGAAATGAGGCTGCTCGTCTCCTAAGTCTAGATAAGGGCGTGCTTCTAGGATTCGTTGCCGAACCGGGAAAAACTGCTGCCAAGTATGTAAATCACGAAACGCTTGTATGGCGAGACGCTGGCGTGGTGCTGGGCTACATGTCTTTTGTCGCCGAGGCGCTCGGTCTGGCTTTTTGTCCCCTGGGTATTTCAGGCCAGCCGTACCTAACGGACTATTTATCAGCCACTGACCAGATTCAGGCGGTTGGCCTGGCGATCTTGGGTGAGACGTGAATTGAATATCAGACGAACGCCAACTGATCCTGTCTATTCGTTGGCTTTCGGCGTTTTTGACTTGCACTTGCCGGATAGCCGCGCAACAGGTCAATTATGATATGAGCTGTTTTGGGTGAAGAAGCCATCTCATACCAAACGACAGCATCTAGCTCTGACGCACGCACATTAAGTGCTTGGCTGAATTGTAGAAACAACGACTCGAGTTCAAGGTAGTGCCGCTCAACAGTGAGTTCCCGAGGGAACAATCCTAGAGCTTGTCCGATACGCATGATGTGGATATCCAAGATAGCCACATCATCCGCATCCATCCAATTCCGTGCAATCCACGACGCGGTCTTAAACCCAATGCCGGGAAGCTGCATGAGCCAATCTCGCAACTGTTTGCCTGTGCTAAATGAAGGGGCAGATTGGACAAGGGGGAGGCCCGTTGCCAAGTAGCGCGACTTTTGCGCCGCAAAGCGATACCGCACTTGACGCTGCCCGACCTGCAAAGGCTCGCGTAACCACGTATCGAACTGTGCCTCAGTAGGTGTGGCATTAACGAAGGCTCCGAGTTGACGCAGACGTTCGTAAGCAGCAATGCCTACTTGTGCAGGAATTCCATGTCCACCCAGCAAACACGCAGCCACTTCTTCAACAAGCGTTCGTCCTAGCTTGTATCGGGCAGGCTGCCCAGCTAGTCGCCTTGCTATGACTTGATATTGCCAATATGCCGGTGTTGGGAAAGCATCCACAGCCCCCCATTTGACATTTCTGATGAGAAGTGCCTCAGGCGATGGAAGCTCTACTTGAATTGTCCCAGTTGGGGTGAGGATGGCTGCTGTCTGTGTCATCGCGAGTTGCCCTGAAATACACATGGATACGCTTCGTATAGCCATTTCGAGAACGCAGCTCGCTCCACCGGGTCCATGTGCCTGAACTTATCTTGCAGTCTCTGCAACCGTCGCTTGGTTGATTGACGGGCCCTGAAGTCATCTCCTAAATACCGGCTATCGTGAAGAATCTGGGGCGGTTCGAAGTTAAACCATAGGGTTTCTTCTCTTACGTCAGTATGCGTCTTCGACTGAAAGGTATGCTTTTGCCATCCCACAAGCGCTTTGTCGTACATGCTGTTCGCATATCCCGATAACATCACCATGCAGGGCAATGACACTAGGAGCGACAGCAGTCGTTCGTGATCCTCAATAGAGTAGTCCCACGTATAAACACGGTGCTGTCGTCTAGTTCGTGGGTGATAAGGCGGGTCCACATAAACCAATTCATCTCCGCGAAACTCATACTGAGCCAGATAATCCTCAGCTCTGCCATACACGAGCTCAAGGCCGGGCAACTTAACATCTGTCCATGCTGAGATGGCCTTAAAGTCCACCTCAATTCCAATGTTGCGCGCAGCGGGTTGCTTGTGACGCATCACTGCTCCTCCCCCAAGGTGTGTCTCAATATAGACACGATGCGGGGGCATCACGTTAATGACGTGCTGGTAAGTTTTTCCTTTGCCCCCGGGATAGCGCATGAGGGTAATCATCGTCAAAAATGCCGATGATGTCAAAGCCAATTACCTTGTAACGAACCATGCCTTCTTTATCGAATAGAGCAGGGGAGTAGTTAAGGAAGATGCGTATTCCACGCAACCTGGACACCCATTCCACGGTAACCTGGACACTGATTCCACGCCAAGCTGGACAGTCGAAGCGCAGTGACGCGGGGATTGGTTTTTACTCTTAGCGTCCCTTCGTAATCAAGTTCTCAGCATCCTGAACAGCGGACGGTCGACCAGCGTGCGCCGCAGAGTTATCCACGGCCGCCCGCCAGACTGCGGCGCCTCTAGCAGGCTGGCTGGCGGG
>JGI24123J20310_1000897_pt1 | contig 15210 bp, 14 predicted proteins | sample SubbioCR12Aug_5A_FD_20310 | JGI IMG/M metagenome (IMG submission 20310)
CCTNCAACGCAAAATACATGCTCGATGCGGTGAATAATATAGATGGCAAAGACGTCAAGATGACGGTTGCCGAAAATACCAGCGTCTGTTTTATTGAGGGTAAAAGTGATTCTCTGTTTTGGTACCTTGTGATGCCGATACGTATCTGAGTTGGAGGGAAAATGCCTATTAAAACTATGCCACATCCAAAGTTGAAAAGTGATTACAAGGGGAAAAGAGTCAGGACGACAAAAAGATGTTTCAAACGCGTTTTGGCAAGTCCCTGCATGGAGTTTGTTGAGCGCCCGGCTTGACTGACATAATTCAAACATCCGTTTTTGATTTTGTCAGTCATTTTTGTGATTCCGCTTTGGCGGAATGGCAAAGCTCAACCAGGCTCAGTAAAGTCGAAAGACTAAACTACGTTATTGGGGTCATGAAACCCTGGAATGCTTCACCAGTTCCAGGCTCTTTCGCCAACCGTTAAACAGCACAAACCGGATCAATGGGCCGTGCGGTCGGCATGACAAGCCTCAATAACTTTGCCGAGGTGACTATTACGGGCGTAAGCCCAGGAGAAGTTTTATTACTATGAATCAGGTGTTTGTTTTGGATACCAGGTGCAAACCGCTAACCCCCTGCCATCCGGCTCGGGCCAGGGCTTTGCTTAAAAATGGTAAAGCTGCCGTCTTTCGCAGAATACCGTTCACCATCGTTTTGAAGACCGCTATCCCTGACGCCGTTGTTAAGCCGCTGACGGTCAAGATCGATCCCGGTAGCAAGATAACTGGATTGGCCTTGGCGGAGGGCAATGGGCGGATTGTGTTCGGAGCAGAGCTTGAGCATCGTGGCACGGCCATCAAAGCCAGGCTGGATTCACGCAGAACTTCGCGACGATTACGCCGTCATCGAAAAACGCGTTATCGTGCTGCACGGTTCAATAATCGCATGCGGACTGAAGGTTGGTTGCCGCCAAGTTTACAGCACCGTGTAGAAACCACGATGACGTGGGTCAACCGTTTTCGCCAGTGGGCAAATATTGAAGGCATTGCCGTCGAGCGGGTCAAGTTCGATATGCAGTTGATGCAAAACCCTGAGATTTCAGGCGTTGAATACCAGCAAGGCACCTTACAGGGTTATTCGGTGCGGGAATACCTACTGGAGAAGTGGGGCCGCAAATGCGCTTACTGTGCTACAGAGAACGTGCCGTTGCAGGTCGAGCATGTCAAAGCCCGTGCCAATGGCGGTAGCAATAATGTCAGTAATCTGACCTTGGCGTGTGAGCCCTGCAACAGCAAAAAGGGAACCAAAGATATCGCTGTCTTCCTGCAAAAAAAGCCGGATGTACTGAAGCGAATCATGGCGCAAATCAAAAAACCATTAACCGATGCAGCCGCCGTCAATACCACGCGGAATAAGCTGTTCACTGAGCTGCTAAAAACAGGTCTACCGGTCGAAACGGGTACCGGCGCACAAACCAAGTTCAACCGGACACGGCTGAATTACCCAAAAGCCCACTGGATCGATGCCGCTTGTGTGGGCGATTCCGCCACAACGGTCACGTTGAACCCTGAGTTGAAACCGTTGTTGATCAAAGCGACAGGACATGGCACCCGACAAATGGTGAGCATGGATAAATACGGCTTCCCGCGCACTCAAGCCAAGTCCGGAAAAATGGTGAACGGAATTCAAACCGGCGACTTGGTAAAGATCATACAACCCAAAGGCAAATATGTCGGACGCTATGTAGCACGGGTTTCTTCCATTAAAACCGTAAATCAATATCTCTCGATCCCAGTAAACGGAGTCCCTGTGGGCTTCCCGTCAAAACTGGCAACCCTCATACAAAAAGCGGACGGCTATGCCTATGCATAATCACAAAAAACACCAGGCGACCTTTAAATGCCGCCTATATCCACAACAAGCGGGCATAAGAAAGCTTGTTGCGATCGATACTTCACGGCGGGGTCGTTAAACATCCATGTCTAACTTCGGCGACAATAACTGAACTGAGCCCGCAAGGTTCGTATCTGACATTGTTGAATAATTTGGGGTTGAGAGATGGATATTGATATTGAGTCATTAACAGTTACCTATTGCTGTGCAATTCAGCAATACCCGAAAGCGGTTGTCAATTATTTATTTGAGATAGACAGAGCATCCGAAGTCGATCTCGAGGAGACATTGAAGCCATTTTCCCAATGGCAACTTTCTTTCGTAAAGCGGTGAGTTATTTTAACGAACCAGTTGGAACTACCAACCCAATGCCGACAGGCATATTGTTTTGTATAATTTTTTAAGCCACATAGAACCTATTTGTTGCTAACTCAGGTGGTTACAATTACTGGTCGACAGCGCTTCAGTCAGGTAAAATTGAAATAATGAATCAGGAAGACGACGCGAGTTACAAGCTGCTATTCTCCGCACCGGAACTGGTGCGGGACTTGGTTATGGGCTTTATACCAGATGAATGGCTCCATGGCCTTAGCTATGATACTTTGGAGAAAATGCCTGGCAGCTACGTTACCGATGACTTCAGGCACCGTGCCGATGATGTCGTCTGGCGAGTTAAAGTCGATGGTGAATGGGTCTATTTATATATCCTCATTGAATTCCAGAGCAGTGTCGATGCCTATATGGCAGTAAGGATGATGGTTTACATAGGTCTGTTGTATCAAGACTTGATCCGGCGCGGCGATGTCTTGAACAAAAAGCATTTACCGCCTGTGTTGCCGATTGTCCTTTACAACGGCGACCAAAAATGGACGGCGGCTACAGACATTGCCGATCTGATCCCCAAGGTGCCGGGACTGGTGTCCGACTTTTTACCGCAGCTGAAGTACTTGCTGATCGATGAAAACAGCTATACCGAAGCCGATTTGGCAGGATTGAAAAACCTCATGGCTGCCGTGATTCGATTTGAACACCCGGCCAATAGCGCAACTTTGTTACAACTGATTGAGCTATTGAACGAGTGGCTGGACGGTAAACCGGAACTTAAGCGTATCTTTGCGATCTGGATTCGGGCCGTGCTTTTGCGGCAAAGTAAACATGCCTTGGTATTACCCAAGGTGAATGATCTGAAGGAGTTGAAAATGTCATTGGCTGAACGATTTGATGAATGGGCGAAAGAACATGAGCAGAAAGGTATTGAGAAAGGGGAGGCCCTGTTGCTCCAACGGCAGTTGGTGCGGCGCTTTGGCACTCTGCCCAACGAAGTGGTGAACCAGATCGCCACGGCTGCGCCAGAACAAATTGAAACTTGGGGCGACCGTGTACTGGATGCAGCAACCCTCGACGACGTTTTTTGCCCGTAAGACAAAACTTCGTGATTTAATTCTAACACCTTCCGTCCGTTTTTAAGGGGAATATTAGCCACCTCCACGGTCAAAAAAACGGTATTGCTGTTCGCTTGGCTAGAGTATGTTTACAGCTGAATGCGCTTAGTCTCCTAAATCAGAGAAGCAGCCTAAAAGCTAACCAAAGGGCTGTTGACCCGTAGCTTAGTCAAAAGCAGCCACTTAAAATGAGCAAAATGACTGTTGGTTGATTGTCAATAACGACCCCTTGTTGACACTCGAAGCTTTGCGATCAATGTCGGTAGGGATTCAATGAGCTGACATTCAACGTAGAAGTCACCGGCGCTGCGCGGCTTTATCGCGCAGCGTCCGTGTGGACTGCCGGGTTAGGCCGGATGGGTGATGTCAAGGCGCTTTTGGTTTCGCTGCGAATGAATTATTGATCAAGATAAAGCCTGACGCCGTCACCGTTTTCATCGCATTCCAGAGCATTGCGAGGTGCTAATTTAGCTAGTACCGCTTCATCGAAAGTGTAGTAAACATCATTCCCGATTTTTCTTGAAACTAAAGCATTTTCATGATCTGTTCCATGATTTTTCTTATCATAGTTGGCCAAATTCCTCCCTTCATCTTTGATGCCTGCTTTTTCTAAATCAGCAGGCTTAAAAATAGGTGGGCATTTCCCTTTTTTGATTGCATCTCTTAACTCGCTCAAAAGACTCATAAAATATTTCCTCGCATTGTTCAAAAGTATTCATCTAGCACTATTGTATTTTGCTCCGCTCAACAAGCGAGAGCTACTTTATTGCACGAAATCGTACTGATATCCCTTGGTAGCATCAACAAAGGAATTTTTGAGCACAAGATTGTCTCCCTTGAAAAGGTAAATGTGTGGCTTAGCACCCGTGTAACCGCCAAGTCTATTTTTTGCGTTCACCTCGCAGTAAATGACCGAACCGAAACGAGAGGGAAAACTTATTAACTCTCGCGCCCATCCTTTTTGAGCCTCAGCGCATCTTAATCTTAGCGAGCCTGGATCAATCAACGTCCTCTCCAAGTAGTTCGTTATCGTTGCTGTCGCTGTTGCACTGTTTGGCTTTTCACCAAAATCAGCTTTCGTCATTTGTTCTTTCGTTGGTGCAAAAGAACATCCAGCAAGATTTAGTGCAATTAATGCAATCCATAATTTCTTTATGATCATCTCCAGTATTTTCAACTTCGTAAAGGCCTAACAAGGAATTAGATAGTTAACTGTATATCATCGGTGATGAAGTATAAATGGCCGGTAAGGATGAGTTTGCCGTCATTGAATCACATGAATCGATGGTCTGAGTGGAATCATAACTGGTTGCTGGAATACGCAAAATAGGTTTATACAGTGTGCCAAAATTTTCTGGGGTTCCGGCTACAACCCCAGTTAATTAATCATATAAAACCGCGCGCGGCCAGGTTCGAGTGTTCAAACGCCTGGGACGCGGCCGTGGGATGTTGTTTGAGGTAGGGTTGGGGGAGATCTGTATTGGGGATAATTGAACGAATTATTTCTCTCTGGAAAGCTTTATGTTGCTATTAGAACACTCGCCCGTGTTGACAACACCCAAAAATGCATTGAGTTCAACTTTGCATTTCTCAATATTCAATCCATTATCGCCGTCACTTGAAATATTGGTGACATAAGGACCGGCTGTGGTACAACCAGCCAAAGAAGCAACCGCTGCAAGTGTTAATAAAAATTTCATTTACAATCCTTTAAAAAGTTTTAAAAAATACAACCAAAGCATAGTGGCTATTTTTGCCCAACGCCTCGAATATGCTGAGCTCAGCATATTCGAGGATATGTGGAGTTCAGGAATATGCCGAGTATAATTGCCACTGGACGGCAGTAACCGCATAAAATCATCACGTTTGCGCCATTCGATCCACTGATTTAATCCGCATATTATTGCCGTCTTTCATCTCACCGATTTAAGGAGGTCAGTATGCTTACAACATATCTTAAACGCCAGACTACTCTTACCACTTACTACACCAGCTCTGCTGGACCATATTTGGATGAGTTCACTGACTGGTTAGCTCAGTGCGGGTTCCACGATGAAGTCATATGCCAATATCTTCCGGGCGTCAGCGAGTTTGCGGCCTGGGTTGATGCCACCTATGGCAACCTGACTTCATTTCCAGTTAACGCACTTAATCATTTTCACGATTACCTCGCTACACGCGGTCGATTGCGCTATTCAAAAGGTCAGCACTCGGTATACTGGTTGGGTGCACATCACTTTGTCGAGTTTCTCCAGAGTCAGAACAAAATCGTCGTCACCGAGATATCACCGAAGACGACACAACCGGAGCTCTTCCGTCAATTTGAACACTGGATGCAAACACACCACGGAGTGCAGTCTTCAACGCTACGCAATTACCGCCAGCATATCGTTGAACTGCTATCAACGCTCGGCGAACATCCTGAACAGTTCACCGCAGACGCGTTGCATACCTTTATCCTGAACTACGCTCTCGGGCGCAGTCATGCACTCGCTAAGAAGCGAGTGACGGCAGTTCGTATGTTTATTCGGTTTTTGATCACAATGGGGCATTGCCAGCCAGGCCTTGAGGCAGCGATTCCGGCTCTTGCCGAATGGCCACTTGCGCGGTTGCCTCGTTATTTACTTCCAGAAGAGGTTGATCGTGTCCTTGCCCATATTAATCGTACCACGCCAATCGGCATCCGCGACAAAGCAATCCTTTTACTACTGGCTCGATTGGGATTGCGAGCCAGTGAAGTCGCTGAACTAGCGCTTCCTGATATCGATTGGTCTGCGGGAACATTTTCCGTTATTGGCAAGAGCCGACGAGAGGCGAAGCTACCTTTGCCACAGGAGGTTGGTGATGCCTTGTTGGAATATCTTGAGAGTGCACGCCCATCGGTTAAAACTGACCGTGTCTTCATCACTGCAATCGCTCCCTGGATGCCAATAACCCGGCATGTTGTCAAGCAAGTTGCCGCTCAAGCGATACGGCGTGCTGGAATCAATGCACCATCGTTTGGCGCCCATGTCCTGCGTCATTCAGCTGCTACAGGGATGCTGCGTCAGGGAGCGTCGCTCCAGGTGATCGGCGAGGTATTGCGGCACAGTTGTCTTGAGACTACGGCTCATTACGCGAAAGTGGACATAGCCTTGTTGCAGCAGGTCACGCGTTCGTGGCCGGGAGGAGCATCATGCTAAAAGATGCCATCGATACTTATTTGGCCGTACGCCGCGCTGCGGGCTTTAAGCTCACAGACGATGCGTTTTATCTGTTTCACTTCGCTCGATTTGCCACTGCCCAGGGAGACACGCATGTAAAGTCACAGACGGCTATCGCTTGGGCAGGACAGGCACGAACTGAATCACAGCGCGCTATCCGCTTGAAAGCGGTTATTCGCTTTGCCCGCTTTAGCTATGCCGCCGACAACCGCCATGAAATTCCACCACAAGGTGTATTTTGCTTTCAACGTCATCGACCAATTCCCTATCTCTATACCGAAGCAGAGATTCAGGCATTGATGGGTGCGGCAGCACGGCTGGAGCCAGCAGATTCGTTTCGTCCACTGATGTATCGCACCTTGATTGGGTTACTTGCGTCTACGGGATTGCGTATTTCCGAGGCGCTCGGCTTGTGTTTTAAGGACATTATGGCGGATGGGCTGCTGATTCGGAAAACGAAATTTGGCAAAAGCCGGATAGTGCCGCTCCATCCCACGACGCATTTAGCACTGGAAGAGTATCTTGTCGAACGCGCTAAACTCGCCACTACTGATGATCATTTGTTTATCTCGAAGTGGCGTCGTGGGATGTGCCGCCAGACGGTATATGCCACATTCAAAGAGCTCCTGAAGATGGCCGGTCTCCCTCGCCAATCTGGGCTGCCACGACCAAGGCTAATCGATTTTCGTCATTCCTTCGCGTCGAATGCACTCGTAGACGGCCCGGATCGTCGCGATCAGGTCGGTCGCCACACGCTGGCGTTGATGACGTACTTGGGTCATGCCAGCCCAAACAGTACGTTTTGGTATTTAGAAAGTTCACCGCTCTTAATGGATCACATCGTTCGCGCCTGCGAACATTTCGTCGAGGAAAATACACCATGACTCCGATCGCCCCTCATATCACCGCATTTCTACAAGAACGATTGCCGCTACAACGAGCCGCGAGCGAGCATACCTGCGACAGCTATGCCTACGCTTTTCAACTGTTGTTTCAATTTGCCGCCGCTCGGTTGCATGTGACACCCTCCGCGCTCTTCCTTGAGCAACTCGATGCCGCTTTGGTGATGGATTTCTTGCAATATCTGGAAACGGAGCGCGACAACAGCCCGCGCACACGCAATGCTAGGCTCGTTGCGATCAAGTCATTTATGCGCTTTATGGAATATAGAGAACCCGCTCTCTTAGAGCAGAGCCGACGTATCTTAGCCATTCCCGCAAAGCGAACAGATACACGGCTAATCAATTATTTGTCATTAGACGAAATGCAGGCACTGCTCAATGTACCGGATCTGAAACGCCGCGACGGTATCCGTGATCGAGCTATGATCCACCTCTGTTTTTCGGCAGGACTGAGAGTATCCGAACTGGTTCATCTCCCATTACAGGCGCTGGAGTGGCAACCATCACCCAATGTACGCATTTTCGGTAAAGGGCGTCGAGAACGTCTATTGCCACTCTGGAAGCAGGCAGCTTCCGATCTGCGTGCATGGCTTGCCGTGCGAGGACAACCAGCTGCGACAGAACTCTTCCTAAATGCACACGGAGAACCCATGACCAGATCGGGCTTCGAGTATGTGCTGAAGAAACATGTGGAAGTGGCTGCTAAACGTTGCCCATCTATTGAGAAAAAACGGATATCTCCTCATGTCCTACGTCACACCGCCGCGATGGTGGTATTGCAAGCAACAGGCGATATCCGAAAGGTATCGTTGTGGCTTGGACATGGGGATATCCAGACGACCGAAGTCTATCTACGCGCTGATCCGACCGAAAAACTTGAGGCGATGAGTGCGATGGTCCCGCTTACGCTTAAACGTGGTCAGTTCCGTGCGCCGGACCAGTTGATTGCCTCTCTACGAGGCGGCTAGAATATGCTGAGTAGTTCGGAGCCGAACGACCCATGTTGTTCGGCTCCTCCGTTCGCCACTTTCCATATTCCTGAACTCCGCATATCCTCGAAATGGACAATATTATGCATTTCTCTTTTTTGGCAAATCTGCGGAGCAGCCACTCAATCACTTTTGCCTCGGTTTCGGTGAACTGCGCCTCAACTCCTTCCGGCGTAGATAGCAGCTTCTTGCGGAGTTTGTGGTACCTAAAGGCACCGTATGAGGCACCTACAACCATTCCGGCAATAGCTATTGGCACCCAGATCGGTGTTGAAGCAAGAATACCTAAAGACATCAGCACTCCTGTAACCCCTGACGCGCCGATCGTCGTACCGAAAATGCCTGCACTTCCAATGATTGTCGCAGCAAACCCGGAGACTACAGCGGCTCCGGCACCCAAAGCTGTAGCACCACCTACGAGGAGTGCCGTGATAGTGGCTGTGCTGAGATAAGTGCCCGCAACATAGCCGCTTGCTGACGTCACAATCAACCCGCCGGCTGCATGAGGTACGAGCGTTCCGCCAGCTGCAAGCGCAGATATAACTACCGGGATAAGGGGTAATGGCATAGTGGCCGCCAATGATAGGTGTTAATAAAAAAGGCTCTAAAGTTCCACAGGCTTTATAATCCACCGCAAATGTGGGGCACGCGGATAAACTAATGATACTATTGGGTCCATACACTGAGTTTGCGTTGCTTTATGCGCCTCTACGGCGGCCTATATTTAACACAAGCTCTTTATTCTTGGTAAGAAAAAGTCTGGAAGTTTAGATCTCCTAAATATTACACGGTCAGAACGGATTATTTTTGAGAAGTTGAAAACAATCTGAAAGCCTTTCTGGATAAGGTACTCAGCAAATTTCTATGAAACTTTAGAACCCTTTGTTTATTAGCACACTAAATACTTCTAACGTAAAGTTCAGCCGTCCGCTTTGAGCTTAGCGGAAAACGGTCGACTGGAGCGCATTGCTGGACGTTATTTTCTGACTCCATTGTGCCGATCTATTAAGAGACCCTGAAGTAGTGCAAACGCCTCATCTACATCTAAGCTCTTCTTTTCAACTGCCTCAAGAATTTCTGTGCCTTTGTCTTGAGTTAAGCATCGATTAACAACGCAGTACTGAATGGTGGTGATTACATTAGCCATTTTTCCATCGTAATCTTGAGAAAGTTTTGCCTCCTTCTTCATCGCCGTAATTCTTCTTTCGAGTTCATGCATGGTTTCAACTTTGAGTGTGTCGCACTTACCGCCGCTGCGCACCAGCTTTCCTAATGTATATGCGAGAGAGCCACACACTACAGCAGAACCGACAACCCATCCAACAGGAGTTGTGGTGACAAATACCCCACCAAGAAGTGATGCCAAGGTTGTTGATCCCGCAAGCGTTGCTGCACCGGCAGCACCAGCAACCGTTCCGGATATAGCGATTCCAGTCGTAACACCCAAGCCGCTAACTCCGAGTTCACCCAGGATTCCGAGCCGATCCCTTTGACTGCGCTTCATTTTCTCTAAAGCGTGGATATATTCTTCCATCGAGAGTTTCTTCATAGAGCAAAACTATACTTCATCTGTGAAATCCGCCTTCAAAGCTATGAAGATCGCCGCAAAAAATTCGAAGAACTTCTTAGCCAGAATTATCAGTTCTTGCGCGATCCCAATAGCACCATTCTCAACCTTTAGATCTCGGTCAAGACGCGCTCCAGCGAAGCCACCAACAACTACGCCAATTGCTGTTGCAATAGGTGCCAGCAGGGAACCTAAAAAAGGAATCAGGTTGACAAGGGCGCCTACTGCTACGCCAAGAGCTACACCAACAGCTAAATGTGGATTTTCTTCAATGAATCGGATGATTTCAAAGATAATGATTTTTCCCGTATGGACGACCTTCTCACCAATAACTTTCGTTGCCCCCCACAATTCTTCAAGCCGGAATAGAACTTCTGGAGGCAGATCCGCATTCGTGAGCCTAGAAAAAAAATCTGCACGGTCAATCTCGTTGGCTTTGGAATCGATAAGTGCAAGCTCCATTTTTGCTTCAGCATTAGAAACATTCATTCTTCTTCCTCCTCATTTTCGTTAGTTGTTGCACGCTTTTTGACACCATAGGATAAGGTTAGCCTGCGTAGGTACTATTAGCGTTAGCATAAACGTATGCATTATGTCATAGAACACAAGCAATTCCGCCGATCCTACAAATCAGAACTTTTTCTCTTAATGTCCGCCTGTTATAACTCGCTAACCAGTCGATCAAGCTATTGCTCTGAATGTCGCTTTTGGGTCGGCTGCCGACGATCAAATCTTACCCAACCTAGCCAAGAGCTATCCGACAGTCAAATTCCAACGACTTGATCAAGTTCAATGATCAAGATTGTCAGCCTTCATTCCAACCTCATTTTGCAAATAGCCAAACAGATTAGAGCATCTCTAATCATTGGAGTGAAGTTGGGTGTTGTACTTCCATGATGGTGATTGGTCATATCGATTTGGATTAGGATCGCTGTCTTGCAGGGCAAAATACAAAAAGATCAGCAGACCCAAGAAAGGGATGGCTGTAATCACAAACCACCATCCAGTTCGTCCCGTGTCGTGTAAGCGTCTGATGGAAACGCCAAGACCAGGAAGAATCATCGCCAAAGTATATATCGCGCTCAGTGGCCCATAGCCGGTGTCAAAGTTAAAAGTACCCATGAGCTGATCAATTAGGCCAAATAATCCGACAGCGAGAATATTGAACAGCGTGAAATACCAATATTCACTTCGGGTGGCACGGCCTTTGAAGACGCCGTATTTCTTGAATGCTGCAAAGTAATAATTCACGACAGACTCCAATCGATTGTTTGTTTTCCAAGATTTTCTAAAGCCGCATTTGAACGGCTAAAAGGTCTCGAACCGAAAAAACCTTTGTTGCATGATCCGCCAATCGGCGATGGATGGCTGGACTCGATAATGGTATGGCCATTATCGGCGATAAAGGGCAGAATTGACTTGGCGTGGTTTCCCCAAAGAATGAACACAATGCCAGAATGCTGTTGAGACAAAGCGGACGCCAGTGCTTCAGTTATTGGCTGCCAGCCGAGTTTGCTGTGCGAGCCTGGTTTGTCTTTTTCGACGGACAGCATTCTATTGAGAAGCAGAACGCCTTGATCAACCCATTTTGTAAGGTCTCCATGTTCAGGAACCTGACAACCAATGTCATGGTTCAACTCCTTGAAAATATTCCTTAAGGAAGGGGGGATCTTGACACCTTTTGGTACCGAAAAGCTCAATCCCATCGCTTCCGGTACCGACTTTGTTTCTCCGGATTCAAGGCGAATTTCTGCAATACCGTGATAAGGATCTTGGCCTACGATCACGCATTTCACGTTTTCCGGATTGATTGAAAGCGCTTGATATCGATGGTCCGCGACGGGCAAAATCATCGACTGAGTGGAAAGCTTATCCAAATTTCGATCAATTACGCTGATGGCATTAAAAATCTCAAGTTTCCCTGAGTTTGATAAGAGATTCGCCCAATGTGATGGGATTGTGGCCATTATTTCTGCACCTCTGAAAATTTCGTAGAATTCAACAGTATCTTGTGAGCCATACTCCAAAGGAAAGAATCTCCTTCACGCAGAGCTTCGAGTAATAATGCCTTCTCAGCCAAATACACCTTGGCGAATTTGGGATCGTGCATCTACGATGCTTCGCATGTTATCGATCAAATCAGCTAACTTTATAGTCTTTGCCTGTGGACTTGCTTTGGCTATGTGTTCACGATCCATGTTCTTCCGTTTAGCCCTGTTGCCGTCGGTCAGTTTGCTCACGTCAGCCAACATTTCAACCAGAGCCGTAACATCGCCCCCAAATACTCGCTCCACATCGTCTAAGGTGGCCGGCGTGTCTTCTACCACGTTATGCAGCCAAGCGGCGCAAATCATAGCCTCCGTCTCCGTGTGCGGCACGCTCCGTAGCAATTCAGCAACGGCTACCAGGTGGGCAATATATGGCTCTCCAGTGTATTTACGCCGATGGTCAATGCTGGCATGGTAACTCGTCGCAAAATCAATAGCTGTTTGTTCCACGGCAGGTATGTCCTGTTGAAAATGCAGACAACGGCTGTGCGGGTATGGCTTGCCCAAACACCCGCTAGGCGCAGAGTACCAGTTGTGCTTGCCAGCGACGCCAATTGGAATTGCGGTCATCACGACACCAGGCGAGAATAAAAGCTGGCCTTTTCCATTTGCTGAAGCGATGAAACCCGGCAACACTCCAAGCCCGGATTGGCAACGATAATAGCCAAAGCCTGAGCCCTTGAGACAGCAACATTCAGCCGATTGATATCGAAAAGAAAATCAAGGCCTCGACTGCTTTCCTCGACATCACTGACGGCCATGGAAATGATCACCACAGGCGCTTCCTGACCCTGGAACTTGTCTATTGTGCCAATAGCAATTTGGTCACCGAGGAGATCTTTGAGCAAATTGACCTGCATATTGTAAGGCGAAACAACAAGGATATCTTCATCCGCGATTGGACGAGCTTCGCCATTTTTAGCGGTAAAACACCCCGTCTTAAGATCATGGATGAGCCGCTGGATAACATCCACTTCCTCTTCGCTACTTTGTCGGTTGCCATCGTGATCAACGTTGACCACCATGATTCCATGGGACTGCTTGATGAGTTTCGAGTCCGGCACCGAAACCCGTTGCCGGTCATTGTTTGTAGCTGCCTTGAGTTTGGCTTCGTAAACCACCTCAGATAACGGGAGGCACACGGCCGGGTGCATTCGATAAGTCCTTTCCAGGAAGATTCCCATGTCTTCAGGAATAACGCCGTGTCCACCAAGCATGTAATCCAATACTGACAATCCCGAACGCCCAGGATGACTTCCTTGAATGGGTTGCTCCAATTGCATTTGATCGCCCATGAGGACCAAGTTTCTTGCGCATCCTGCCACGGCAATCAAATTGGCCAAGGCAACTTGGCTGGCCTCATCAACGAAAAGATAATCGAGAGGGGATTCAAAAGCGGTACTGGAGGCAAAGGCATAGGCGGTTGCCCCGATCACCGCAAACGAATGATAAGGCTCGCGTTTGGTGAAATTCATGGAGGCTCTGTATACGTAATTCGGAAAATGCTCTTCGGAATATCTCTCCTTGAATGCGTCCTGTGTCGAACCAAAGCCACCCACTTTGGCAATCCTTGCGTGCTCGGTAGGTTCGTGGAGGGCATCCAAAAGATTCATGATCGCAGCATGGCTATTACTCATGACGCCGACACGTTTTCCTGCTTTCACCAAAGCAGTGATGACATGCTTGGCGGTGAACGTTTTACCGGCACCGGGAGGGCCCTGGATGCACATCGTACTGTTATCCATCGCTTCGACCGCTGAAATGATGGCTTGCAGATACCCGTCGTCTTCAGGGAATCTTGAGCGAGTGATCGGCAAGTAATGGCCATTGCCCTCAAAATCCGTCTTGAAAACCGGTTTTTCTCGGTTCAGTATCGATTGAATTGCACCGGGCAGTCGGCCATCGAACAAGGATTCCGCCACTTCGCATAGCCTGGTTTCCAACGTCTCGGTGTTGATAAAGGGCTCGTCGGCGAACAACGTGATGCAATCGGTACCAAGCTTTGCTATTTGATCCGGATCAGCAATGAAGTCAACCAGCGCATCCGTTTTGGATTCAGGGAAACGAATGCCTTTCACTCGAATGTCGGTGCCCCTGATGGTTCCAGTGGTAAACTTGTCTTTTCTGACCGGTTGCTTGCTATCGAATATATAACGGAAAATAACGCCGTCATCGGATGGCTGTTGATCGATGATGACGGCATTGTGCAGGCAGGTATCATCGTCGAACAATTCGTCTTCAGGTTTTTCCAGACGCTCAAAATAGGCCCAGATTTTTGGCTTGCGCTCGCGGTTGTGAAATCCAATCAGATCCATGACCAATTGGGCAATGGGGTCGTTCTTGAAAGATTCTTCGGCTTCAAACCGTTCCGAAAGACGTTCCTGCCAGTCACGCAGCGCCTTTTTTTTATCCGCTGCCTGGATTTGCCGAGCCGTTTTTTCCTGGCTGGACTCATCAGATTCCGTTTTAGGCTTAAAGTCGATACCGGCCAATGATTGCTGTTGACGCAGCCAATCCACCAACTCCAGCGTGCTTTCGCAGTCGTCGATGTTGTAATCACGAATATCCTTCAATTCAGGCCATTGTGTCCAATCAAAAGCGGCGGGTTCGGCCAGCCAAGACTGATAGCCATTGGCGTTGTCACTCCAGTTGGTAACACCGCCTTGTTCTCGCCACATTTCATAGAAAATGACGGATTCGCCGCCATTAGCGACTTGCGTGGTTCGTTTGCCTCGGTACAGATGCTCGACGCATTTAATGCTGTAGGACTTTTCCCCAAGAATTAGGCCGTTTATGACAAGCTTATACAGATCAACGAAGACGCCGTTGGCCAGCATTTCGGCAACTTCTTTGATTCGCGTTTCATACCGGGTAGAGAGTTTGCGCATGGCAGCCACTTCGTAATTGGCATAGTGGTAGACATGCAGGGTGTTGTCGCGTTTCCATCGATCATAGACCCAATCAATAAAGCCTTCGAATGCGGCTTTTTCTTGTTCAGGCGTATGCGCCCACCAATCCTTGAAAGCATAGCGCTTCCCTTGGGCGGCATCGGGGCAGCGATAACTGATGCCCCATAGATATTCCATAAGTATCTACACAACTTTTCGTAAATTTTGGCATGATGCCGCATGATTTTAAAAAAGCCTATCCGGCGTGGACTCACGCCTAAACGACCGCTACCAGC
>JGI24123J20310_1000924_pt1 | contig 14731 bp, 14 predicted proteins | sample SubbioCR12Aug_5A_FD_20310 | JGI IMG/M metagenome (IMG submission 20310)
CTCAGGACGAACGGCAAGTTGTTGATTCCGTTCGTGGTGAGCCGTGAGCTTGTCGAACGGTCGAACCATGAGCGAAATCAACTTTTTCAGCGTTTCCCTAGAGCAGATCGGGCGCGATCACCGCGCGCAGCACGGTTTCCGCGCTGTTGCCGCGGATGCGGCAGGTGAACCACCACAGCGCGCCCTTGCGCACGCTCCAGTCAGTGGCGTCGCCCGTCATCAGCAGCGCTGCCGCGCGGCCCAGTGTCGGTTGGTGGCCGACGATCACCACCGTGCCGCCGGCCTGCGGCCAGCCGGCTGCGCCGAGGAGGCTGCTGGCGCTGACGCCGGTACCGATCCTGGAGGATTCTTCGTAGGACAGTTCCAGCGCCTGGGCGGTCTGCACGGCGCGGACGGCGGGGCTGACAAGGATGCGCGCGTCTGCAGGCAGGCGCTTCTTCAGCCAGCGCGCGACCTGCCGCGCCTGCTTGTGGCCGCGCGGCGTGAGCTTGCGCTTCGCATCCGGCACGTCGTCCTCGGCCTCGGCATGCCGCCAGAGAATCAGGTCCATCGAGATGTCCTTTGCAGGGGGCGTTTTTCCTGTCATTTCATTTTTCCTTCCAGAATCGCTTGTTTTTCCGCAGGCGCCTGATGCCCTGCAAAGTCAGTCTGCGCAGGACGGCGTAGCGTGCGCCGTGCCAGCCGCCGACGAGGCTGACGGCTTCGCGCAGGGCAGGATCGTCATCCATGCATTGCTCCAGCAGGGCGCCGGCGCGCGCCAGGTCGTTGAGGGCGCCGAGGCTGTCCTGCAGGGCGGCGAGCGCGGCCAGGGCCTTTTGCGCATCGCGCGCTCGGCAGAGCGGGACGAAGAACTCGATGGCGTAGCGCAGCCGCTTCACGCCGATGCGCAGGGCGTGCAGGCGGGCGGGGTCCAGGTCCGCTGCGGCGCTGCCCAGTGCGAGCGCCTTCCTGTGCAGGCGGTTGAGGCGGCGGGCGGCGAAAGCCGCCAGGTCCATCTCGAAGGGGCCGCTGTCGGCGTCGCGACCGGAGGACGGGTGCCAGCCTTTGCCTTTATGGCAAGTCCCTGTGGGATGCAGTCTGGCGGCGAGGTCGAGCAGAAAAACGGCATGCTCGGGCGCAGCGAGGGCACGCTGCGCGGCCTCACGCGCCTGCCGCCGCATGCGGCCGACCGCCGCTTCCAGCGCGGCCAGCCGCGCATCCCCGGAGAAGGCGCTGCAGGCCGGCCTGACAATTTCCTCGGCCAGTACGTCCCAGTCGCGCTTCTCGCCCAGGGCGCGGGCCAGCGCACGCAGCGGCGGCACGACGGCAGGCTCGAAGCCATCGGGCAGCAGCGGCCGGAAGGTGCGCAGGGCCGAGCGCAGGCGGCGCAGCGCCACGCGCATCTGGTGGATGAATTCGGGATCCTCCGCCGCGGCGCCCAGTTCGTTCATCTGGAACTGCACAAGGCAGGCGACCGCGATGGCACGGAAGGCCTCCAGCGGCGCCTGCCCGACATGCAGTGGGGTGGGCGCGGCCTTTACCGGCATGACCTGCGTACCCAGTCGCAGGCGGTAGCCGCGTTCGGCCTTGCTGAGGAGGGCGGGGCGCAGCGGCAGGCCGGCGGCCAGAACCTTGGCGACGTCGAACAGTGCGCCGGGGCTGCCGCGCTCCAGCTCGATCTCGATTTCCGAGAGCGCCTCTTCGGCATGGCCGGCGGCGATGCGGCCGCGGTCGAGCATGAGCAGGACGGCGGTGCCGCGCGCCGGCGCCAGGCGCCAGGTGCTGCGCGTGAAGGTCGTCTCGAAGGCCGGGGTCAGGTGCGACTGGAGGCGGTGGCGCTCGAGCAGTTCGCGTACTGCGGGGTCGTCCACATTGCCGAAATCGAAGCGGCCGGCGTAGGGCTGCTCCCATTCCGGCCGCGTCGCCAGGCCGCCGGCGGAGACCCCCGCGCATTTCACCGTTTGCAGCCAGGTGCGCCCCTGCCGGCGCGTGCGCAGGGCGATGCCCTTGCGGTGCAGGGCGAGATCGGCGGTGTCGTAATAGACGTTGGCGAGCTTTTTCGTGCCGAGGCGCTGCGCCTGCTGCAGCAGCGGGTGGCGCAGAAAGGCGCGCTGCGCCGAGGCCGGCAGGGAGAGCTTGATTTCGACTTCTTCCTTCATGAGATAGGCATTATCGCCCATCATCGTCCATCCGGGTTCCGTAGGTCGGCCTTCAGGCCGACTTCGGCGGTCGATCAACCTCGGCAGTCGGCCTGAAGGCCAACCTACTGGTAGCGCAGCGCCTCGATGGGATCGAGCCGCGCCGCCTTGTGCGCCGGGTAGTAGCCGAAGAAGACGCCGACGCCGGCGGCGACGCCGAAGGCGGCCAGGGCGGCGCTGCCGGAAATCACCACGGTGGTTTGCGTCAGATGGCCGGCCAGCAGGGCGCCGCCGACGCCGAGCGCCAGGCCGATCAGGCAGCCGATCACCGAGATGATGATGGCCTCGAGCAGGAACTGCAGCAGGATCTCGCGCTGGCGCGCGCCGATGGCCATGCGGATGCCGATTTCGCGCGTGCGCTCGGTGACCGAGACCAGCATGATGTTCATGATGCCGATGCCGCCGACGATCAGCGAGACCGAGGCGATGGCGCCGAGCAGCATCGACATGACGCGGGTGGTTTCCGCCGCCGTGTCGGCCACGGCGGTGAGGTTGCGCAGGGTGAAGTCGTTGTCGGCGCCATCGCGCAGGCGATGGCGCTGGCGCAGCAGCGCCTCGATGGCCTTCTCCAGCGCCGGCATGGCTTCGCTGGAGGATGCCTTGACCAGTATCTGCCGCACCGAGCCCTGGAAGGGCGTGCCGAACACCTTGCGCTGGGCCGTGGTGATCGGCATGACGACCAGATCGTCCTGGTCGCGGCCGTCCAGGTTCTGTCCCTTCGGCGCCATCACGCCGAGCACGACGAAGGGCGCCTGGCCGATGCGGAAGGTCTTGCCGACCGACGGCTCCTCGCCGAACAGGTTCCCCGCGGTGGTCTTGCCGAGGATCGCAACGCGCGTGGCGGCGCGCACGTCGGAGTCGGTGAAGGAATTGCCTTCGGCCAGCGGCCAGGAGCGAGCGTCGAGATAGGCCGGCGTCGTGCCGTGCACCCAGGCGTTCCAGTTGTTCGCGCCATGCGCCATCTGCACCGAGCCCCAATGCACGGGCGCCACGGTGTCGACGCCGTCCAGTTCGGCGATCGCCTCGGCATCGGCGACGTTGAGCGTCGGCGCGCTGCCGCTGCCGCTGCGCACGCCGCCCACCGAGGTGAAGCCGGAGAGGACGACGAAAATGTTGCTGCCCATCGATCTGATGGTCTGCGCCACGGCGTGCTGGGCGCCCTGGCCGATGGCCATCATCAGCACGACGGCGCCGACGCCGATCACCATGCCGAGCATGGTCAGGCCGGTGCGCAGGCGGTTGGCGCCCATCGCCTGCCAGGCTTCATGCAGCATGGCGCCTAGCACAGGGCTTCCTCCCGCTGCGGCATCGGGCTGTCCTCGACGATTTCGCCGTCGAGGAAGCGCACTTGCCGGCGGGTATGCGCGGCGATGTCGGCTTCGTGGGTGACGAGGATGATGGTGATGCCTTCCGCGTTGAGCGCCGCGAAGAGGGCCATGATGTCCTGACTGGTGCGGCTGTCGAGGTTGCCGGTCGGCTCGTCGGCGAGGATCAGCCGCGGATTGTTGACCAGGGCGCGGGCGATGGCCACGCGCTGCTGCTGGCCGCCGGAGATGCGGCTCGGCAGCGAGGCGGCGTAGCCGTCGAGCCCCACCTTGGCGAGCATGTCGCGCGCGCGCGCGCGCCGCGTCTCGCGGTCCAGCCCGCGATAGACCAGCGGCAGGGCGACATTGTCCTCCAGGTTCATGCGCGGCAGCAGGTTGAAGCCCTGGAAGACGAAGCCGATGGTGCGGTTGCGGATGGCGGCCAGTTCGTCCGGCGCCAGCGCATCGATGCGGCGGCCGTCCAGCAGGTAGTGGCCTTCGTCCGGCCGGTCGAGGCAGCCGAGGAGGTTCATGAAGGTCGACTTGCCCGAGCCGGAGGGCCCCATGATGGCGACGAACTCGCCCGGCTCGATGGCCAGGCTGACCTGTTTGAGCGCCGGGAAGGGGCCGGCGGCCGTGATGTAGGACTTGCTGATGTGGTCGAGCGCGATGAGCGGCATCAGAAGAGCCTCATGCGCACCGGGCTGCCTGCCTTGTTGTCGACCGGCGGCAGCGCCTCGCCGACGGCGAGGCGGTCGCCGGCCTTGAGTTCGCCGCCGACGATTTCCGTGCTGCGGCCGTCGGAGATGCCCAGTTGCACGGCAATCGGTTTCAAGTTGTCCTCAACGAGCACATGGACGGTTCCGCTGGCGCTGTCCCGCTGGCCCTTGCCCTCCCCCTTGCCGTCCTTCCTCGCCGTATTCTGGGGGCTGACTCTGGCGCCAGCCCCTGCCTTCGTGGCATTCGCCTCGCCCTTTTCCGCAGGCTTGGCCGCATCGACCGGGCGGAAGCGCAGCGCCGCGTTGGGCGCCAGCAGGACATCCTTGCGGTGGGCGACGGCAATGCTGACATAGGCCGTCATGCCGGGCAGCAGGATCTGTTCGGGGTTGTCGACGGCTACCACGACGTTGTAGGTCACCACGTTCTGCTGCGTCGTCGGATTGAGGCGGATCTGCTTCACCTTGCCGCGGAAATTGCGGTTGGGGAAGGCATCGACGTTGAAGCGCACCGGCTGGTCGACGCGGATGCTGCCGATGTCGGCCTCGGCGAAGGTGGTGTAGATCTGCATCTGGGTCAGGTCCTGCGCGATCTTGAACAGGGTCGGCGTCTGGAAGCTGGCCGCCACCGTCTGGCCGATGTCCACCTGGCGGTCGACCACCACGCCGGACACCGGCGAGCGGATCACCGTATTGCCCAGATTGACGCCGTCCTTGTCGCGCAGCGCGCGCGCCTGGGCCACGCCGGCCTGGGCCGATTTGAGCGCCTGGCGGGCGGCGTCGTAGTCCTGCCGCGAGACGTATTCCTGGGCGAGCAGCGATTTCATGCGCTGCTCGTTGGCGACGGCCAGATCGAGCGCCGCTTCGGCGCTTTTCAGGCTGGCCTCGCTCTGGCGCGCCTGCGCGGCGAGGAGCGACTGGTCGATCTCCAGCAGCGGCTGGCCGGCCTTGACCTGTGCATTGAAGTCCACGTAGAGCTTCCTCACCGTGCCGGACACTTGCGTGCCGACGCTCACCAGCACCACGGGGTTGAGGGTGCCGTTGGCGGAGACCGCCTGCGTCAGGTCGCCCTGTTCCGCTGCCTGGAAGCGGTAGCGCTTTTCCGGCCGCGCCGCTTCCTTCTGCACGAGGGCGTAGTAGCCGGCGCCGAGCAGGCCGAGCGCGGACAGGGCAATGAGGGTGTATTTCAGTGTGCGGTTCATGGCGTCGTTCGGGTGGGCGCAGGGGGCGGCGCAGGGGGTGAAACGGCGGCGCCGAGTTCTTTCAGGGTCGCATCCTCGAGCGCGCCCATCGACTGGGCCAGCGTGGCGCGCGCAACGTACCAGCTGTAGCCGGCCTGGATGCGCTGCAGGCGTGCCGTGGCCAGCGCGGTTTGCGCGGTCAGCAGGTCGAGGATGCTGCCGACCCCGGCCTTGTAGCGGCCGGCTGCCATTTCTTCCGAGAGCGTCGCGCTCTCCAGGAGTTCGCCGGCGGTCTTTACCGATTGCGTGGCGGTGATCAGGGCGGAGTAGGCATTCCACACGTCGAGCGCCACCTGCAGACGCGTCTGCTCGCGCCGCGCCGCCTGCAGTTCGGCCTGGGCTTCGGCGGCGCGCACCCTGTAGGTGGTGGCATACCCGCTGAAGAGCGGGATGTTCAGGGTCACGCCGATGCTCGAGCTGTCGAAGGTGCTCTGGCCGGCAAACTGGCTGCGTGCGGCGCCGATGCCGAGCGACAGGGTGGGCAGGTGCGCCGCCTGGGCAGCGTCGATGCCGGCGCGTGCGGCGCGGTATTGCGCCTCGGCGGCCGCGAGATCGGGGCGCTGGCTGCGCGCGGTTTCGATCAGCTTCGTCACATCGGCCTCGAAGCCGGCGCCGGGGTCGGCGGGCGGCAGCGGCGCCAGTGCGATCGGTCGCGTCGGATCCTGCCCCATGACGTTGGCGAGCGCGCCTTCGGCGGACTTGACCGCACCCTCGGCGGCGATGCGGTTGAGCATGGCCTGTGCATGGGCGGTGCGCGCCTGCAGGCGGTCGGCCGGGGTGGCCGTGCCGACCCTGTAGCGGGCTTCGGCGGCGTTGAACGATTCGAGCGCGGCCTTCTCCGATTGCCGGCTGGCTTCCAGCGCGGCGACGCTGCCCTGCCTCTGGAAAAAGACCTGTACGGCGGCGAGGAAAACGCCCTGCACCGTGGCATCGCGCGATGCGGCGGCCGCGGCGAAGAGCTGACGCGCGTTTTCCAGGCTGGCGGCGCGGGCGCCGAAGTCGTAGAGCACGTAGGCCAGGTCGGCGCCGATGCGGCGCTGCGTGCGCGCGCCGCCACCCGTCGCCTCGTTGTGCGCCTCGCTGAGGACTGCCCCGGCGCTGAGCGTGGGCAGGAAGGCCGCCTGGGCCACGCCGACCTGGGCCGCCTGGAAGCGGGCGCTGGCCCAGCCCTGGCGCGTCTGCGGGTTGCTGCACAGCGCGCGGTCCACCACGTCGGCGAGATCCAGCGGCTTGGCCGCATCGGCCGGCTGGCATGGCGCGGTGCGCAGGCCAGCAGGAGGCGGCACGGCAGCGAGGGTGCCGAAGGGATCGGCAGGTTGCGCGGCCACCATGACGGGCGCGAGCGCAACGAGGAAGGCGCTGCGCCGCAGCGCAGCGGGAAAGTCAGTCTTCATGACACGGCGAATTCGGCATCTTGAGCCGAATTCTACCGTGCCATGCCCGGATTGCCGCCCATGCCGATGATGCGCTGGCCGATGGCGGCGTTCGGGTCGCAGGCGCCGGTCAGCTGATGGTCGCTTCGTCCGTGCGCTTGTCGCCCTTGTTGTCGACCCAGTTGATGACAACCTTGTCGCCGGCCTTGACGCCCTTGACCTTGAAGCCGAATACCGGGTTGCGCGAGATGGCCGGCCCGGCCTGGCCCTGCACGACGCGCTTGCCCGCGACATCCACGGTGATCGCCTGGATGAAGTGGGCCGGAATGGTATTGCCTGCACTGTCCTTGCGCTGGCCGGTTTCCATCGGGTGGCTCATGAGTACGCGGATTTCAGCGCTGTCGCCCTTCATCTGGGCGCGGATTTTCATTGGATCTGCCATGTCTTTCTCCTTGATGGTTCGCAGGTCGGGCTTCAGCCCGACTTCAGCCTTTGCTGTCCCACAGGGATTTCCTGCGGTCATCGGCCTGAAGGCCGACCTACGTTACTCCAGGGCGCTAGCCGCCGCAGCCGCCGACAGTAACCTTCACTTCTTTCTTGGCAATGAAGAACTTGCCGTCAGACGTCTTGGCGACAGCCTCGACCATGGAGGTCTGGCCCATCTTGACGCGCAGCGCCATCTCGGCAACAGCGCCGTTGGCGAAGTCGAAAGCCGAAGTGAGCGGGAAGGGATTCTTGTCCACCATCACTGCAAGCGAAATGGTATTGGGTATGTTGCTGACGATATCCACCGGCACGACGGCGCCGTTCTCGGCGATGTCCGGCGCCCGGATCACGATATCCTTGTTTTCGGCCGCGCTGCCGGCGCCGATGGCCTTCAGTGCGCCAGCCACGTCCTTTGCCTCGAAAGCTGCCCGGTTGTATTCGGCAGCCAGTACTTGAGAAGGCTTGAGCACGCCAGCCGCCATGGCCGCCGCGATCGCGCCGGTGGCACCCGCCCCTTTCAAAAGGGTTCTGCGCAATGCATCCATCCGTGTTGCTCCTTTGGTCTGTGGGCTCACCTGTTCCGTTCAGGTCGAGGTGAGAAAAACTCGCTAAGAATCGATCTGCAGCCTGCCGCACCCCTCAACCGGGTTGCGGAGGGCAGCTTGCCAAGAACTTGCGGCGGACTCTAGCTTGGATAACCCCGCAGGACAACTCATTGGTATTGATCGAAAAATAAGCCGCGCCAATTTCAGTGCACGCTAATATTCCATCAATCAACCTCAAGACCCCTGCGCCTTCCAATGGCCGCTTTTTCCACCATCCTTTTCGATGAGACGGATATTCTCGAAACTTGTTCCCCGGTCGACCGCCTTGCACATGTCGTAGATGGTCAGCAGGCCGACGCTGACGGCGGTCAGCGCTTCCATTTCCACGCCCGTGCGTCCGACCGTTTCGGCTGTGACCTCGCAGCGGATGCAGGAGCGCGTCCGGTCGATGCTGAATTCCACGCCGACCCGTGTCAGCGGGATCGGGTGGCACAGGGGGATCAGGTCTGCGGTGCGCTTGGCCGCCTGGATGGCGGCGATGCGCGCCACGCCCAGCACATCGCCCTTTTTCGCATCACCGGATTCGATCAGCGCCAGCGTGGCGGGCTGCATGAAGACCGTGCCTTCTGCGCGGGCGATGCGGCGGGTTTCGTGCTTCTCCGCCACGTCCACCATGTGCGCCTGCCCGCTGGCGTCGAAATGCGTGAGGGTCTCAGACATGACCGGGGCAGGATCAGGCGGGCGGCGCGGACGGCGGCGGGACGTTGAGGTCGAGCCAATAGCGCCCGAGCATTTCGATCGTCTCGCGCAGGCGGCCGTAGTCGAGGGGCTTGCACACATAGCTGTTGGCGCCCAGCAGGGAGGCGGCGCGCACGTCACGCTGCTCCGACGAGGCTGACAGGATCACCACCGGCAACAGGCGGGTGCGGGGATTCTCGCGCAGTTCCCGCAGAACCTCCAGGCCGTTGATCTTCGGCAGGTTCAAATCGATCAGCGCCACGCCGGGAAGATCGTCGCTGCTGCGGTGGGCGTAGGCATTGCGGGCGAAGAGATAATCCAATGCATCCACGCCATCGCCGCACAGCGCGACCTGATCCTCCAGAATGGCGGGCTGCAGGGCGTTGAGGATCAACCGTGTGTCTTCGGGTGAATCCTCTGCCAGTAAAAGGGTATGTGTGCTCAAGACAAGCGAACCTTCTTTGAGTGGGATGATCTACTACTCTTCGGCAATTTTAGCCGAATCCTTAGCAATACTTGGTAACAAAGCCCGGCGAGTTGCCCGTCTGCGCCAAGGTATCATATAAACAATGAGATTCCGAACCCTGGCTTTCCTCGCAATGCTGGCGCCGGTTGCGCTGGCCGAAGGCCTGCCCGACCTGGGCGAGGCATCGAGAACCGATCTGCCGCCGCAACTGGAGCGCCGCATCGGCGAGTCGATCATGCGCGACATCCGCCTGCGCGAGCCGTCGTACATCGACGATGTCGAGGTGGCCGCCTATCTCAATGCAGTGGGCGCCCGCCTGACCGCAGCCATGCCCGAGGCGGGCCAGAGTTTCGAATTTTTCGCCTTGCGCGATGCGACCCTCAATGCCTTTGCCCTGCCGGGCGGCTATATCGGGGTGCACAGCGGACTTATTCTGGCAGCGCAATCCGAATCGGAACTGGCCGGCGTGCTGGCGCACGAAATCGCCCATGTCACGCAGAAGCACCTGGCCAGGCTGATGGGCAAACAGAACCAGGCCCAGATGACGCAATGGCTGGCGCTGGCGGTGGCGATCCTGGCGGCGCGCTCGAACTCCGACGTCAGTCAGGCGGCGATCGTGGCCGGCACCGCCGCCGGTGTGCAGACCATGCTCAACTACACGCGTGAATTCGAGCATGAGGCCGACCGCATCGGCATCCAGACGCTCGATCGGGCAGGTTTCGACGTGCGTGGCATGGCCAGTTTTTTCGAGCGCATGCAGAAATTCGGGCGACTCTATGAGAACAATGCCCCTGGCTACCTGCGCACCCATCCGCTGACCACCGAACGGATCAGCGACATGGAGCACCGCATCCTCAATGCTCAGTACCGCCAGGTGGCGGATTCGCCCGAATTCCAGCTGGTGCGCGCCAAGTTGCGCGCCAGCCTGGGCGACCCGCGCGATGCCGTCACCGATTTCGAAACCCAATTGCAAGAGCGAAAATATCTTTCCGAAATGTCTGCCCGCTATGGACTTGCCGTGGCGCAGATGAGGGCGAAGAATTTTCCGGCGGCAGAGCGCGAAGTTGCCGTGTTGCGCCGCATGAAGGCGGGCTCGGCCATGGTGGATACCCTGGCGGCCGATTTGCGCAAGGCGCAGGGCGATCTGGCCGGCGCGCTGGGCATTTATCGCGAAGCGCGCATCCGCCATTCCCGCAACAAGGCGCTGATATATGGCCAGATCGATGCACTGCTGGCCGACGGCCAGGCGCAGGAGGCGCTGAAGGCGGCCACTGTCGAAGTGCAGCTGACCCCTTCCGATGCCCTGCTTCACGGGCTGCAGGCCAAAAGCTACGCTGCGCTCGGCAAGCGCCTGCAGCAGCATCGCGCCCAGTCCGAACTGTATGTCCTGCGTGGGCAGCTGGTGGCAGCGATCCAGCAGCTGGAACGGGCGCAGAAGGCCGGCGACGGCGACTTCTTCGAGCACTCCCAGGTCGATGCGCGCCTGCGCGAACTGCGCGCTCGCCACCTGGAGGAAATGAAGCAGAAAATGCCTTTCTGATGCCCGCATCAATCCGATTATGTTGATGCAGATCAAAAAATCGACCCCCCCTATTTCTCAATAAAATAAAACGATTATTGCCGCTTCCCGGAAGTGTTAGCCTTCGCAGCTACTTAAAAAAGGCTTGGGGAGGAGACGCAATGGCATTGGTCAATCCGCACGGCGGGGGCGCGCTGAAGCCCTTGTTGCTGCAGGGCGAGGCGCTCAAGGCTGAACTGGCGAAAGCGCAAACGCTGCCGAAGATCAAGGTCAGCTCGCGCGAGAAGGGCGACATCATCATGCTGGGCATCGGCGGCTTCACGCCGCTCGACGGCTTCATGACGCACAGCGACTGGCAGGGCGTGTGCGACGGCATGAAGATGGCCAATGGCCTGTTCTGGCCGATCCCGATCACACTTTCCGTGGATGAGGTGCTGGCCGACGGCATCAAGACCGGCGCCGACGTTGCGCTGGTGGATCCGGACGACGATTCGGTCCTCGCCACCCTGAAGGTCACCGAGAAGTACGCCATCGACAAGGCGCACGAGTGCGCCATGGTGTTCAAGACGACCGACCAGGAGCATCCCGGCGTCAAGATGGTGATGGAACAGGGCGACATCAACCTCGCCGGCACGGTCAAGGTGCTTTCCGACGGCGGCTTCAAGGCCAGGTATGGCGCGCTGTTCATGACGCCGGCCGAGACGCGTCGCGCCTTCGATGACATGGGCTGGTCGCGGGTTGCCGCCTTCCAGACGCGCAACCCGATGCACCGTTCGCACGAGTATCTCGCCAAGGTGGCGATCGAAACCTGCGACGGCGTGCTGATTCACTCGCTGCTCGGCGCACTCAAGCCGGGCGACATTCCCGCCGATGTGCGCACCCAGGCCATCGGCGCCCTGGTTGATGAATACTTCGTCAAGAACACGGTGATCCAGGCCGGCTACCCGCTCGACATGCGCTATGCCGGCCCGCGCGAGGCGCTGCTGCACGCGCTGTTCCGCCAGAACTACGGCTGTTCGCATCTCATCGTCGGCCGCGACCATGCCGGCGTCGGCAGCTACTACGGCCCGTTCGACGCCCACCACATCTTCGACGAGATCCCGAAGGGATCGCTGGAAACCCACGCGCTGAAGATCGACTGGACGTTCTGGTGCTACAAGTGCGGCGGCATGGCCTCGGCCCGTACCTGCCCGCACGGGGAGGCGGATCGCCTGCTGCTCTCCGGCACCAAACTGCGCAAGATGCTCTCGGAAGGCGGTGATGTGCCGGAGGAGTTTTCCCGGCCGGAAGTGCTTGAGGTACTGCGCGCCTATTACGCGGGGCTTGCCGAGAAAGTTGAAGTCAAGCTCGTCGGCCATTCGGCGCGCTGATTTTGGTTCACGCCGGCACAAGGGTGCCGGTGTTGTTTATTAGGAGAAGGAAAAATGCCAACCTTTGTACGTACCGAAAAATGCGATGGCTGCAAGGGCCAGGACAAGACCGCTTGCATGTACATCTGCCCGCATGACCTGATGATGCTGGACAAGGACGGCTCGGCAACCGGCCACGCCATGAAGGCCTGGAACCAGGAGCCCGAGCAGTGCTGGGAGTGCTATTCCTGCGTCAAGATCTGCCCGCAGAACGCCATCGAAGTGCGCCACTACGCCGACATCGTGCCGCTGGGCGGCTCGGTGCAGCCGCTGCGCGGCTCCGACTCCATCATGTGGACCATCAAGTTCCGCAACGGCACGCTGAAGCGCTTCAAGTTCCCCATCCGCACCACTTCCGAGGGCTCGATCGATCCCTACGGCGGCAAGCCGATGCCCAAGATGGCCGAACTCGACAAGCCTGGCGTCTTCACCAAGGACGTCATGGGCGGCTATCGCGCCGGCAAGGCCGACGAACTGATCCGCGTGAAGTAAGCGACCGAACAACCAACGAATAAGGTGACTGCAATGTCTGGAACTTTTGACAAACCCGAGATCGTCCAGGAAGACCTGGACATTCTGCTGATCGGCGGCGGCATGGCCTGCTGCGGCACGGCATACGAAATGATGCGCTGGGCCGAGGCCGTCAAGGCCGAGACCGGCACTGAACTGAAGATCAAGCTGGTCGACAAGGCCGCCATGGACCGCTCCGGCGCCGTGGCGCAGGGCCTGTCCGCCATCAACACCTATATCGGACCCGAGCAGGATCCGGCCGACTATGCCCGCATGGTCTCCAACGACCTGATGGGCATCACCCGCGACGACCTGGCCTACGACCTCGGCCGCAACGTCGACGACTCCGTGCACCTCTTCGAGGAGTGGGGCCTGCCGATCTGGAAGACCGACGCCGAGGGCGTGCGCCACGACGGCGCCGAGTCGCAGCGCGAAGGCCTGCCGGCCCTGAAGGACGGCGGCAAGCCGGTGCGTTCGGGCAAGTGGCAGATCATGATCAACGGCGAATCCTACAAGTGGATCGTCGCCGAGGCGGCCAAGAAGGCGCTCGGCCTGGATCGCATCCAGGAGCGCGTCTTCATCGTCAAGCTGGTGAACGACAAGAACGATCCGTCGCGCATCGCCGGCGCAGTCGGCTTCTCCGTGCGCGACAACAAGATCTACGTCTACAAGGCCAAGGCCGTCATGCTCGCCGCCGGCGGTTGCGTGAACCTGTTCCGTCCGCGTTCGGTGGGCGAGGGCGCGGGCCGCGCCTGGTATCCGGTGTGGAATGCCGGTTCGACCTACGCCATGGCTGCCGAAGCCGGCGCCGAACTGACCATGATGGAAAACCGCTTCGTCCCCGCCCGCTTCAAGGACGGCTACGGCCCGGTCGGCGCCTGGTTCCTGCTCTTCAAGGCGCAGGCCACCAACGCCTACGGCGAGAACTACATGACCAAGAACAAGGAGATGCTCAACGACTACCCGCCCTACGGGCAGGCCGCCGTTCCCGCCTCCTGCCTGCGCAACCACCTCATGCTGAAAGAGATGAAGGAAGGCCGCGGCCCGATCTATATGGACACCGTCACCGCGCTGGCCAAGCTGCGCGAGACGCTGACGCCGAAGGAAGTGAAGCACCTCGAGGCGGAAGCCTGGGAAGACTTCCTCGACATGTGCATCGGCCAGTGCGGCATCTGGGTCGGCGAGAACATCGAGCCCGAGAAGAAGATGTCCGAGCTGATGCCGACCGAGCCCTACCTGCTCGGCTCGCACTCCGGCTGCTGCGGCATCTGGGTGTCCGGCCCGACCGACCTTGGCGCGCCGACCACCGAGGAGTATGACGGCGTCCCGGCGCACCTGCCGAAGGGCTGGAACTGGGGCTACCGCTCGATGACCACGGTCAAGGGCCTGTTCACCGCCGGCGACGGCGTGGGCGCCTCGGGCCACAAGTTCTCTTCCGGTTCGCACACCGAAGGCCGCCTGGCTTCCAAGGCCATGATCAAGTACGCCCTCGACAACAAGGACTGGAAGGTCGAGCTGGATACCGATCCCGCCCAGTTGGCCGAGGAGATCTACAAGCCGGTGCGCAATTTCCTCGAGCACAAGGACTACACCACCGCCATCGACGTGAACCCGAACTACATCACGCCGAAGATGCTGCAGATGCGCCTGCAGAAGATCATGGACGAGTATGTCGCCGGCGTTGCCACCTACTACAACACCAACGACAAGATGCTGGCCGTGGCGGAAGAGAAGCTGGAGATGCTCAAGGAAGACGCCGCCAAGATGCGCGCCAAGGACCTGCACGAGCTGTTGCGCGCCTGGGAGAACTACCACCGCATCCTGACGGCCGAAGCCCACATGAAGCACATCCAGTTCCGCGAGGAGTCCCGGTACCCGGGCTTCTACTACCGCACCGACAAGAACTTCGTCGATGAGGAGAACTGGCACTGCTTCGTGAACTCGGTCTATGACAAGCAGTCGAAGAAGTGGACCTGCTTCAAGCGCAAGCACGTCGATCTGGTCGACAAGTCGAAGCTGTTCAAGGCGGCGGCGCCGCACTAAGCAGTTCGCAGCAGGTTGTTTGAAGTGCAACCGGGCGCCGCAAGGCGCCCGGTTGCTTTCTGGTTTAGAGTATTGCCAGACAAAGCGAAACCAAGGTAACACTATGGACACTTACATGGCGAAGGATCTGCCCTTCCCCCAGAGCCCCGTCGTGCCGGAGATGGTCGACGGCGGCAAGACCATCCAGTTCCAGTGCCGCAAGGG
>JGI24123J20310_1000935_pt1 | contig 14530 bp, 11 predicted proteins | sample SubbioCR12Aug_5A_FD_20310 | JGI IMG/M metagenome (IMG submission 20310)
GGAGCCGATCTCGTGGGAAGAAGCCTTCGCCACGCTCGCCGAACGGCTCGGCAAGATTCGCGCGACCGATCCGAAGAAGTTCGCCCTGTTCACCGGCCGCGACCAGATGCAGGCGCTGACCGGCCTGTTCGCGCGCCAGTTCGGCACACCCAACTACGCGGCGCACGGCGGCTTTTGTTCGGTGAATATGGCCGCCGGCATGATCTACACCATTGGCGGCTCGTTCTGGGAGTTCGGCGGGCCCGACCTGGATCGCGCCAAGCTGTTCGTGATGATCGGCACGGCCGAGGACCATCACTCCAATCCGCTGAAGATCGCGCTCGCCAAGTTCAAGCGCGACGGTGGCCGCTTCATTTCGATCAACCCGGTGCGCACCGGCTACTCGGCCATCGCCGACGAGTGGGTGCCGATCCGCCCCGGCACCGACGGCGCCTTCCTGCTCGCGGTGATCCACGAGATCGTCGCCAAGGGGCTGTATGACCGCGACTTCCTCGTCCAGTATTCGAACGCGGGTGAGTTGGTTAACTGCGACGCGGCGAGTGACGAGTTCGGCATGTTCCTGCGCACCGAAGTGTCCCGTGAAGAGGCTTGTTACGACCCGCAGGACAAGCTGTGGTGGGATCGCGCCACCAACCAGCCGGTGGTGACCCACGCTGCGGGGACCGACCCCTTTCTGCGCGGCGCGTTCAGGATGAAGGACGGCACGCCGGTCAAGCCGGCCTTCCAGTTGCTCAAGGAGCGCGTCGAACCCTACACGCCGGAATGGGCCGAGGGCGTCACCGGCATTCCCGCCGATACCATCCGCCGCCTCGCCTACGAGATGGGCGTGACGGCGCGCGACCAGCGCATCGAACTGCCGATCGCCTGGACCGATTCCTGGGGCAAGGAGCACGACACCGTCACCGGCAACCCGGTGGCCTTCCATGCGATGCGCGGCCTCGCGGCGCATTCCAACGGTTTCCAGACCATCCGCGCGCTCGGCATCCTGATGTCCTTGCTGGGCACCATCGACCGGCCCGGCGGCTTCCGCCACAAGGTGCCCTTCCCGCGGCCGATTCCGCCCTGCGCGCGCACGCCGAACCATCCGAACGCCGTGCAGCCCAACCAGCCGCTCGACGGTCTGGCGCTCGGCTGGCCGGCCGATCCGGACGACCTGTTCGTCGATGAAAACGGCGGCCCGGTGCGCATCGACAAGGGCTTCTCCTGGGAGTATCCGCTCTCGGTGCATGGCCTGATGCACAACGTCATCACCAACGCCTGGCGCGGCGACCCGTACCCGATCGACACACTGATGATTTTCATGTCCAACATGGCATGGAACTCGACGATGAATGTCGTCGAGGTGCGCAAGATGCTGAACGACAAGGATGAGCAGGGCGAATACAAGATTCCCTTCATCGTCGTCGCCGACGCCTTCCAGTCCGAGACGACGGCCTTCGCCGACCTGATCCTGCCCGACACGACCTATCTCGAACGCCACGACGTGATGTCGATGCTCGACCGGCCGATTTCCGAATTCGATGGCCCGGTGGATTCGGTGCGCATCCCGGTGGTGCCGCCGACCAGCGACTGCAAGCCCTTCCAGGAGGTGCTGATCGAGCTGGGTGCGCGCCTCAAGCTGCCGGTGTTTGTGAACCCGGACGGCAGCCGCAAATACCGCGACTATCCCGATTTCATCGTCAATTACGAAACCGAGCCGGGTTCCGGCATCGGCTTCCTGGCCGGTTGGCGCGGCAAGGGGGGCGAGAAGCAACTGCGCGGCGAGCCAAACCCGAACCAGTGGGAGATGTATGCGAAGAACGACTGCGTCTTCCACTACGAGCTGCCCAAGAGCTACCAGTACATGCGCAACTGGAACCAGGGCTACCTCGAATGGAGTCAGCGCAACCGCATCACGCGCTATGCCGAGCCGATCCTCATCAACATCTACTCGGAAGTGCTGATGCGCTTCCGCCAGGCCGCGCAGGGCAAGGGTTTCTCGCGCAAGCCCCCCGCGCATCTGGCCAAGCGCGTCGAGACCTACTTCGATCCGCTGCCCTTCTATTACGACACGCTGGAAGCGCAGGCGACGGACAAGCATAAATACCCGCTGGCGGCGATCACGCAGCGGCCGATGGCGATGTACCACTCCTGGGATTCGCAGAACGCCTGGCTGCGGCAGATCCATGCCTACAACGTCCTCTTCGTGAATACGCAGACGGCGCGGGTGGCCGGCATCGATGACGGCGACTGGATCTGGGTCGAATCGCAATGGGGCAAGGTCAAATGTCAGGCCCGCCACTCCGAAGCCGTCGAACCGGGCACGGTATGGACCTGGAATGCGATTGGCAAGGCGGCCGGCGCCTGGGGCCTGTCGCCCGATGCCAACGAATCACGGCAGGGCTTCCTCCTCAACCACCTGATTTCCGAGGAACTCCCCTCTCCCCTCGCGGGAGAGGGGCAGGGGGAGAGGGGGCGGACCTTCAGCAACTCCGATCCGATCACCGGCCAGGCCGCCTGGTACGACGTGCGGGTGCGAATTTCAAAAGTCGGCGCTGGCGAGACGGCGCTAACCTCGCCGCAGTTTGACGTCTTGAAGCCCTATCCCGGCCAACCGGAGCGCAAGTCGGTGTGGAATTACTTCGCGGGAGGCAAGAAATGACCCAGCTTGCTCTCGTCATCGACCTCAATGTCTGCGTCGGCTGCCACGCCTGCGTCACCAGTTGCAAATCGTGGAACACCTCCGGTGAAGCCGGCCCGATGGTCGATCAGAACCCCTACGGCAAGGACCCGACCGGCACCTTCTTCAACCGCGTGCAGACCTTCGAGGTCGGCGAGTTCCCGAACACCGAGACGGTGCATTTTCCGAAGTCCTGCCTGCACTGCGAGGAGCCGCCCTGCGTCCCGGTGTGCCCGACGGGCGCTTCCTACAAGCGCAAGGAGGACGGCATCGTCCTCGTCGATTACGACAAGTGCATCGGCTGCAAGTACTGCTCGTGGGCCTGTCCCTACGGCGCGCGCGAACTGGACGAGCAGCAACGGGTGATGAAAAAGTGCACGCTCTGCGTCGACCGCATCTACGACACCACGATGACCGCCGAGGAACGGCGCCCGGCCTGCGTGCGCGCCTGCCCGACCAGCGCGCGGCTGTTCGGCGACATCCACGATCCGGAATCCGAGGTGTCGCACGCGATTCGCGAGGCGGGCGGCTATCCGCTGATGCCCGAGTGGGGCACGCAGCCGGCCAACCACTACCTGCCGCGACGCAAGACCAAGCTCAGGATCAGGGAAGACGAACTCGAGCGTGCCGACAACCCGCTCAAGATCGACCAGCAACTGCCCAAGCCCGGCAAGTCCGAACCCTCGCTCGACGACGTCACCTCCTGGTAAGGAGCCCGAACAAAATGCATCCCGCTTTCTCCGTCATCTTTCTCACCACGCTGATCGGCGCCGGGCAGGGCCTGTTCCTCGCCCTGTTCACCGTCGAGTCCTATGCCGCCTTCGGCCTGCTGCCCACGCAGTCGAGCGAGTTTTATGCGCTGGGCAGCGGCATCGCCCTCGTTTTAATGGTGCTGGGCCTGATCGCCTCCTTCTTCCACCTTGGCCGTCCGGAACGCGCCTGGCGCTCGGCCGCGCAATGGCGCACCTCCTGGCTGTCGCGCGAGGTGATCGTGCTGCCGGCGTTCATGGGCGCGCTGTTCCTCTACGGCGTGGCGCACTGGCTGGACGTCAATCCGGTGTTCGCCCGCTTGCCGAGCGGCGCGCCGGTGAACCTGAGCGCCGTGTTCGGCACGCTCGCCTGGGTGCTGGCCTTCGCGCTCTACCTCTGCACCGGCATGATCTACGCCTGCCTGCGCTTCCTGCGCGAGTGGTACACGCCGCTGACGGTGATCAACTACGTCCTGCTCGGCGGCGCTTCGGGCTTCAGTCTCGGCGCGGCGCTGGCGGCCGCGCTGGCGCCGGAGGTGATGCCCTTGCTGGCCGGCTGGGCGCTGATCATCACCTTCCTCGGTCTGCTTGGCCGCGGCGCGACGCTGGTTCGCAACGCGCGCCTCAAGCCGAAATCCACAGTGCAGTCGGCGCTCGGCATCAAGCACCCGAAGATCACGCAGAAGGCGATGGGGCTGATGGGCGGCTCGTTCAACACGCGCGAATTTTTCCACGGCCAGAAGCCGGGATTGCTGCGCTCGGTCAAATGGGTGTTCCTCGTGACGGCGTTCCTGATCCCGATGCTGCTGCTCGGCGTCGGCCTGTCATCGGCGGTCGGGAGCGTCCTGCTGCTGGCTTTTGTTATTCAGTACCTGGGTCTGCTGGCCGAGCGCTGGTTCTTTTTCGCCCAGGCCAATCACCCGCAGAACCTGTATTACCAGTCCGTCGGTTAGGATTGCCGCCTGAAAGCGAGGTTCCCATTCCCATGCTGATCCCCATCATCCTCTCCGGCGGCGCCGGCACCCGCCTTTGGCCCGTGTCGCGGGCCGGCCATCCCAAGCCCTTCATCAAGCTGCCGGACGGTCAGAGCCTGTTGCAAAAGACGCTGCTGCGCGCGGCGGCCGTGGCCACTACTGGCAAGGGGTCGGTGCTGACGGTCACCAACCGCGACCATTATTTCCTGACCCGCGACGAGTACGCCGGCATCGATTGCACCCCGTCGGTGCGGCTGGATTATCTGCTGGAACCGGCGGGACGCAACACCGCGCCGGCCATCGCCGCGGCGGCGCTGGCCCTGCGCCAACAATATGGCGACGAGACCGTGATGCTGGTGCTGCCGGCCGACCACCTGATTGCCGACACGGCGGCCTTCGCCGCCGCGGTCGACTGCGCCCGCGGCCTGGCCGAACAGGGCTGGCTGGTCACCTTCGGCATCCCGCCGACCGCGCCCGAAACCGGTTTCGGCTACATCGAGGCGGGGCCGGCCCTGGACGCTGCTCCCCCGGCGCGAGCGGTGGCCCGTTTCATCGAGAAACCACCCGTGGAGCAGGCGCGGGAGTATGCAAGCTCGGGCCACCATTTCTGGAATTCTGGCATGTTCTGTTTCCGGGTCGGCGACATTCTCAATGCCCTGGCCGTATATGCGCCGGAGACGGCCAACGCGGTGGCCGACTGCTGGGCCGCCACCGACAGCGCGCAACCGCCGGTCACGCTGGATGCGGAAACCTTCGGCCGCGTTCCCGACATCTCCATTGATTACGCCGTCATGGAGAAGGCCGGGCGCGTGGCCATGGTTCCCGTTAGCTTCGACTGGAGCGACATTGGTTCCTGGTCGGCGCTGGCCGACACCGTGGCGGCCGACGACAATGGCAACCGCATTCTCGGCGAGGCAGTGCTGGTCGATGCCGGCAACTGTTACATCAACGCCCCCGATCGCATCGTCGCGTGCATCGGCATCAACGATCTGCTGATCGTCGACACCCCCGACGCCCTGCTGGTGGCGCACCGCGGCCAGGCCCAGGAAGTCAGGCAAATTGTCGGCCGGCTCAAGCGCCAGGGCCACGCAACCGTGAAGCTGCATCGCACCGTGTTTCGCCCGTGGGGCAGCTACACCATCCTTGAAGAAGGGCCGCGCTGCAAGATCAAGCGCATCGTCGTCAAACCTGGTGCGGCGCTTTCACTGCAGATGCACCATCATCGCAGCGAGCACTGGGTGGTCGTTTCCGGCACGGCCCAGGTCACCAACGGCGAACGCGTGATTCTGGTGAAGACCGACGAATCGTCCTACATTCCCGCCGGCACGCCGCACCGCCTCTCCAATCCCGGCGTCATCGACTGCGTGATGATCGAGGTGCAGTCGGGCGATTATCTTGGCGAGGACGACATCGTGCGCCTGGGAGACATCTATGGCCGTGGCTGAACACTATCTCGTCACCGGCGGCCTCGGCTATATCGGCAGCCACACCTGCGTTGAACTGCTCGCCGCCGGTTTTCAGGTGACCATTCTCGACAACCTGTCGAACAGCAAGCCCGCCGTGCTCGACCGCATCGAGCAGATTACCGGCCGGCGTCCCGCCTTCGTCCGGGCCGATGTGCGCGACCGCGCCGCGCTCGGCAAGGCGCTGGCCGGCTGCAATGCGGTGATCCATTTCGCCGGCCTCAAGGCCGTCGGCGAGTCGGTGGAAAAACCGCTCGAGTACTACAGCAACAACGTCTCCGGCAGCATTGCGTTGTTTGAAGCCATGGCGCAAGCGGGCGTTAAAGCGCTGGTGTTCTCCTCCTCGGCCACGGTCTATGGCGACCCGCATGAAGTGCCGATCCGCGAGCATTTCCCGCTGTCGGCCACCAACCCCTACGGCCGCTCCAAGCTGATGATCGAGGACGTGCTGCGCGATGTGGTAAAGGCCGATGCCGGCTGGCGGGTCGCGCTGCTACGCTATTTCAATCCGGTCGGCGCCCATGCTTCGGGCCTGATCGGCGAAGACCCGAACGGCCTGCCGAATAATCTCATGCCCTATGTTGCGCAGGTGGCGGTCGGTAAGCTTGCCTGTCTGTCAGTGTTCGGCAACGACTACCCGACCCCGGACGGCACCGGCGTGCGCGATTACATTCATGTGGTCGATCTGGCCAAGGGGCACCTCGCCGCACTGGCCGCGCTTGAAAAAGGTGGCGAACTGCTGACGGTCAACCTCGGAACAGGGCGCGGTTATTCGGTGCTGGAAATGGTCAAGGCCTTCGAAGCCGCCAGCGGCCGCCCGATCAACTACCGCATCGCCCCGCGCCGCGCCGGCGACATTGCCCAGTGCTATGCCGATCCTTCGCTGGCCCGCGAACTGCTGGGCTGGCGCGCGGAAAAAGACCTCGCCGCGATGTGCGGTGATGCCTGGCGCTGGCAATGCCAGAACCCGGACGGATTTCCGGACCGGAATGCCCACTGATTTGCAATTCTCCCTTGCAGTCGGTGCTCGGCCGAGACCTGTAAACCACGGAAATAAAGTGCAGGATTTCCCTGCCGCGGCTCAGCCGGATACCCTTGTCATCCGTGTCCGCAGCCAGTCAGGGAAAGCGTTCCACGGCATCGCGACATGGCCATTTGGCAAGATCCGCTCTTTTTCCGTGCGGCACACGAGGATGCCTTGCCCGGCGGCCTCGTCGCCGACAACAGCAAGAAAGCGATTGAGCGGTTCGACATGCCCGGCACCCGGCGTGGCCGTCAGCTTGATCTCCACGGGCTGCAACTTGCCGTCGATGACAATCAGCAGATCGACCTCCAGGCCGTCGTGCGAGCGCCAGAAATACAAGTCCGGCTTGCGCCCCAATGCCATGAACGCCTTGACGGCTTCGGTGACTACCCACCCCTCCAGCAGCGGCCCTCCCATTGGTCCGGCCAAGGCAGCGGCGGCGTCCGGCTGGCGGGTCAGCAAGGTGACGAGGGCGGCGTCGTAGAAATAGAACTTGGGCGACTTGACCACCCGCTTGCCATAGTTGCGAAACCATGGCGGCAGGAAGTGGGCAATGTAGGAAGCCTCAAGGACACCGCCCCAGGATTTCACGGTCGGCTGGGTAATGCCAAGTTCTCGCGCCAGGTCGGCGGGGTGGAATTCCTGGCCATGCCGGGTGGCTGCCAGATTGAGAAACTGATTGAAGGTGCGCAGGTCCGGAATATTGCGAATCTGCCGGACGTCGCGCTCGATGTAGGTGGAGACATAACTACGCAGCCACAGGTCGCGCCGATCAGGATGCAGGGCGGGAATCGGATAGCCGCCGTTCCACAGCACCTTGTCCAGACCAGACCGGGGCAATTCGGCATGCGAGAACGGCGGCAGTTCCAGGATGGCCACCCGGCCGGCAAGCGATTCGCTGACACCGCGCATCAGGCCGAACTGCTGCGACCCCGTGAGCAACCACCGACCGCAGCGATCCGGCTCGGCATCGATGCGCATCTTCAAACGCGACAGCAGGGAAGGGACATACTGAATTTCGTCGAGGATCACTGGTCGGCCGACGAATCGAGCGAGGAAACCAGAGGGATCGACAGTGGCGAAGTCGCGTTCGAGCGGATCGTCGAAGCTGACATAATCGACCTGCTCGCCTGCTTCATGCCGCAGAAAGGTCGTCTTGCCCGATTGTCGGGGACCGGTTACCAGCACAGCCGGGAATCCGGCAAGGGCTTGCTGCAAGGCAGATGCGAGCTGGCGCTGTCGATACATTGGTAAATATTAAAATCTGTTTTTAGTTTTGTCAAATTTCAATCAGACGCCGTGCCGCAGCGCCTCGACCACGTCGAGTTTCGATACCCGCCGTGCCGGCCGGATGGCCGCGAGGACAGTGGCCAGAAAACCAATGCCACCGGCCGTCAGCACCTGTTCCGGCAGTAGCCGAATCTCCGCCGTATAGCCAAGGTTTGCATTGGGTGGCGGCGGCATGGGAATGCCGATCGCCGAAATGCCCAGCGCCAGCAGACTACCGATGGACATGCCGAGCAGCGCGCCGAGCAGCCCGATGATGACGCTTTCGGTCAGCACGGTCCGAAACACCGCCGCCGGCCGCGTGCCGAGCGCAATGACCGTGCCAAATTCGCGCGTCCGCTCGAAGATGGCCATGTTCACGCTGTTGGCCACGCTGAGCAACACCATCAGCAGAATGATCAGGCGCAGCACGCCGAACTGGCGGTCGTAGAGATCGACGGCCTTCTCGTAGAAATCCGAAAGCTTGTTCCAGCGCGCCACCTCGAATCCCTGCGGGCCGTAGGCGGCCTCCAGAGCGGTCGCCACCCGCTCGGTATCCGCGGTTTGTCTCAGCATCACCACCAGCACATGGGCACCTTGCGTGTCCATCAGCTCGCGTGCCGCCGGCAAAGGAATGCGCACCGCCCGCGCATCGAACTCCTTCGAGAAGCTCTGAAACACGCCAACCAGTTCGAAATCGAGCGTATTCACCGCGCCCTCGGCCAGGCTGATGACCAGATTGACCCGGTCGCCGATCCGCAGTCCCAGCGACCTCGCCACGCCCTGGCCGACGACGATGCCATAGTCATCCCGCGCGCCGAGCGGCCGGCCCTCCATGTAATGCAGGTAAGTGCTGATCTGACCCTCGGCGGCCGGCTCGATGCCCTCGCCGATGATGCCCAGATCGCGCTTGCCGTTGTTGATGACACCCGAAAAATTGAGCCGGGCGAACACCTTGTCGACACCCGCCGTCTCGCCAACGCCGACTTTTAACTGATCCGGCGCGTCGATCAGATAAGCCTCCGGCGCGCGCATGCGACCTTCGCGATAACCCTGTCGCGTCACCTGGAGATGGCCGGTCTGGGCATGGATGATCGCCTCGCCCAACTGGATGAAAATATCCTGGACAAAACCGCCGGCCAGGACCAGCCCGGCCACGCCGACGCCGATGGCGAGCAAGGTCGCCGCCGAACGCGCCCGCTGGCGGAAGATGTTGCGCAGGGCGAGCAGGAGCTGGAATTTCACTGGCTGTACCTCAGCGCATCCACAATATTCATGCGTCCTGCCCGCCAGGCCGGGAAGGCGCTGGCAAGCAGGGTGGTCACCAGCGCCAGCACCACGGCATCAATCGCCAGCGCTGGCGTGACGACGATCTGTCCTATAAAGCCGTGCGCCATGCCCGGTGGCGGCGGCATGGGGATCCCGATGGTCGAAATGATCAAGGCCAGCAGATAACCCAAAATCACGCCGGCCAACCCACCCGCTACGCCGATCAACACGCCCTCGATGATGAACAGGCGCATCACGCCCCCACCGCGCACCCCCACGGCCAGACTGGTGCCGATTTCCGTCGTGCGCTCCAGCACGCTCATGGTCAACGTATTTGAAATCGTCAGAATGATGATCAGGCCGATGATGATCTTGACCACATTGACCTGCTTGGAGAATAGCGCTTCGGTCTTGTTGTAAAAGTCCGCCAACGCAATCCAGGGCACAACTTCAAATTCGCTGGCCGGAAGCCCTGTGCGCGCCGCCTGGATAAATTGCTCCGTTTGTTCGGTGTGATCCAGCAACACGATCCACGAAGTTGCGCCCGCCACGCGCATCAGCTTGCGCGCGGAGCCGATCGGCAGACGCAAGGCGCTGTCGTCGTACTCCTTGGAATAGGTGGCAAAAGTCCCGGCAACGGTAAGTTCGATCGCACTGGCCCCGCCGTTGGCGGCGGTCGCCAGCAGCACCACCCTATCCCCTGGTGCGGCGCCCAGACTCGTCGCCAAACCCTCGCCCAGCAATACCTCGCGTGCGTCGGCCGCCGCGAGATCTTGCCCGCCAAGAATCTGGACACGGCTGCTGATCGGCTTTTCCCGGACCGGGTCGACGCCTTCGCCGATGAAAGACACCGTGATCTCGCCCCGACTGATCAGACCGCTGAAAGCCAGGCGGGGCGCGACACTCTGGAACCCCGGGATTTTTTCGATGGATTCAAGCGCGGCGGGCTGCGCCGGCAACAAAAAGGCATACGGATCGGCAATGCCCTTTTCAAAATAACCCGGCCGCACAATCTGGGCATGGCCGAACTGCGAGTGAATGGCGCCCTCGCGCATTTGCTCGAAAATCCAGCCGATGAACCCGCCGGCCAGCAAAAAGGCAATGACGCCGCTGCTTACGGTGAAAATCGCGACAAAACTTCGACCCGGATTACGCCGAAGATTGCGTATCGCCAGACCAACATCCCTGATGAGGCCGCTCATTTTCGTTCGCCAATATTCCAGCCAGGTGTTAGATTACGCGCAGTGTAATGCCAAATGCCCAAGGGGTAAGCATGCGAAGCTTCGATTACGCAACGGCGTTTTCCCGCAACATCGGCTGGGTTACCGAAGCCGAGCAGGCCCGGTTGAGGCAAGCCCGGGTTGCGATCGGGGGTCTGGGCGGCGTGGGCGGCGTCCATCTGCTGACCTTGGCGCGACAAGGCATCGGGAAATTTTCGATTGCTGATTTCGACACCTTCGACTTGGCAAATTTCAACCGCCAGGCGGGCGCCGCGCTGCGCACCCTGGATTGTCCCAAGCTGGATGTGTTGTCCGAAATGGCGCGCGACATCAATCCGGAACTTGATCTCCGGGCCTTTCCGGAAGGCGTGCAAGCAACGAATCTCGATGCGTTTCTGGCGGATGTCGACGTGTATGTCGATGGGCTCGACTTCTTTGCCTTTGACGCCCGCCGCGCCACCTTTGCCGCCTGCGAGAAAAGGGGCATTCCCGTCGTCACGGCGGCGCCTCTGGGCATGGGCACGGCGCTGCTGGTGTTCGGGCCGGGCGGCATGCCATTCGAGGACTACTTCGGCTTCGCCGGCTGCGACGAACTGGAAATGGCCATTCGCTTCCTGGTCGGCCTCTCGCCGGCCATGCTGCAACGCGGCTATGTCGCCGACATGAGCCGGATCGACCTCGCCAGCCGCAAGGGGCCTTCCAGCATCGCCGCCTGCCAGTTATGCGCGGGGGTCGCCGCAGTGGAAACGCTCAAGCTGATCCTGGGCCGACCAGGCGTCAGACTCGCCCCCTGGGGCAGCCAGTTTGACGCTTACCGCATGCGCTACGTGCGCACCTGGCGCCCGGCAGGACATCGCAACCCGCTGCAACAACTGATGCACTACCTGGTAAAGCGGCAACTCGACAAGAGGGAACGTCCATGAACCGGGACACGCTGCTGGAAATCCTCGATCTCGCCCGCTGGGCGCCCAGCGGCGACAACACCCAGCCCTGGCGCTTCGAGATAGTCGCCGACGACCGCATTGCCATCCATGGCCATGACACCCGCGCGCATGTCATCTACGATTTCGACGGCCACGCCAGCCACATGGCGCATGGCGCCTTGCTCGAAACGCTCCGCCTGGCGGCGACCCGCTTCGGATTCGCTATCGACTGGACCATGCGCCCCGACCGGCCGGACACCGCCCCGATTTACGACATCACCCTGATCCCGTCCGCGCTGCCGGAAGACCCCCTCGCGGCATTTATCCAGGCCCGTTGCGTGCAGCGCCGACCCATGGCCATCCGCCCATTGACGGCGGAACAACGAGCCGCACTTGTTTCAGCAGTCGGCCCCGGCTACACCGTGCAGTTTTTTTCTTCATTCGGCGAGCGTCTGGCGGTCGCGCGCCTGCTCTGGAAAAACGCCTACCTCAGGCTCACCTGCCCCGAAGCCTATCGCGTCCATCGGGAAATCATCGAATGGAATGCCCGCTACAGCACCGATCGCATCCCGGATCAAGCGGTGGGCGTCGACCCGCTGACCGCCAGGCTGATGCGCTGGGTCATGCAAAGCTGGGAGCGGGTGGAATTTTTCAACCGTTACCTGCAAGGCACCCTCGCCCCGCGGCTGCAACTCGACTTTCTGCCCGCCATCGCCTGCGCCGCCCACCTCCTGCTCAGGCCAAAACAGCCCCAGGCCGGGTTGAAAGACCATATCGCCGCCGGGATCGCCCTGCAACGTCTCTGGTTAACCGCCACCCGGCTCGGGCTCCACCTGCAACCCGAGATGACACCAGTGATCTTCCGCTGGTACGTCCAGGCAAATCGGCAAATATCTCGCCAATCTGCCATCAATGAAGGCGCAGTCCAACTCGCCCGGCGATTCGAGCAGATCAGTTCAACGCAACCCGAGGACGGCTTTGCTTTTTTTTGCCGTATCGGTTATTCACAAGTCCCCCGCTCCCGTTCAATCAGGAAAGAGCTGGGCAAGCTGATGATGAATTGAAGCGCCCCGCAAATCCTCAAAATGCCCCGATATAAGTGTCGAATAATTTTACATACGCCATTCGGTCTACCTGATCTTGATGGCACGAAATATTGTAATAACTTATTTGATACATATACATACATGAATGCGATAGTTGGCTGGCACGAGACATGCTTTACCTTATCCGAGAGTCTGACGTGGTGTCAGGTCTTTGAGATTAACCAGGAGAGATATCATGAAACTCAAAAAACTTATCATGGCGCTGGCGGTTGCAGCTGCCGCTCCGACGATAGCCCACGCCGGTCCATTCCTATTCACAAACACAACCTTGGGCGGGACCGATACCTTCCAGTTCAGTTCGCTCGTTATCTCTAGCACTGATCCTTCGGTAATCACGCTTACCGACACCAACGGGAACGGTATTGTCGACAGTACGTTCATCGACTCTTTTACAGAGACGGGCGCAGTGTATGGGGTGAATTTCAAGAATCGTCCTGTTTTGAATGAGGTTCCTGTGAGTCCAATAATCTCAGGGATCAACATTAGGTATGAACTTTGGGCGTCTTACACCCCTCCTGACGGATTGTTGGGTGGGGTCGGTGCCTTGGTGGGTGGGAACTATGTTGGCATCTTCAGTCCCCTGAGCAGCTTCACACTGTTTTACGACACCGTTGTGGACGGACTACTCACAGGGTCAAGCACGGCCATCGCGACAGGAACAAATGGCTCTGGCAATTGCACGCTCCCCCAGTTCGGCCAAGCTCAAGGAACCTGCGAGATCAATTTTGACTTCAATCCATTGAGTGGTATTTTCTTCACGTCTGCCGATGGCAAAGACTTTAACGACTGGAGTAAGCGTATGGTGAATCTCGATTTCAACATCGACGAGATTACTCCGGGGTTTACCCCCACCTACTCCACTCCTGGCGGCACGCAGGTTCAGTCGCTTACCCATGACGGCTCTGCGCGTTTCGTGGTTCCCGAGCCCGCAAGTCTTGCCCTGATGGGTCTGGGTCTGCTGGGTCTTGGTGCGCTGCGGCGTCGCAAGACTGCCGTCTGACAGGCTTCCAGTTCGCCCTGTATGTTGCAAAAAGCCGCCGGGGGTTTCCCGGCGGCTTTTTGTCTTTGCGGCTGGTCAGGCTTGGCTGGGCATACAATCCGCTTGAGCACACTTCAACCAACAGGAAGGAAAATTTGGCATGCCTAACTGGTCGGTAATGAAAGTACTCATAAAGGAACTGGCCACTCGCCAACAGCTTGCACGAACCAACGAGCCATCGCTGGTCATGGACGACCCGCGGCAGGTGCGCGAATACACTCAGGCCGGCCTTGAAGGCGGTGTCATGGCGCCGGTGTATCTCTTCCATTCCGCCCAGATTTGCCAGGTGATTCGTCCAGGCGAGCGCGTGCTCGATCTGGCCAGCGGCCCGGCCAATCAGCTTGCCCAGATTGCCCGGCTGAACCCCGCATGTCAGTTTGTTGGAGTGGACCTGTCCGCCGAGATGCTGGATCGCGCGCGCGAACTGATTACGGCGCAGCAGCTTTCCAATATCAGTTTCGTCACCGGCTCGATTACCGATCTCGGCCAATTCGAGGACAACAGCTTCGACGCGGTGATGTCGACCATGGCGCTGCATCATTTACCCGACGAAGATTGCCTGAACCGCACCTTTGCCGAAGCGGCGCGCGTCCTGAAGCCTGACGGCGGCCTGTATCTCGCCGATTTCGGCCGTCTCAAGCGCAATGATTCCATTGATTACTTTGCACACCAATACGTGGATCGCCAGCCGCCGCTATTCACGCAAGACTACTTCAATTCGCTGCACGCCGCCTTTTTGTCCGCGCCGGTGTGAAACTGGTGCAAATCAGCCGACATAAAACTGGAGTGCTGTGGTCCTTGAAATGATGTGATGGTCATGCGCGCCGAAGGCGCAAGC
>JGI24123J20310_1000947_pt1 | contig 14280 bp, 9 predicted proteins | sample SubbioCR12Aug_5A_FD_20310 | JGI IMG/M metagenome (IMG submission 20310)
TACCAGATTGTTGTGGATCGTGAGCGGGCTAGCAAGTATGGCTTGTCCGTCCAGACCGTAGCCAACCATATTGCTCAGCACGTTCGGGGTAAAGAAGCGACATATCTTAGTGATTTCGACAGGAAGATTGCGATTCGTGTTCGACCGATAGAAAATGAACGAAGTGATTTCAACAAGGTTCTAGAATCGAGCATGCTTGTGGACGGCCGCCCGATTCCTCTCCGTGAATTTGTGAAATGGGAACGGAGTGAGGGGTATGCCGAAATCTGGCGTGAACAGGGGCAACGTGCAGTAGTGATGACGGCCAACGTCAGCGGTCGATCTGTTGGAAGCGTCACGGATGACATCAGCGCGGTAATCGAGTCTTTTCCTCTCCCCTCCGGATACACGATTTCCGTCGGCGGTGAAAATGAGGAGATACAGGAATCGTTCAAAAGTCTGTTCATCATCATTCTCCTTTCGATCTTTCTTGTCTACATGATCCTTGCCGCCGAGTACGAGTCGATTCTCTATCCGTTCGTGATCCTGCTGACAAGTCCGCTCGCATTTATCGGAGCCATACTTGCCATGGCAATCACGGGACAGAATTACAACATCATGTCGATGATCGGACTTGTGATCATGATTGGTGCTGTTGATAATGATGCCGTAATCGTGGTGGATGTGATCACAGATTTGCGGCGTGAGGGATTGGAAGTGATGGAGGCGATTCGTGAGGGGGTGCGACGGAGGTTACGCCCAATTCTCATGACGACTGCGACGACGGTGCTGGGAATCATTCCTCTCGCGTTTGAATTCGGCACCGGCTCTGAGCTGGTGCGCGCGTTGACGGCTCCGCTTGTTGGGGGATTGATTGCATCGACGGTGTTCACCGTCGTTGCCATACCGATCGTCTATTCGTACATCGACCGGTGGGCGATGGGGAGAAAGAAACTGGAATCGATCGTGTGATTGTTCGGCGAGAGTTGTCGACGGCACCCGCTGAAGCGCCTTCCAGGCTGCGAAGCCCAAAGGGCTTTGTGAGAAAGAGCCGTCTGATTTATCCGATTGCGACTATGAACAACCGACATTTCGCGATCCCTGTCCTTGGCGTCGATTGAAATCGGTGCCTGGATGTTCTGCGAAGCCCAGAGGGCTTTGAGTGAAATGAACGGTCCTGCGTCTGTCGGGATGGCGGAGGAACTTGGTAGGATGTCCGATGAAGAATGACGATGTATTTTCGAGTCTTCTGAAGCGCCCTGTTGCAGTGAGCATGTTCTACGCGGCGCTTGTGATTGGAGGAATCTTTGCCTTCACGCGCCTCCCGCTTGAACTTGCGCCGGCCAAGGAGTTTCCGCGACTCTCTGTCGTTACCGGTTGGGGAAATACTTCGCCCGAAACGGTCGAGATGTTCATCACCGCGCCGATTGAGGAAATATCCAATACGATTCGAGGGGTCCGATCGGTCAGCTCCACATCTGAAGAGGGGAAGTCGGTTGTCGATGTTGAGTTCGAACCGACGATCGATATGAACTTCGCGCGTCTGGAGTTGAATGAAAAACTCGCCGCGTTTTCGGAAGGACTTCCCGCCGGAGCAGGTATTCCAACCATCGAGCGTTATGTGCCGAAGGACTTCAGAGACCTCCAGGGATTTCTTTCGTACTCGCTCTATGGAGCCCGATCCGCGTCCGAGCTTCAGAAGTATGCAGAAGAACGGATTGCTCCATCGCTGATGGCAATCAAGGGAATATCTCGAGTCCAGGTTTATGGCGGCGAATCGCAGGAGTTGCACATCGAGATTGATCCTTCAAAAATGGCGGCTTTTGGACTAAAGGGAGAAGATATCTCTCGACAACTTCGCGATCTGCAGCTTAGCACATCAGTTGGATCGCTGGAAAACGGTTCTCACCGCTCGCTTGTGGCCGTACGGAACAACGCATCTTCACTTGACAATATCGCAAGCGCCATCATTACAACACTTCCCACCGGAGGAGTGGTTCGACTTTCCGATATCGCAGCTGTGAAAGACAGTCTCACGGAATCGCGAAGCTTCTACCGCATCAATGGCGTCCCGACGGTCACGATTGTCATAGACAAGGAACCCGATACGAATACACTGAAGCTTGCCGATGAGGTGTTCGATCGCGTTGGCGGTGTTCAGAAAGCGCTTCCAGCGGACCTCACGCTTCGCAAGGAATCGGATAAGAGTCAACAAATGCGTGATGAGTTGGAAAAGCTTTACGAGAAGTTAATCATCTCTCTCCTCTGCATATTTTTCGTCCTTCTCTTCTTCTTGCGGAATCTTGCCGCCCCAATCGTCATTCTTTCTTCCATTTTCTTTTCGCTTGCAGGAACATTTCTCCTCTTTTGGCTTTTTGATGTCGGCTTGAATTTGCTCACACTTGCGGGACTCGTTCTTGGTTTTGGACGATTGGTGGATGATTCCATTGTTGTTCTGGAAAACATCAACCGTCATCAAGATCCGCAGATGGGGGATTCCTACGCGTCTGTCACAAAAAACGTCCGGGAGGTTGCTCTTCCGGTCGTTGCCTCCACATTGACGACAGTGGGGGCGCTTCTTCCTGTGCATTTCTTGCCTGAAGACTTGAAACCATACCTTGTTGATTTTAGCGTTGCCGTAACGGTCTCGCTGCTGATGTCACTCGTGGTCTCGTTCACACTCATACCAACAGTCGCATGTCGCATCGATCTCCGCCCATCGTGGTTCCGACCGATAGAATCACTCGGCATAACATCGATAAACGTCTATCGTGCCGTCCTCCGTAAAGCATTGAACCATAAGAAGATCGTCATCGCGGTCTCCATCTGGCTCTTTGGCCTCCCAGTGTGGCTACTGCCGGATAAGATTGAATCACAATCCATGCTCGCGGATATTTATAATGCCACACTTGGCAGCGATACATATCGCACAATCAAACCGTACATCGATTATTCACTTGGCGGGACGTCGCATGTCTTCTTCACCAAGGTTTCGAAAGGGGAGCTTTGGGATTACGGACCATCGACCTATCTTGTTGTGTGGGTACGCTTCCCACAGGGGACGGAAATCGAACGATATAATCAGGTGGCTCTCGATGTGGAGCGGGAAGCGCTGGCTGATACAACGGGAATAGAAAAAGTGACTACGCGAGTGTTGTCGGATTTTGCCGTTGTCCGGATTGATCTTTCAGAGGGGGTGGCGATGACAGCAATTCCGTACGAACTGAAAAACCGACTCGTTGTGTTCGCAGCTCAAACCGGCGGGGCAACGATTTCGGTTGCAGGGTTTGGACCTGGATTCTATAGCGGAGGGGAATCCGCTCCAAGTTTTTATGTGAAGGTTCTTGGATACAACTACACGAGTGTTAAGGAAATCGCGCGGGAGTTCCAGGAACGAATAGAACGAAATCCCCGCATTGCTGAGGTCGACATTGATCGAACCTTCGGGCGGCGGAGCAGATCTCATGAGCTGGTCATCGACATGGACCGAGCGGCGATAGCAAGTCACAATCTGACTATTGCGGAAGTCGTGCGGGCCGTCAGAACCTCTACTCGAGGAGCGTTGGACCACAATTATCTGCTTATCGACGGAGATCGGATGCCGTATTCCGTCAAATATGCGGGTTACAGAGATTTCTCGGTTGATGATCTTCAGCGAACTGTCGTGGTGAATTCAAGTGGAGACCAAGTCCGACTCAGTCGACTTATTTCCTTCGAGGAACGGAGAGTGCCTTCGAGGATCCTGCGCGAGAACCAGCAGTACATGCGATGGATATCGTTTGAGTACCGAGGTCATTACCGATTTGGCGATCAGTTCGTCGACGCGACGATCAGCGGAATGCCCCTCCCGAGCGGATACTCATTCGACCGGTCGTTCAGCTGGTTCAAGGAAGAAAGTCAACAATCGATGCTCTGGATCGCCCTTATTGCAATCATCATCGTGTTCATGGTGACAGCATCACTCTATGAATCGTTTGTCAAGCCGCTTATCATTCTTCTCACCATACCATTCTCGTTCATAGGTTTGTTCCTCTCATTCTATCTTACCGATCTTCCATTCGGACGCGGCGGCTACGCTGCGATAATCCTTCTCATCGGGATTGTCGTAACCAACTCGATTGTTTTGGTGGATTACATTTCAAGACATATTTTGGCAGGCACGCAACAAGAAGATTCACTGATCGATGCGTCATCCCACCGTGTGCGACCGATTCTAATGACGACACTGACGACAATCATGGGGCTGGTTCCGTTGGTGATTGGAGGAGAGCACCAAGGTTTGTGGTGCTCTCTTTCAATTGGAACAATTGGAGGCCTCATAAGTTCGGCTCTGCTCACGCTCATTGTTATTCCTGTGGTTTACGCGAAGGTGTACCGGGTGAATCCGCAATCGTAGGACGCCGCTCCCGAATCGACCGTTCAGGATTCGTGATGTTCAAGCAAACATCCAGAGTCTTTCGCAGAGTCAATCTATTTGGGTATTGGAAGGGCCAGGAGTTCCGTCTTACAGGAGAACGTACGGTAGCGTGACCGTCCCCACGGTCGTCCAAAAGTCTAGGGGATTGCGTTCTTCAACGAGGTTCGAAGGGGGGCCGCGGTGGTTGGCAGGGGACAAGGATTTGATATCTTCGCAGGGCATTCACCCCGTCCGTTGCATCTCCCTTCATATTGGGTTATTTTTGACCCCACATTCCTTGTGGAGTCCCATTGCCGAAATTCATTCCCTTTGAGTTCACGAAGCTTCCCCCCGCGGAGCAATTGAAGCGTGCCCGGGACTTCTTCGAGCTCTGCCAGAGCCGGAGGTCAATCCGGGAATTTTCCTCCGAATCGATCCCGCATGAAGCACTTCAGCTCATTCTCCGAACCGCCTCGAGTGCCCCATCCGGCGCAAACAAGCAGCCGTGGAAATTTGTCGTCGTGACCGACCCGAAGCTCAAAAAGGAAATTCGCGAAGCCGCAGAGGCAGAGGAAAAACAGAATTACAAACATCGGATGCCAAAGGAATGGTTGGACGACCTTGAGCCATTCGGTACGGACTGGCATAAAGAATTCCTGGAAATTGCCCCGGCACTTATTGTTGTCTTTGCGGTGAATTACGAGAAGGACCTGGATCGGATTCGGAAGAATTACTACGTGAAGGAATCGGTCGGGATTGCTGTCGGATTTCTGCTTGCGGCAATTCACAACGCAGGGCTTGTGGCTCTCACGCACACGCCGAGCCCGATGGATTTTCTGCAGAAGATCCTGAACCGTCCGGAAAACGAAAAACCATTTCTCCTCATTCCAGTCGGCTACCCGAAAGAAGGAACACAGGTCCCTGACATCGGGAAGAAGTCCTTGGAGGAAGTCAGTGTCTGGAAGTGACGTGTTTGTTGTGAATTTTCAATCGAACTGATGAATGCTGTCTATCTAAAGGAGAGCGTCTTATGCAGTCCCTTCGTCGAGCATTTGTGGTTACCATCCTCCCCCTCGCAGTTCTTTTCTTGCAGGCGTGTAGCACCCAGGAGCGATTCGACTACCCACCAGCGAGCAAAGCTGATATCGTTGAGGACTTCCACGGCACAAGCGTCGCCGATCCGTATCGCTGGATGGAAGACGAGTCCTCTGAGGAATTGAAGACGTGGATCGACGGACAGAATGATCTCACCAATGGCTATCTGGAAAGATTCAGCGGCCGGGAAAAAATCGAGAACAGATTGACCGAGTTGTGGAACTATCCCCGATACACGGTTCCATCCAAGAGGGGAGGAACCTACTTCTATTCAAGGAATGACGGGCTGCAAAACCAATCCGCGCTCTACATGGAGAAAAAACTTGGTGGAGAGGCAGCGCTCGTTCTTGATCCCAATACATTGAGCGAAGACGGGACCGTTGCGCTCACAACCCAGGGGGTCAATCATGACGGTACACTGATGGCCTATGGTCTCTCGCGGAGCGGCAGCGACTGGCAGGAAATCCGGATCAAAAATCTCACAACCGGAAAAGACTTCGATGAAATCATTCAATGGTGCAGATTCGCCGGCATTGCATGGACACACGACAAGAAAGGCTTCTTCTACAACCGGTATCCAGATCCAACCACGGTCCCCAAAGGGGAGGAAAGCTACAATAACAAGGTGTACTATCATCGTGTCGGAACGCCGCAGTCGGGCGACCAACTTGTCTATGAGCGTCCCGATGCGCGTGATCTCGGATTTTCGCCAATGATAACAGACGATGGCAAGTACCTTGTTCTCCACGTTTCGAAGGGGACAGATCGGCAGAACCGAGTCTACTACCGGGAGGTCGCGAGCACGAGGCCATTCATCCGGCTTCTCGATGAGGTCGATGCGAGCTACCGCTTGTTGGGGACAGTGGGCTCCACGTTCTATATTAGGACGGATCTTGGAGCGCCGAAGGGGCGCATTGTGGCGATTGACCTCAAATCTCCACAGCGAAAGAACTGGGAGGAGATCATCCCGCAGTCGGACGATGTTCTCTCATCCGTTGTCATGGTCAATAACCAGTTGGTGGTCTCGTACCTGCGCGACGTACACCACCGTGTCGTGATTTTCAATCTGGACGGGAGATTCGAAAAAGAGCTTGAACTACCCGGTCTTGGGACAGTCACGGGATTCTCCGGACGTCCGGCAGACACCGAGATGTTTTTCAATTTCACTTCCTTCCTCTATCCACCAACTGTTTTTCGGTATGATTTTTCGACCGGAACGCTGAGCGCCTTGCGCGAAACGCAGTTGAATTTCGATGTTTCAAACTACGAAACCCGCCAGATATTCTTTATCTCGAAAGATGGCGCGCGGATCCCGATGTTCCTCACTCATCGAAAGGGGCTGCAACAGAACGGAAACAATCCCATTCTTCTGTTTGGATACGGCGGCTTCAACGTCAGCATGAATCCATCATTCAACGTTGCGCGACTGGTGTGGCTTGAAAACGGAGGAATTTTCGCGCAAGCAAATCTGCGCGGGGGGAGTGAGTATGGACAAGAGTGGCACCGGGCCGGCATGCTGGAGAAGAAGCAGAACGTCTTTGATGATTTTATCTCAGCCGCAGAATGGCTCATTGAGAACAAGTACACGCAGGCCGCCCGACTGGCAATCATGGGAGGAAGCAACGGTGGTCTGCTGGTCTCGGCGTGCATGCTGCAGCAGCCGAAACTCTTTGGCGCCGTCGTCTGTCAGGTCCCGGTAACGGATATGCTTCGCTATCATCGGTTTACGGTAGGGAGGTTCTGGGTTGGAGAATACGGGAATGCAGAAACCAATCCGGAGCATTTCAAGTTCATGTATGCATATTCGCCCCTTCACAATGTAAAGCCAGGAATATCGTATCCTCCGATCATCATTACCACAGCAGATCACGATGATCGGGTCGTTCCGGCACACGCCATGAAATTTGGCGCCACCCTTCAGGCAGCCAGCACTGGATCGAATGCAGTCCTCGTCCGGGTGGAGACGAAAGCCGGACACGGCGGAGGAAAGCCGGTATCCAAGCAGATTGAGGAGTGGCGGGACATTTATTCGTTTCTGATGAAGACATTCAAGATGCGTGTCGAATAAAGGGTGAGGCCAGAAGATGCGGATTGCCATTATCTCTGATATCCATGGGAATCTCCAGGCATTGAATACTGCGCTTGGCGTCATCGAAGCGCGAAGAGTTGATGAAATTATCTGTCTCGGAGATGTCGTGGGATATGGTGCAAATCCCAATGAGTGCGTGGAGATTGTCCGTCAGAAATGCCGCGTCGTGCTTAAGGGGAATCATGATGCCGCTTCCGTGGATCTCATCCATGCCAACAGTTTTACGGCCCACGCGTTCGTGGCGGCAGAGTGGACACACAATACGCTTACCGCAGAGTCGAAAAAGTTTCTCCGTGATTTACCGTTGACTTACGTTACACAGGACATTCTCTTTGTTCATGCGTCTCCGATGATGCCGGAAAACTGGACGTACGTTTTTGGGGAAATTGACGCGACGTTCACCTTCCGGTATTTCAAGGAAAAGATCTGTTTCATCGGCCATACACATTTCCCCGGCGTCTTTTCGGAAAGCGGCCGGGAATCGATTGTGAATCAATCTGACCGGTTCATTGTCAACGTCGGGAGCATCGGCCAACCCCGTGATGGAAATCCCGAACTGAGTTTTGGATTGTTTGACGCCGAACAGTGGTCATATGAAAACGTCCGGGCCGAATACGACATTGAATCTGCAAGAGGCCAAATCCTTGCTTCGGGATTGCCTGCCGCGCTTGCGAACAGACTATTGAAGGGACGATAGCGTCGAAGAAACGAGATGGGGGCCTATCGGTAGGAAAGGAGCGCCAGCATCCGATCCTTGCTCATTGTGGACGCGGCTGCACACAACGTTCCGTTTAATGCCCAGAGGATGATAGTGCATTCGGCATGATCAATATCGGTATACCAGCCGGTCTCCCGCAGAGATGCAAGCGCGGCATCCGGAAGCGTAAGCCGAGACTGTTCGCCGACCTCGGATTTTTCCACCTGGTAGAGATAAAGATAGTCGTCGCCAATTTTGTACACGACATGGGCCAGACTCACCTCCTCATATTCATTGGTGATGGCCCCGTACCAGTCGCATCCCTCCATCGGGGGAACGGCGACGGCAAAGCGGACATTGTTCTTCTCGAAGAATCGTACCACCAAATCCCTCTCGCATGACACCATAGTTGGAGCAAGTTCCCCACTCCGGATCTGCCTGAAGTTGTCATGAGTCTGACGAACAATGTCGTTTGGCGCCAAACCGGCGACCGAAAGTTGGTGATTTCCTTGCGGCAAAAAGAGATAGAAGATCAGCGCGATTGAGGCGATGCTTGCAGCAAGGCTCGGAATCGGATGCCGGCGAATCAACCTGAGAGCGAATTTGTGATACAGGAGGTTCCACCGTCGGATGCCTGGATGCGTTGCACGATGGCGGATTGAATATCAGCCGGGGTTTGGACGTGAGGGACGCGCTTACGGACGAGAATCTTGCCGATGAGCTCGGAAAGGTATGCGATATAACAGCGAGGACAGAGGCGGAGATGGTGAAACAACGATTCGCGCTGGGAAACGGAAAGATCGCGATCGATTACATCTCCAAGATGGTTATGTACTTCCCTGCAATCCAACTTCTTCTCCCATCATGCCATGGAAAGAATTCCACACCTGTGCGTTGACCTGGAAGCTATCTCAGAACTGACGATCGAAAGACCATCATCCTCGTCATAGTTGATTTGGTCGCTCTTGCGAAAGCTTCTAGTCGTGACTGAGGATTCCCTGTGTTTTGGCGTACTCGAGGAGTTTTGCCTGAAGAAGTTTTCTCCCGCGGTGCAGTCGGGAACGAACGGTGCCAATCGGACACTCGATAAACTCGGCAATTTCCTCGTATGTCAATCCTTCGATATCGCACAGAATTACGACGGTTCGAAAATCTTCCGGAATGCTCTCAAGCGCTTTCGCCACCTCATCACCGAGCAGCCCTCCGAAGATTTTTTCTTCAAGATCATTCGGATCGGTTTGGTCCGAGCGAATCGAGTTATAGAAATTTTCTACGCTGTTGTAGTCAACTTTATCAGGCTCTTTGGTCTCTTTCCGGTACCGGTTGATGTACGAGTTCTTCATTATCCTGAACAGCCAGGCGCGGATGTTCGTTCCCTTCTCGTACTTGTCCCAAAACCGGTATGCTTTGAGGTATGTTTCCTGGAGGAGATCTCTTGCATCATCCGCGTTGCCGGTCGTCCGGAGCGCGAAGTTGTAGAGCACATCCATATGAGGAAGCGCCTCGTGCTCAAACTCCGCATGTTTCTTCCGTGTGTTGCGAGGAAGAGACGAACGAACCGCGGTCATCAGACGCCTTTCAAAAAAAGTTCCCCACGACGCAAGAAAAATCAACTTTGAAATGAAGGCGGCTCGCCATCTGAACGAGGTGAAGCGCAGGTTGGTTCCGATGGAGAGATCTTCAGGGGCAGGTTGGCGAGCGCAGTGGGTAAATCGACATGCCTGCTCCCCTATGGTACGAAAAAAAATGCTGCCGTGGCAAGCGGGAGAGACAAAAGATGGAAAAATGCGCTATTCGAAGAGGGCCAGAAGCTCGGCGCGCGGGCGACTTTCCTCGAGGACGAGCTCCGAAGAACGTATCTGACATCCGGAACCGTCGATCTCTTCAAATGCTCCAAACGTCGAGAGATCGCCGATGTCCATCACTTTTGCGGGAATGTCTCGTGCCTTGATGGCAGGATCGGGTTTGTCTTCGAAGTTGATTCCAACGTCGACGACGATGGGGGGAACGCGTGGACCGCAGATCAAAGAAACATTGCGAACGATAAGATCAAAAAACCGCTCCTCGTTAAACGGGAGCTTTTCATACATTTGCAGGTTTGCCTGCTTGTATGAGTCCGTTGCAATGCCGTGAAGAGCAGTGAGAAGTCCCACGAAGTTCAGCTTGCGGAGGTACATCTTTTCGGGATCATTGGGCCAGCCCCCCGATTCCACCAGCACGGTGCTCGTTCCCCATTTTTGGATATTATCTCCAAAGGCTCGCGGTTCAAACGAATCATCGTACCGCGTGAGATTATTGGGAATGAATCCCTGCATCGCTTCCGCGAAGAGGGCGGCCACCAGCTTTGCGCGTGCGCGGACATGGTTATTGCTTTTCTGGTAATCGATCGCAGGCGCGAGAAGGCTGATCGCCGCAACGTTCCGCGTCGATCCGACCGAAAGGCGCGGATCCTGATCGTGGAGATTGAATCCAAAATCGGGGTTGAATTGTTCGCGAATCGATTTCAGCAATCGTCCTTCAGGGGTGCGGAGCGCGAGCGCATCCCGATTCATGTCGATTTTCTGGATGGTTTGGCGCGTGAAACGTTCGGCGCCATCCGGATTGAGCATCGGTAAGATGAGAAGTTTCAACTTCGAGGTGAGGAGGGAAACAACAGGATGCGTCGGTTGACGCCTGATGAAGTGGAGAATGTCCAGCAGCGCCATGGTGGCAGTTGGCTCATCGCCATGCATCTGTGACCAAAGAAAGACCGAAGTCTCCCCATCGCCGCAGGAGATAAGATTAATGGATCTTCCCTCGGCAGAGGTTCCGACCGGTGTGAGTGCAACGTTCCCCTGAGACGAGAGTTCGTTCAGCCATTCTACGAGCTGGGAATGAATGAAGCGACGGGTGGTGATTTGAGGAAATTTGTGCTGGTCGTAGAGCTCGAAGAGTTCCTGCGCGAGCGCACTAACGCGTACCAATCTGTCCATAGTTCCAGAGTATGAGAGTAGCGGAAAGAAAAGCAAGACGTGCACTCGTATGTACGGAAGAATTTGTCGCAAAATCAAACGGTTGACTATGAGTATGAAGAATGCTCCATGCAGAACCCGAATTCACGAGGGTGCCGGCTTTTCAAAACAGAGCGTCGCGAAAGCCTCTCCGTTTGCGTTGCAGCTCTTGTGTCTTGCTGATGCGGAGTGAGATACCTGTCTCTCCGTGTAGTCTATGGGGGGAATACTAGATGGATAGTGACTGCCGGTATCATGATTGGAAACGCGGGACCGTAGGGTGATGTCTCTTACGGCTCTTCCGCCGCTGGTAGGATCTTGCAAGTTCCATAAAAATGCCGACATCACGTTCCCAATCGGACTGGCTGCCGTCGAAATAGAAAACCTTGATCGGGATATTATCGTGATGGCTGCTGACACGTGGATAGATCGCTTCGCTCACGATAGCATTCATACAGGTAAAGGGACTCACGTCAAGGATCCCATCAGCCCCCTTCTCATAAAGATAAATAGAGCGCCCGACGTTCAAGGTCATTTCCCCGATTGCCCCATAATGTGGAAGATAGGGTAAACTACGCTGAAGAATCTCATGAATACTGGTCGGTTCCTCATACCCTTTGAAGTCTTCCTTGAAGATGTTCATCATGGCGTGTTCATCGGATCGCTGACAATGATGTTTGATCATTGAGAGGAGCATTGGTCGAGAAAACAACCCCTCTTCTCTTTGAATAATCTCAGTCTCCTCAAAGTTCGCGTACCATGCCCACTCACTGATATCCGAAAGCCACACCTCTCCTCCTTGAGCCTCGATCGTTTTCACAATTTCCTCGTTAGCGTCTTGATCAAGCCGGCAATAGATTTCCCCAACAACTCCAATGAGAGGTTTTGATCGGTCATCTTCTTGCGGAATGGCGCGAAAATGGTTGCGAGTCTGTGTCAATGCGTCTAGGAGGGAGGCAAGGTGTTTCTTGCTATTGTTTTCTTTTTCAGCGATGACCCGGCAAAGGTGATCTAGGCATTCATGAAAAACCCCCTCTGTGGTTCCACTGGCTCGCTCATAAGGACGCGTTCCTAGGAGGAGTTTTCTCAAGATGTCGGCAGCGACGAGCGATCGCCAGGCGATTCGGATAAATCCGGATCCACTCTGCTCAAACTCATTGTATCCCGTTTCCGAGGTGGGTGAAATAACTAATACCTCCGGGTAACCGAGATCCTGACAGACCTTCTTAAGGAACGGCGCATACTGTCCAAAGCGGCAGGGTCCTCCAGCCGTGGGCATCAAGAAAGCGATCTTATGGGGAGCGGAACTGTTCCGTTCGAGGACTTTCAAGCAACCCCCCAGCGTCACTTGCTGCGGGTAGCATTCATCGCCCGAGGTGTATTGTTTTCCTAACTCGAGGGTGCGGGAATCGAACTCGGGAAGAATCTCCGCCTCGACCCCAATGGCCCTAAATGCTGCCGCCGTTATCCGCGCGGCTTCATAACTCATGCGTGGAATGTAAACAGTTCTTCCCTTAAGTGACGTAATCTGTCCCGGTGTCGTCATACCAATACCTGTTCATTGGACAGGTTTGTTCTCTTCCAGCGTCGGAGAAATCCTTTGCTATCCAAATACGCTTCGCATCGGGTTGAAATCCCTGCATCATTGCTATGTTCATCAAACTGCAGAGTAAGATAAGGTTTACCCGATGCCGCGCAAACGTAGTGCTTAATGTAGGAATCTGGTCCACACTTGAAGTTTGTAAGGTAAAGGAGGTGAAGGCGGGGATTGGTTTTGACAAACATAGAGACCTGGAGAATTCTTCGACCCGAGTTCCAGTACATGTTGTTGTTGATGCTGGTGATATCAAAGCTGTCCGCGTCCAGCATGTCCATCGGGATCACATTGATACCGTAGATGTCACGCAGCTTCTGAGCGACGGTCATATTCAAGCCCGGATCATAGAGGTTGTAGATCCTCCCGATTAGGACAATACCCATCTCATTTTTCTCCTCGAGCGTATGGAGAGCTTCTTTCCCTAGAGAACGCAATGAATCCTGAAAAATCTTTTGGGCTTGGTAGGCGGAATGAACCGCTGTATCATTTGCTCTTCGTTTCACGCCGAATCTTTTGACTGCGCAATATAGTTCTTCTGCAACTGTCGCTGGACCTCTTCGGAAATGGATGGTCGGCATAAGGAATCGGCCGTCATGAAGTGCGAGATCCTTATTCCCGCCATCCACCAGAGGAGAACACCGTATGACAAAAGGAAGGGTTTGACTCCAGGGACAGAAATGTGAATTCGTGCGGCGGAAAGGAGTCTCGGCGTCGATGAGGTTTGGTTGGAAAATAATATCTGGTTGTTTCTCGAGAAGATTGTGAACATGTCCGAGAGCAACTTTGATGGGGAAACAGGGTTCCGCAATGGCAGCCTCAATTCCAGCGTGGATAGTACGCGTCGATGTTTGGTCTGATACCACAACATGGAAGCCGAGCTCTGAAAAATATCGATTCCAGAATGGAAAGAACTCATAGAACTGCATACTCCGTGGGATTCCAATCGTCGTCTCTCCGGAATGCCTCTCGTTGTAGGCATCCCATAGGAGACGATCGCGCAATTGGAAGAGATTCTGAATGACTGGCTGCGACTCTATGCGGCGCTTCTTGCGGAATTTATCAGAGCATTTATCTCCCCAATAGCTCTTCTCTGTGCCGCTTACGAACTGCTGGATGTCACAGTAGTTTGAGCAAGCCTTGCACGTAAACCGTTTCACTTTGTAACCTGTTTTGTCAATCTGGAAACCTCGAAATGTTGTTTTCTCCCCTAAGGACTTTACTTTTTCTCGTGCGAGCAGGGCAATTCCAATCGCTCCCACGACACCATTATATGGCGGAACGATAATCTCTTTCTTCAGAACGATAGAAAAAGCCGCTGCCACGGCGTCGTTGTATGCTGTTCCTCCCTGAAAATAAATGATGTTTCCAATTTTCCTCCCCCGCACCACCCGGTTCAAATAATTCAACACAACGGAATATGCCAGCCCTGCAACAATA
>JGI24123J20310_1000953_pt1 | contig 14212 bp, 6 predicted proteins | sample SubbioCR12Aug_5A_FD_20310 | JGI IMG/M metagenome (IMG submission 20310)
CACTGCCAGCCCGGTATAGGCCCTTAACGCAATTTTATTTTTATTCGGAAAATTGTAATAAGCCCGTCCATCGAGGCTCATTCTTGCAAATTGTGAATAGGAAGAACCTGCAATGAGTGAGGGGTTTTCAGAAGAAATCTTTTTTCCACCAATGATATTTGCCAATGAAAAAGCATTTCCTGCGATTTCGCTGGTGAGTTGAAAATAGGTTTGGATGGTTTTTTCGGAAAGAATCTGTTCATTGTATGTGAAAATATAATTTGCCCCTGCGATAAACTGGTCTTCATAACTCTTTTTCAGAAATGGATTAGAATCAAGCAAGTCGTTGAAGGCCTCCGATTCATTTCCAACAGCCGTAAAGCTGACATTTATCGGATTCAATTCGTGATCTTTACGGATATCTTCTTTCCATTTGAAACCGTATATAAACTGTAATGAATTCATATCGAAGTAATTGCCTCTTTTCAGATAGTCATAAGAAAGCGACAAGCGTGTTTTGGGCAGATAGACGCTGCTTGTTCGCTTCAGGTAAAACGGAAGGATAAAGCGGGGGAAAATCAATTCAATCTTTGGATTCAGTGAGTAGGATTGCAGATTCTTGTTTTTGCCACTCAACTGCGTTTCCCAGGAGCCTGCCAGACTAAAGTTGAGCAGTTCAGCACCTTTAAAGGCATTTCTGTTCAGGACATTGACATTCATCCGCGGTCCTGTATAATTATTTGATTTTGAAACAATATCCAACCCTGCCTTAAAAGCATATTTTGGAATCGCGGTCATCAGAATGGTTACATCCAAATAGCCGGGAGCAGCGGTATCGCTTTCAGTAAATTTAACACTGACAAACTTGAAATTCCCCATCGACATCAGTCGGTTGAGTGTGGTGTTGTGGTTCTTTCTGGAATAGACTTCGTTTTTCCTTAAAAAAACCGACCTGCTAATGACCGATGGCCTGATGAATGCTTGTCTTTCTTTACCCAGAAACATAATGTTACCATCTTGCATAGTGTCTTTGACTCTGGTGGCAGCTCTTTTATTCAATGAATAAGCCTGATCGATGTAAACATTGTTGATGCGGTATGCTATCAAAGCCTGCTGAGGCACACTGTCTTTCAGGGTTAGTGTGAACGCCACTGATTTGTCAGTTTCTGAGGTATCTGCTTTGAAAAGCAAAAAATCAGGATCGAAGTAAAAGTAGCCGCTGTTTTTGAGTAAAAAATCAATCCGGTTTCTTTCATTTTTCAATTTCTCCAGACTGTAATCCTCTCCGGGTTTAATCAGTGATTCCTCCTTTTCAGAAATGACAATACGACTTAAACCACTGTCGGAAAGAGCATAATCCAGTTTTTTGACTATAAATGGCTTGTGAATATGACTGGTGTAAATAATTTTTGCAGTACGCTTTTTTTCAACAATACGGTGTTCTGTAAAGCTCTTAAAGATTCCAATGTTGTAGAGATTTGCATCGATGACCGAAGAAGTAACCATTGGCTTTACGTCGCCGATGAATACAGGCGCTTCACCGGTTCTTTTCATCCATTTATTCAATTTACTTTTTGCCGTATCACCGGCTGCCATGTATCTCCAGAGCTTAAAACGCATCCCCAAAAAACTACTGTTGGGTTTCGGATACAAGGCACCTTCAGCGGATTTTTTGGCAAACCGCACTTTTTTCTTGTCGATTTTTTCGTCTGATTCAATGGTGACATTGGCGCCTGTATATAGTTTTTCGCCTTTTGGCAAATGCTTTGTTCCGCTACATGATGCCATCAGCAGGCAAAGAATGATCAGAACATATTTCGTCAAAACCTGGTTTTTCATGGCTTTTCGGTTTTTGATGAATCTCTCTTTTTCCAGGGTGCTCTGAAGAATTGTTTCCATCTGTTAAAGTCGCGCACATACACAACACCAATGCCGGTTTCAACCAACTGCCCTTCGAGGGCACCTTCATACTGGTTGTGACTGAAGCCTTTCAGACGGTAACGGCCATCTTTTGTTAATTTGTATTCCACAGTAACATCCGTGGTAATATTACTGGCCGAATTCTGCTTTGCCCTTTCGCCTTCAACATCGACCACGCCGCCTACCTGAACGGTCAAACGCTCATTGAAGAGTTGCTTTTTTGCTCCGATATCCACTTGAGTTCGTCCTTCTGCCTGTCCGGATTCATAGTCATCGTAGGATTGAACGTCAAAATTTAGTTCAACACCGGGCACTAGTTTTGCGCTTAATTTGTTTAATTCCGAGGATAGAAACTTTCCTACTGTGGAGCGCACAACCGTTGATGCTCCCATATTTGCCCCGGATTGCAATGGGTTTTCCTGAATAAACCGTCCAAGCACAAGCAAAGCAAACACTTGCTTGTTCAAAGCGGATGGATCTTCATTCAACATGTTCAGTTTGGCATTAACGGCTCCGCCAAATATACCTTTATCCTCAGGCCTGAGCTGAATATCGAAGCTGATTTCGGGCTTCATTAATGCACCCCGCAGTTTCAGATAAACCAAAAATGGGTATCGCTGTTTGTATGTGTTCTGATCGGCTTCGCTCAGTCCAACTATCTGATCTGCCACCAGATCAATAGGAGAAGTTCTTACGGTATAGATGGCATTGATAGAAATGTCGGCATCCAATGGATCACCATTCCAGATGAGCGTACTGCCCGGATCAATATCGAATTTTCTTTTTACAATAGATTCAAGTGTAACGATGTAGCTGCCTTCATTCAGATTGTATGCCCCTGTCAGACTCATTTTCCCGCTGCGATCAATGGTAAGGTTCAAGGCCGCTTCGCCTTTCACTACCAATGAGTCGGAAGAAGTTGGATCCATCATCAACCTGAGTGTGGCTTCTTTATCAATTTCGATGATGGAGGAGATTTCAAAGCCGGTGAAGCCCGATTCCTGTATTTCCTGCTTTTCGTCCCTGTAAAGGATGGGATTGATCTTTTGCTTGTTGTCTATAATCACAACATCCTCACCTTTGTAGGTGGTCAGTTTATCTTCGGGAATTGCAAAAGTGAAGTTTGAACCATCCTTCATTTTTATTCTGGCGTCTATCACCGGAAGCGACATCGGCCCCTTTACATTGATCCTGCTATCGATGATCATGCGGCCAAAAAACACTTTGTTATCCTTTGAAGTTGTATTGAACAACAGAAAGTCCTCTGTTTTCACATCTAATGCAAAAATGAAGTTCTGAAATTTTTCCATTTTTACTGTACCGTTAATGATTGCCGTGTTCCCTTTTGGATCAAGCAGGGTGAATGAATTGAAATAGAGCCCGTCATTTTTCAGCTGAATGGTTTCATTTTTCAACTGCAGCATGTTATTCAAAGCTGAGGGTTTGATGAAAGCATTGTTAAAAGTAAGCTGACCGGTAATCTCAGGGGAACTGCTGTTGCCCTCAACGGAGATGTTGCCCGACAAATTGCCGGATGCCTCAGTGATGGTTCCCATCGAAAATGCTTCAAAGGTTTTCAGTGAAAGTGAGGTTATTTCAGTTTTTAAACTTACTGAATTTTCTCCACCTTTTGGGATAAAAAACCCGGTGGCGGTTACATTGTTCTCTGCGCCAGATAATTTCACCTCAATATCAAATCTCTCCGAGCTTGGATTGTCCGCATTTATGGTCAGGTTTCCGATGGGTATTTCACGAACAATCAAATCAGATATCCGGAAATCAGCTGTCAAACCGTAGCCTTCTTTAACCCTTATCAGCATTGCTTTCCCATCCACCATGCCTTTTATCATGCTGGTGTCTTTTGACACAATTCCTGAAATGTCGTTCAGGTCAAAATTTTTAATTGCAATGCTCAGATCATCGTTAAATGTATCATTTACTGAATGAACCTCAATCCGGCTGCCCGATTTATCAAGGAAAAGATTGTGTATCAAAAAACCCATTTCACCGAAAGCAACATAATTATCTGCGGCTATGTCCCAGCGGTCGTTCATCAGATAGAAATCTTTGGGGTCGAGTGTAAGTTTGTAATTGGCGTTTTCCCTCACAATCTGCGCATTGATCAGCAATTTTTTGTTTTGTTTGTCATCGATGGATGAAATCGTTCCGACAATGGTTGAATCGGCCAGTTGTCCGGCGATAAGAAAGTTATCGAGATTGAATTGTGGGCTCGAAATTCTGGTGCTGCTAACTTTATAGTTCAAGGCATTTGAGTCTGAACTTACATGCAGGTTTAGGTTTCTGATTTCAGTTGTACCATAAAGGATTTTTTTCATTTTGGCATTGAGTTTCAGATCGCTTTTCTCGCTATCGAAGCTACCTTTGATCAGTCCGGGCTCAAATTCCTTCAATTGTGGCACGAATAAATCTGCCAGAATGGGATGATTATGGAGTTGTACTTCAAATTCAAACTTCTGGTGATCATGCCCGTTTGCCAGTGGATCGGGTTCTGAAAACGGGAAATAATCGTTCAGGAATTTCTTGATCTCTTTGGCGAGGAATGCAGGCGAAAAAGTTCCTTTGTATTTGATGCCGACCAGCGCATTGCTTACCGTCAACTCACTCTTTTTCGATTCGTTGATAGAAGCCAGCATGAAGGATTCGAGCAGGTATTCCTTGTCTTCATGGGCGATGTATATCTTTGTGATTCCAGCCGTTCCGTTAATTTCGTCCGCTGTTTTTCCTTTCAGGTCTGACTCCGCCTGTAAGCTGATCCTAATGTCTTTATCTGTAATTTTCAATTTCTGAAGGTTGGCTCCCTTCAGGTTTAGGTTGAATTTATATTGCTCCTCGCCGGGATTCATGTTGACCATTCCATCAAAGTCGAAGGCAGCATACTGATCATCCAGATTGATTTTCCCTTCGAATTTCTGGCCTGTAATGTCGCCATCAATCAGAAGATTGTGGTAGTCGTATTTATTTAAATAGAATTGTGAAACATCGGCTTTTATTTCTGCCCTGACAGTGTTTTTATCAAGTCCCCGACCATTGGTTTCGGCTGTTAGCGACACGGGACCAAACATCGCGGTGTCCATCAGCAGCTGTCCAACATCGAACTTGTCAAGGCTTATTTTACCGCTGAAATTTTCACTTTTATCCAACGAAGCCAAAATATCTGCCGACCCATAACTGCTGTTCATGGTCACTGTTGTGACAAATGCCTTCAGCTCACCTTTGAAATTTATCCGCAGTCCGATGGTTTCAGGCAGCGATATGCTATCGGGGATTGCTGCACCAACCATCATTTTTATATCATTTCTTCCTGTATTAATCACAAGATTTGGAAAGCTAAACCAGGCAGTTTCAACCTCAGGCAACCCCTTGATAGTAAAATTGGTTTTAAGGTCGGTGTTACTTCCTGTTTTAATTGTGAAGTTTTTTCCGATCAAATTATTTACTGGCCCTTTCACGCTTCCTGACAGGGTTGTTACGTTCGTCGCATTTTTGAAAAACGGCTGTTTGTGAAGCGCTTCATTGAAATAGACAATATCGGAATTCCTAACCCGCACATTTCTCATATCCACATCCAGGATCAAAAATGGCAGTGAATCCTTCAGCGATGCAAGCAAAGAAAACCGCATGTTCAGGTCTGCGTCTATGGAAGAATTGGCTGTTTTGACTTTTAGCTTCTTCGTTGTTATGGAATGTGGATCCATACTGAAGTCAGTCTCAAACCGACTGATCGAAAAATCATGTTGATCAATCGTTGAGAATTCATTTACAGATACTGTTGTTTTTGCTTGCGACCAATTGAAATCAGTGGCTTTCAGCTTTAGATTTCTATAAATCATGTGATTTGGATCGAAAGCATTTTTCATTACTGGTGTATTCAAAACACTGTATGTCAACGTGTTGTTATCCAGGTCAATGTTTCCTATTGAAACCTTCCAGTCGCTTTTACCTTCTTTGGTGTTGTTCAACACTTCGGCTTCATCGGAGGACGAAACCTTTTCGATTGATTGGTATCGAACATCACTCTCTGACAAAAGCACCTTTGCCGATGATACGGTTTGTTTATTCAGGTCGATGGCTGAATATTTCAGGTCCAGACGGTTTACAGCAGCAACAACAGACTGCCTGATGACAGAATCGCCGTAGCTGATGTGGGCATCGCTGATCTGTATTTTATTGGCCGATATTTGTGGCAAAGTCCTTGCCCTTGCATCATCTGTTGTTTCAGAGGCTTTGTTGATCAGCACATCAGCAATCAATTTATCGATCGTCACTTCGTCAATGTCATAAATTGAATTTGCCAGATCGAGCCTGTCCATCGTTAGCTTTAATTGCTTCATATTCAGCGCTGCATAGGTTCCGCTATACAGATCATCAAATAGAAAACGAATATTTCTTAACCCAACTTTACCGACACCGATAACCCACTTGCTGCTTTCTTCAGGTTTTACCATCTTTTGACTGGCGGTATCACTGAATGCGGTAAGCAGGAAATTAAAATTGAACAAGGAGTCGGATTCGGTTCGCCGGAGGTTGATGACAGCATCTTCAAGTGCAAATGAACTGATATCAATCTTGTTTTTTAGCAGCGCAAACATCCCGATGTTGACTTTGACTTCACCGGCAAAAAGCAATGTGTCTTTCTGAACATCTTCAAGATAAAGCCCTTTGATAACAACAGATTTTGGGAAGGCGATGAGGATTTTTTTCAGCTCAATCTTTGTATGGGTTTTGCTACTTACAAAATTGACAGCATAGCCGGAAATCTTGTTTTGGATGGCAGGAATCTGAATCAGCAAGGCAATGAGAGTAAACAGCACAACAAAACCGAGGGCTATCCATAAGACCACCCTCAATATTTTTTTCAGTATTGCACCAAATTTATTCATCTTCAAAAATGAGCTACTGATGAGGTAATTATCATGCTCAAATATTTATTTCTATCCCTTTTACTTTGCGCTGAAAGCGATTTGTAAGATCGCCAATAAATTCTCTATTCATAAAATATGCAATCACCTCCAGCTTCTGCAATTCATCATTGAAGGCTGAAAGAACGAATAATTCCCGTAACCTTCACATCACATTACAGAGGTACAAATATGAATCAATTAGCCGGTGAAAGCATTACACAATTGTTCTCAAGATTTGTATTATTCACACATGTACAAGTAGTTTGTTATTTGCGCGGGGGGAATCAGGCACCTTCAGAAACTAACTTCAACTTGCAGGTCCATATTTTTGATCGCTGTATTCTGATGTTTTCGAAGCAATTTGAAGTGAATACACAACGCTGAAAATCAATGTGTAGCACTAATTTGAATGAATCTATCCTGTAGAATTGAATGTACTGTGGAATTCTGGATAGCCTCAAAATATTTGTTTGTGTCACAGGTTTTTGAAACACTTTTAGCCTTGTTTTGCAAGCATGTAATTGCAATAAATCACGTTTTCTGATCAAAACAGGCCATTTTCTTGCTGAATAAGCAAAATAACAAAAGAAAGTATACTTTTAGCTCATCAAAAAATCAAATACCATGAAACTGATCAAATACCTTTCTGTCATCATGTTTTTTTATCTGAACAGCACACTCACAGCCCAACAGGATTTTAAGTATCAACTTCCGCCTCAGACAATTATCGATTTGGTGGATGCTCCTGCAACGCCTTCACTCTCCATTGGTGTCAAAGCAGGAAAAATCCTTGTAATGAACAGTCCTGAGCTGCCAGCCCTTGCCGATCTGGCTTCGGAAGAACTTCGCCTCGCCGGAATCCGCATCGATCCCGCCACAAATGGTCCTTCCAGGTCATCTTATTCATCCGGACTGAAATTGATGAATCTTGACGGTAAAAATGAACAGGAAGTAAAAGGTTTGCCAGAGAATCCGCGTTTGCGCAACATCAACTGGTCACCTGATGAGAAGCATATCGCTTTTACCCATACATCCGAAAATGGCATCTCACTTTGGGTACTTGATGTAGCCTCTGCTCAAGCGCGTCAAATAAGCAAAACTTACCTTAATGAAGCATTATGGGGAGCCTTTTCATGGCTTTCCGATAACAAAACAATTCTTTTTAAAGGTGTTCCCGAAAACAGAGGACAGGCGACTGCACCGCTAAAAATTGCCACTGGACCAGTCGTTCAGGAAAGTCTTGGCCGAAAAGCAGCCGTGCGGACTTTTCAAGACCTATTAAAGGATAGCAATGATGAGGATCTTTTTGATTATTATGCTACATCCCAATTGTATCTTGTTAATCTGGAAGGAATTACCAAGCCTTTAGGTGAAGCAGGTGTGATCGGGGGTTTCAGTCCTTCACCTGATGGAAATTACATCCTGGTAAACAAATATCAAAAACCCTATTCATACAGCGTTCCTTACAACCGTTTTCCGCAGACTTACGAAATTATCGATATCAATGGTGCGCAGATTCGCTTGCTAGCTTCTCTTCCTGTTGCCGACAATCTGCCTCAAGGTTTTGATGCAGTACAAACTGGATTCAGAAACCCATCATGGCGCGCCGATGCTCCGGCAATCATCTTTTGGGTTGAAGCACTCGACAATGGCGATCCTGCTGCAAAAGCCTCCTTCCGCGAACAGGTTTATTTCCTTAAAGCACCTTTTGCCGGCGAAGCCATTGCTTCAGTAAAATTGGGTATGCGCTATGGTGGAATCTCATGGGGCAAGGATGACTTTGCCATCGTCAACGAATATTGGCGCAAAGACCGCCGTCAGCGCAGCAGTTCATTCAATCCCGGAATAGAACAGCCTGAATTAAAACTGATGGCTGAGCGGTCATCCGAAGATCGCTACAACGATCCGGGCAGGTTTCAGACAGTATCAAACGAGCAGGGGTTTAATGTTTTACTCTTCGATCAAAAGGGAACAAAAATGTTTTTGTTTGGTCAGGGCGCTTCACCCGAAGGCAACAGACCTTTTGTTGACAGCTATGAAATAAAATCAGGGAAAACGACGCGCTTATGGCGCAGCGAAGCTCCGTGTTATGAAACGCCGGTGAAAATCACTGATACCGAAAACATGATTCTCATAACACGGCGCGAATCTGTAGAGGTGCACCCGAATTTCTATACACGTAACCTGAAGCGCAAAAGGATTTCTCAACTTACTTTCTTCCCTGACCCAATGCCCGGTCTAAAAAACATTACAAAAGAAATGATTCGTTATGAACGTGCAGACGGCTTGCCACTATCAGGCACGCTATATTTGCCAGAAGGTTTCAAAGCCGGAACTGATAAGCCTTTGCCAACACTTTTGTGGGCCTATCCAAATGAATACAAAAGTGCTGATGCTGCAGGTCAGATCAGTGGTTCACCTTTTACTTATACACGTGTTGGCGCCACTTCTCCGATCATGCTGGCTACTTTGGGATATGCAGTGTTGAACGATGCAAGTTTCCCTATCGTTGGCGAAGGCGATGAAGAGCCCAACGACAGCTTTGTTCCTCAGCTTGTAGCCAATGCCGAAGCTGCCATCGATAAACTTGTTGAAATGGGTGTGGCCGATGCAAAAAAGATTGCTGTATCCGGTCACTCTTATGGTGCTTTCATGACGGCCAACCTGCTTACACACAGCAATCTGTTTGCCGCAGGAATCGCCCGCAGCGGAGCCTATAACCGCAGTCTTACACCTTTTGGTTTTCAGGGAGAGGAGCGCAACTACTGGCAGGCACCCGAAGTGTACAATACCATGTCGCCTTTTATGCTGGCCGATAAAATGAAAACCCCTTTGTTGCTTATGCATGGTATTGACGACAATAACTCGGGCACTTTTCCTGTGCAGACCGAGCGGTATTTCGATGCGCTGAGAGGATTGGGTGCCACGGTGCGCATGGTTATGCTGCCGCATGAAAGTCACGGCTACAGAGCCCGCGAATCGGTGCTGCATATGCATTGGGAATGGATTCAGTGGCTGGATAAATATGTAAAAGGAAACTAACAAGCCATAAGAAATTCATTATTAGACATCAATTTTTCATCTTCCGGTTTTTCACATTCCGGAAGATGAATTTATGGGCATTCCTTTTACCTCATTTTTGCTTGAAGTTCACTTGCCTGCTCACGCTTGTTTGCGTAAAACCTTTGGTTCCAAAAGCTCAAAAGTTGGTGACATCCTATATTTTGTTCCTTACCCTTTGCCAACAGAAGAAAATAATTTTTTCTACTGTTAATTTGTACAGAATCCTTTTTTATGTTGCATAACTTACTGGAATATAGGCATTATTATGGACTACTTTTGAGGAACAAGTACTTTTTTCCTTATTAAAATTAGCTCTCTTTTGCTCTCTTAAATTGATCTTGCCAATATTTTTTAGCTCACAAAAGCAATGATTAAAGCTCATTAAATACATCTTTTTGAACTCTGTTTCTAAATTGATTGAGCCAAAACGAGTTATTTCTTTATTTGACAGATTACTTTTGCCTCAAATATCCGCAATGGGTTCAATATTTGGATCGTGCCAGCTGGCATAGGTGGAATAGGATTTTGCAATGCGCATTACCTCGCCTTCGAGCAGTGAAGGATCGATGCTTTTGATTTTCTTTGCAGGTACTCCTGCATAAACACTTCCGGTTTCTACGATGGTGCCTTTCGAAATAAGTGCTCCGGCAGCCACGATAGAATTGCTTTCAACAACAGCGTCGTCCATCACGATAGCTCCCATTCCAATTAGTACGTTGTCGTGAATGGTGCAGCCGTGAATAATAGCATTATGCGCAATCGAAACATTGTTGCCGATATTCACTGGTGATTTTTTGTAGGTGCAATGCACAATGGCACCATCCTGAATATTTACGTTGTTGCCTATTTTGATGTAATGTACATCACCGCGAACAACAGTATTGAACCAGACACTGCAGTTATCGCCCATTTCTACCTCACCAACAACGGTAGCATTTTCTGCCAGAAAACAGTTTTTTCCAAATTTCGGAGCGATGCCCTTGATGCTTCTGATAAGTGCCATATTTGAGGTATTTATTTTTGGAAATTTCTACTGATAATTATTTCAACAGCTTTTATTTCAATACTTTCGATCGTACAACCAGAAAACTATTTAGTTAAGTGCTTTTCAAACATGCTATAAAGATGACAGAGATTATTGCTCTTTTCGTGGATAATTGATGGTGTAGTGCAGACCGATACTTTCCTTTCTTTGCGATGCAAATTTAATGATCAGATAAGCCAGATTAATCATGTTGCGCAGTTCGCAAAGTTCAACCGAAATAACTGATTTTTCGTAAAGGTCTTCTGTTTCCCTGTGAATGATTTCAAGCCTTTCAGCTGCTCTGCGCAAACGAATGTCCGATCTCACAATACCCACATAATTGCTCATAATGGATTGAAGTTCCTTTCGAGATTGGGTAATAAGTATCATTTCTTCGTTCAAAACGGTACCTTCAGCATTCCAGTCAGGAAATTCTTCGTTTATTACAGTCTTTTCAGCAATTTTTGTTGCATCAAGGCTTGCACGATGGGAAAAAACAAGTGCCTCGAGCAAAGAATTGGAGGCAAGCCTGTTGGCGCCATGCAAACCTGTCGAGGCTACTTCGCCGGAAGCATAGAGATTTTTTATACTACTCCGACCAAATTCATCGGTTTTGATTCCTCCACAAATATAGTGAGCTGCCGGAACCACCGGAATCATTTCTTTCAGAATATTGATTCCTACACTAAGGCATTTGGCGTGAATACCTGGAAAATGCGCCAGGATTTCAGTTTCAGAAATATGTCTTGCGTCGAGATACACATGCTCACTTCCAGATAATTTCATCTCATTGTCGATGGCACGGGCAACCACATCGCGGGGTGCAAGTGAACCTCTCTGATCGTATTTGTGCATGAATTCCTTGCAGGAAATGTCTTTCAATATCGCTCCGGCTCCTCTCATAGCTTCTGTGATGAGAAAGGACGGTCTTTCTTTTGGATTGAAAAGCGAAGTGGGGTGAAACTGAATAAATTCCATATTGTCCACTATCCCTTTAGCCCTGTAAAACATGGCAATTCCATCGCCTGTGGCAATGACCGGATTCGTCGTAGTTTGGTACACATTGCCTGCGCCACCGGTTGCAATCATTGTGGTTTTTGCTAAAACGGTGTCAATTATTCCCGTTGTAGGGTCGAGCATATAAGCGCCAAAACACTGAATGTCGGGATGTGAACGGCGCACAATCCTGCCGAGATGATGTTGTGTAAGGAGGTCGAGGGTGAAATGATTTTCGAATATCTCGATGTTGGGATGCGCTTTGACTTTTTCTGTCAGTGCCCGCTGTATTTCGGCTCCGGTATTGTCCTGATGATGCAGTACCCTGTATTCAGAATGTCCGCCTTCACGTGCCAGGGAAAACCTGCCGGTCGGCTCCATATCGAAATGTGTGCCCCAGGCAACAAGTTCTTTCACACGTTCAGTGGATTCAGTGATTGTCATCCTCACCGTATTTTCATCATTCAAAAAACAGCCTGCAACCATGGTGTCTTTGATATGCTTTTCGTAGGTGTCGGGATTATACATCACGGCTGCTATTCCGCCCTGTGCATACCAAGTTGCGGTTTCATTAATCGAAGTTTTACTGATAATGAGTACAGAGCCTTTTTCTGCCACTTTAAGCGCATAGCTGAGGCCTGCAATGCCGGTGCCGATAACCAGAAAATCTACTTTGCGTTTCATGGTCTAAAGATCAAGCAAAACCTCAAGCGGGTCTTGCGAACCAAAGAGCATTTTTGCAGGATTTTCCAGCATCTCTTTCACTTTTACCAGAAATCCAACCGACTCACGTCCATCGATGATTCTGTGGTCATAGCTCAGGGCAACATACATAATCGGGTGTATTTCAACTTTTCCGTTCACTGCCACCGGTCTTTCAACAATGTTGTGCATGCCCAAAATAGCTGATTGAGGAGGGTTGATGATTGGCGTTGAAAGCATTGAGCCGAAAACGCCACCGTTGGTAATGGTGAATGTACCTCCTGTCATTTCATCAAGTGTAAGCTTGTTGTCGCGGGCTTTTGTTGCCAGTTTTTTTACTTCAAGCTCTATCTCTGCCAACGACAATGTCTCTGCATTGCGTATCACCGGCACTACAAGACCTTTTGGGCCGGAAACCGCGATGCTGATATCTGCATATTTGAAAGTGACTATTTCGTCTCCGTCGATCTGTGAATTTACCTGCGGATACATTTTGAGTGCCTCAGTAACAGCCTTGGTGAAAAATGACATGAAACCAAGTCCGACGTTGTGTTTTGTCTTAAATACTTCTTTGTATTTGCTGCGTATTTCCATGATTGGCGTCATGTTCACCTCATTGAAAGTTGTGAGCATCGCAGTCTCATTTTTCACGGAAACGAGTCTTTCAGAGAGTTTCTTCCGCAGCATACTCATCTTTTTGCGATCCATGTCGCGATTGCCACCCCAGGATGCGTCAGAAAAAGTCTTTGCTGCAGATGTTTTTGGAGCAGGAATATTGCTTTTGTTTTCCTGATAATACTGAACGTCTTTTTTGCTTAACCTGTAATGCTTGAAAAAATCAAGCAATTCTGCTTCACTGATATTTTCGCTTTCCATCATTTTGCGGGCAAGCGGAGAAAGGTTGAGCTGATTTTCGGCTGAGGCAGTAACTGTTTTATCTTCCTTTGGTTCGGTTTTTACAGCCTTTGTCTCTGCAGGCTTTGCAGTTTCAGAAACGCTCTGAGCTGCTTCGGCCGGTTTTGCATTTACTTTGGCTGTTCCGGCTCCGGCCTCGATCGTAGCTATAACTGTGCCTACATCAACTGTTTCGCCTTGCTGAACCTTAAAAGTAATGGTTCCTGAGGCTTCGGCTGCAATACTTAAGGTAGCCTTATCCGAATCAATTTCGGCCACATCCTGGTCTTTTTCTACAAATGAGCCATCTTCAACGAGCCAGTTTGACAATTGCACCTCGGTAATGGATTCACCGGGACTTGGAACTTTTATTTCTATTGTCATAATCGGTAATTTTTTCTTTGATATCCTTTGCTGTTTTCAGTAGTAAGGGGTTTAAAATTACACCTTTACGAGAAGAAAAACAACAACAATCATTTATTTTAGTTTTTTATCTGCCGAGTGAAATTTGCTGTCAACCATTTCAACATCCATTTCTTTGAGTTCTTTCTCAAAGGAACGCCATTTGTTGCCAATGCAAATCATGCCACATTCTTTATGCACCAAAGGACAATCGCATGATTCAAAAGCTTTGTCGATGATTTTCTGATGTCTGATAACATGAAATTTTGATGATCCTGTGGCAGGGCTTCCACTTTCGGGACGCGCAATC
>JGI24123J20310_1000966_pt1 | contig 14040 bp, 8 predicted proteins | sample SubbioCR12Aug_5A_FD_20310 | JGI IMG/M metagenome (IMG submission 20310)
TGGCGACGTGATACGCCACGCGCCAGAACATCTCCTCGACGTTCTCGGCGGGCTTGCCATCATCGCCGCGCCGCACGTAGCGCTTCATCAGCACCTGCCGAGCATTATCGGTCAACTGCGCCTTCGGCAATCCCTTCGGCATGGGAGGCGTGGGCAAGAGACCGTTCTTGACTTTGGGTTCGGTTGATTTCGTTACCATGTGACACTCTCCTGTAAACATTGTTTTCCGTCACTCTGAGCGGAGCGAAGAGTCTCGCCCTTCGGGCGGGATTCTTCACCGCTGCGCGGCTCAGAATGACGTGATAAGTAGCGGTACAAAAAGGCAAAGACACTCCCCCCTTGGGGGGAACGTCCCTGCCTTGAATTAGTCTTTGAGCAATTGGTCGATCTCGGTGCGGATGGACTGAAGGTCGTCCAGTCCCANGTACACGATCGCGTAGCGGATGTACGCGATCTGATCCACCTCCTTTAAAATCTTCATCACCAGGTCGCCGACCACACGGGAGGAGACCTCCGCCTTGCCGAGTTTCTGCAATTGGGCTTCCACCTGACCGATCATGCGCTCGATGTCCGCCGCAGAGACCGGTCGCTTCGCGCACGAAATGCGAATTCCGCGCGCCATCTTCTCGCGGTCGAACTCCTCGCGCGTGCCATCCTGCTTCACGATCAACGGCACGGCAAGAATTGGACGCTCATAACTGCTGAAACGCTGGCGGCATTTCAGGCATTCGCGGCGGCGTCGAATCCCCCCGTGGCTGTCATGGGAGGTATCGAGCACCTTTGAGTCGTGATGTTTGCAATACGGACAACGCATCCGAGAGAGGCTCCAATATTAGAACATTTGTCACAGCCATATATGGGCGTTACAGCACTGCATCCCCGTACATATGGTTATTTTGTGTTCGAGATTTTAGCACTTTACATATCTATTGACAAGGGATATATGGGGGATATGAATCTTAAAAAATGGATGAAACCCCGCTTCGCCCTTAAATCTGATTTTGATTCCACCCCAAAGCGACTCAACGCCCGAACCTCTTCGCCTAAACCCTGCGCAGAAACTCGATCACATGCGGATTCAACTTCCCAGGGTGGCATTGATGCGGCACATGCCCGCAGATGGGGAGTTCATGCATCCCCTTGATGTTCGGGAGCATTGTTTGCAACTTCGAGAAGGACGACGGCGCAAGCGTCTGGTCGCGTCCGCCCCACAGGAGGAGAGTCGGCTGGGGCAGGCGGGGCAGGTCACGGGTCAGGTCGGGAAGCGTGCGCGGGATGTTGTAGATTCCGCTCGAGGCGCGTTTGTAGTCCAGCGCAGTCTGATAGCGGATGTGTTCGGGCAGGATATGCGTCTCGCGGTTTCCGATGTAAAAATTGAAACTGCTCACATCCACCAAAAAGCGGAAGAGGCGGTACGGCGTGCGGTCGATGAGGTGGGTGTTGATCAATTGGTGGTGGAAGACCCTCTGCATCATCGGCGGCAGTTGGGTGATGTCGTAGAACGGATTGACCAATACCAGCGCGCGCACGCGCTCGGGATGGCGAAGCGCGTACATGAGCGACAGCCCGCCGCCCAGCGAATGTCCGATGAGGATCAGCGGCTCGGTTCGCTGTAACGAGTTGATCCATTTCTCGAAATGGGCAAACATGTTTTCGATGGTGTACTGGCGGGGGTGCGCGGGTTTCTCGCTCTCGCCGTGACCGAGCAGGTCGAGCGCATAACCCGCATAGCCCGCAGCGGCGAGTTCAGGGAGCAGGTCGTCCCAATCGTGAAGCGACGCGGCAAGCCCATGCGTGAGCACGGCGGGATGCCCGTGTCCCTGCTGAACGTAATTGACCTTTTGGTTATTTTCAAGCGTGATGGTTTTGTAATTGACGGTGTTGGAAAGCATTTGAATTGACATAATGGAATGTGCGGGATGATACTCCGCCTTGATTAATGGCAGGTGAACTTTTGTTTTCTATTCGCTGGCAATCTGTTTGCCGTAGCGTTTTGCCAGTTCGCGCCGCAGGACCTTGCCGATGAACGTGCGCGGGAACTCGTCCATGAAAATGACGAAGCGCGGGACGAGATGCGGCGGCAGGCGGCGCTTGCAATACGCCAGTACCGACTCCGCGCTGGGCTTTTCCTTCCCTGCAATGACAAACGCAAAGGGATGCCCCGCCACGGCGACGACCGCCACTTCCTTGATCTGCGGGATTTCGTAAATAACCTCTTCCACATCGCGGGGGAAGGCGGGTTCCCTGCCGCCCTTTTCGGGATACCACATGTCCGCCTTGCGGGCGATGATGCGGCAGAAGCCGTCCTCGTCCATTTGGGCAACGTCGCCGGTCAGCAGCCAGCCGTCCTTGGTGAGCACTTCTTTCGTGGCGGCTTCGTCCTTCCAGTAGCCCATCATCACCTGCGGACCGCGGATCGCCAGTTCGCCGATCTGCCCGGGCTCCACTTCCTTGCTCGACGTTTTCAAATCGACCACCGCCGCCTGCGTGGACGGGAGCGGCACGCCAATCGTCCCGATGCGGCGGTTCTTGTTCAGCGGGTTGGCGTGCGTGACGGGCGACGCCTCTGTGAGTCCGTACCCTTCGACGAGTTTGCCTTTGGTGAGTTTCTCGAACGCCTCCTGCACTTCCACGGGGAGCGGCGCGGAGCCGCTGATGCAGGCTTTGATCGAGCCGATTCCGTATTTCCGCACGCCGCGGAAGTTATTGATGGCAACATACATACTCGGCGAACCGGGGAAGATGGTCGGTTTGTATTTCTTGATGGTCTTCAACACATCCAGCACCTGGAATTGCGCTTTGAGGATCATCGCCGCGCCGATGGAAACCGGCACGTTCATCGCGGCGGTCATGCCGTAACTGTGGAAGAACGGCACGACGCACAAAAGCCGCTCCCTGCCTGCGTCCGCATTTGGCAGCCAGTGACGGGTTTGGAGCGCATTCGCCACGAGGTTGCGGTGCGAAAGCATCACACCTTTGGATTGCGCAGTCGTGCCGCCCGTGAACAGGATAACGGCAAGATCTTCAGGCGCAACATCCACATTCGGGGATTTTTTATTCTGCTGGGAAAGCCAGCGGTTCCAATGCAGGGAGTTCCGCACTTCCAAGCCGCGGTTGCGCCAGCGCGAGACCAGATACTTCGGCAGGGAAAGATAATCTGCGGGGTCGGTCAACACGACATTCGGTATCCCCGTGCCGTCTTGAATTTTTTTTGCCAGCCCCGCCCAATTGGAGAGCGTCACCAGCACACTCGCGTCCGCCACTTTGACCTGGCGGATCAATTCCTCAGGCTCGATCACGGGCGGCGTCAAGACCACCACCGCGCCCGCCTTCAACGCGCCATAAAATCCGATTACCATCTGCGGCACGTTTGGCAGCAACAACACCACGCGCGCACCCTTGCCGATTCCCTGCGCGAGCAACGCATTTGCAAAACGGTTCGCTTCGTGGTTCAACTTCCGATACGATAACTTCGCGCCCTCGAAATAAATGGCGGGACGGTTTGGGAAACGCCGCACCGACGAACGCAATAAAAGATGCGCGGGAATGCGCGGCACGTCCACGGTGTACGGCACACCGTCCTCATACTGATTGAGCCAGATGCGCTCGCGCTTCAACTCATCACGGGATGATTTCGGGGTGACGAAGGATGTATCGCGCCATGATTTTTTGGACTCGCCCTCGAGAAAATTCGCAATCGAGCGGTCGACTGCCGCGCGCCTCTCCAACATGACCATGTGACCTGATACGCGGACATCGACATCCTCCGCGCCCGGAATGGATTTTGCCACCTTCTCGAACAGCGGGCGGTCGAAGACATAGTCGCGGTGTCCGCGGATGACCATGGTGGGAACCTGCAAATTGGCGAACTTGTCCCAGCCGATCCATTTGGACATGTTGCGGTTGTAAAAATCCCTGAGCGCATGGGGCGGCGCGTGCAGCCAGGAACGTGTGATCGGACCGACGACCCGCAACACGGACGCAGGCAGGCTCAATCCCGCCCTAAGCAATGGATTTAAACGAAATTCCCCCGCCGTGGCGATCAGGATCAATTTTTCGATATGGTCGGGGTGATTGAGGGCATAGTCCGTGACGATGGCGCCGCCGAAGGAGTGACCGATCAAAACAAAAGGCGTGGATACGTTCAACTGGGTCAGCGCAGTTTCGAGGTCCAGTTGGATGCGCTCCATGTCGTAGCCGGTGGACGGCTTGTCGGAGAGACCATGTCCGCGCAAATCCAATGCGATGACGCGGTTATCCATAGCAAACTTTTGCATTTGATATGCCCACTGCTCCGCCTTCCCGCCGAATCCATGAATGAAAACGAGCGTTCGCTGGGCGCGCTCGGGCGAAACATCGATTGCAGAAAGACGAATGAGGGGATCGGACGATATGCGGATTTCGTGACGGTAGAGGTCGAGGTCTATGTCCATTGGAGAAGTTTACATGAGGCTCCAAGGAATGTCAATTTGCATTGTGAAATTAAGCATATAATTGCGGTCATGAGCCTGGAAAAATCAGTGGAAGCCATCATCAAGGAAGCGCAGGAGCGCGGCGAGTTCGACAACCTGAAAGGCAAGGGCAAGCCGCTCGACCTGTCCGCGTATTTTGAAACGCCCGAAGAACTGCGGATGGTCTATTCGGTTTTGAAAAACGCCGGGATGGTCTCGGCGGAAGTCGAACTGTTGCAGGAGATCGCAGCGCTGAAGGAACGTCTTGCCACGACGTACGAGGAAAGCCAGCGGAACAGGATCAAAAAGATCATCTCCGAGAAACAGTTGCAATTCAATGTGCTGATGGAGCGGCGGAAACGCCGAGTTTGACCGCTGATCGTAGACGGTAGACCATGGGTTGCGAAAAGAACGTCGGCGGTCCACGGTCTGCCGTTTGTGCAAAACTGAGATCACCAAGTTTCCAACGTTTACTATAGTCATGAAATAAGGCTGAAATCTATTCAGAAAACGATCTTTGTAATAAAATTTATACAATACGCCTGATGTGAATTTGGCGAGATTTTGCCCAGTTTCAGGCAGAAACAGGTAACTTTGATTTGGAAAATGGCTATTTGTCGCTCTGCATCAAGTAAAAACAGTCTGAAAAGCGCCTAAAAATCTACGCAAATCTATTTCACATCAGACGTACAATCTAAATCACTACAATATGGATGCCGCGTCACAAGAAAGGTTTGCAAGAAGGCATTGTTACGATTAAGATTATACAAATTCATCCACAGAATTTCTTTGCGGACTTATATCGTCCCAGCTTCAAATTACGAAAGAAGCGTTCTTTTCATAACACCACAAAATCAAAAAGAGGATGTAATCAATGAAGCAATTAGAAGATTTATTCCACAAGTATTGCATGCAAGAAAACCTACAGCAATTACCGCGCCAATTAGAAATCATCAAAGAGTTTGCCAAACCCGAATTAACAAAAGTTGAAAGAGCCTGCCAACAGTCAGGGTACACTTTTCATGGCGAAAATCATGTAAATCGCCTGGGAAAAATATTATTTGACCTTATCCCAACTCATTTGTTTGGAATTTCTGAAGATCAAATTGGCCCGTACGAGATTTTCATATTAATAGGAGCAATTTATACTCATGATTTAGGAATGTTGAACCCAAACGAAAGAAAAATACACAATCGAATTAGTGCGGATTTGATTTGGGACTTAAAGAGGGGATGCTCAAAAATTGAGGGAGTTGATGACCAGTATGCCTATCGAATAAGTCAACTATGCTTGGCACATCGAGACTACGAAGAAAATCAAAGCATTATAAAAACCCTTGAAAATATCGAAAGCAATCATCTTGCGGGCAGAGAAATAAACATGCCATTACTAGCATGCCTATTTAGATTAGCGGATGAATTGGACTCGGATTTTGAGAGAGCACCGGATGACCTTGAGAGAAGTCTCCCCTTATCTGAGGATAGCATAAGACATTGGACGACGCACCAATTAATTGACAGTATCACAATAAATTCAAACAGGTGGGAAATTACTATTCATCCCAGCCAACGGGCAAAAACGGACTTAGAAGCAACAGAATTGGTCAAAAAACGAAAAAACAAAATCAACAAAGAACTATCATCAATGCAACCCATTCTCGAAAAAACTAAATTTGCCTATAAACAAGTGATTCTTGATTCGTTCGATTACACCACCGAAAAAAAGAATGAAAGTAAAACTTCACTCACCTGGCAAGTGAAGGAATTGTTTGAACTGTGTGGATACAATGTCAAGGGTGCGCCGTCACAACAAGCGCAAAACTCTTGGGATTTAATAGCCACACCAATTCAGGGGTTAGAACGCCGCCCGGTTTATATAAAATGCGTCGACGAGGTAGGCAATTCAGACTTAAATTCATTATTAAAAATTAGAGAAGATGATCCCTTATCACTGCTGGCCATTGTTGCACATAATAAATTAGATCTAACTATGGTCACAGAAGGAGTAAGATTAGGCATACAATTAACAACTTATGATCAGTTAGTTTCTCAAATGATTAATTTTAGCCCTTATGTTGAACGTGTTCTAAACGATCCTAATTTCTTAAACTTGCAAACCGAATATGTCGAACCTTATATTGAGCATGCTAAAGGAAAGTCTCTAGCGTGGGATTACCTAGAAGATTGGAGTCGAAATGACGAAAGTAATTGGCTAACTGTTTTGGGCGATTATGGAGTTGGTAAAACTTCATTACTACAGATGCATCTTAAAAGGGCAATGGAAAAGTATAAAAATGACCCAGAAAATAACCCAATCCCAATATTGATACCGCTGCAAAATTTTGTAAAAACATTTACATTTAGAAATTTAATTTTAGCTTTATTTGAAGATATCGGACTTAGCGGGGTATATTATAATGCTTTTGAAAACTGGGTTAAGAGGGGTAGAATTCTGCTTTTACTGGACTCATTCGACGAAATGGCTCAAAAATTAAGTCGGGCAGAAATACAGAACAATCTAAAAGAACTCATGGGGGGAATAACGGGTAAATCTAAAGCCATCCTTACAAGTCGTCCCACTTATTTTGAAAGTGGCGCCGAAAGATTAAAAATATTTGCTGATGTAAACCTCCTCCCGCAAGATCATGAAGATTATGATTTTTACAAAAAATTTTCAGAATACGATGTCCAACTTGAACAACAAATAAAAAAGACAACTACTGTATCTTTAAGTGACCTGAGCGAAGAACAAAAACAATTTTTTTTCGCTAAGGTTCTGCGGAATTCACCTGAAGCGCTTAGTAAACTTAATAATTTAATTAAACGCATCCATGGCCTTGCTCAAATGACTGAAAGGCCTGTAATCGCAAGATTGCTAATGATGGCAGTTCCCTCGCTAAAGGAAACAGACATAAGAGGGTTAGAACATAAAATCAACGAGGCAAATCTGTTTAAACTAATAATGACACAATTACTCAAAAGAGATGAGAGTTTATTTGGTGGCGTCTTGACAAACTCAGAGAGGCATTTATTTCTCAAAGAACTGGCATATATTATTTCAAGACAAGGGAACGACAATTATGTTACAAATAATGTCATCAAAAACTTAATTGATGATTTATTTAAACATAAAATTAAATCCCACGAGACGCCCGAGATTATTGCAGAACAGTATTTTCGGACATGCCGTCGTGCAGCCGGGCTGACAGTGGAAAAAACACCTTCTGGCTTATCTCAAAATCCAGAAAGTCTCGACTCGCGTGTTGGCTTCAGTCATAATGCCTTACGAGAATTTTTATATGCAGAATTTATTAATGAACACCTATTCTCGGACCGCGCCAACTCTTTATTTTCAGTATCGACGTTAACAGATGGAGCCTTAATTTTTTTACATCATCTACTATCAGACGAAAAGTTACAAAAAATTAATACCGGCATGCAGTCATTTAGTAAACTAAGGGATTTTTATTTCAGCATCATTTGGAAAATCAAGGCGAATCAAACGAGAGAAGAAATTGAATTGTTGATGAATCAACCACCTGATTTCTCCGAATTGGATCTGGGCAATTTGGATCTTGGACAACGGGATTTATCCAGTTCCAAATTCTTTAACTCATTAATAGGAGGGGTAAATTTTAAGGATACAGATTTAACCGGCGCGGATTTCCGGGGCGCTGTAATAGAAATGACCGCTTTTGATAACGCAATTTTGGACGGGGCAGATTTCTCCAAAGCAGATATCCAGAGCATTGTTGTATATGATCCTATTCAAAAACGTGCATTACCCAAATTTGGCATAGAAGCTAAACAATGGTTATTTACGAGCGGATCAGAAGTTGGGCTACAAGCCAAAATCAATTCTCTAACTCGCAGTCCAAAATACAGGATAGCCCAAAGAATTTTGCGTAAAATGGCACGGTATAATTTTGGAGCAACACATAACGAAGTAGGACTACTTAGAGGAATTCACCCCGATTCATTACCAGTAGGACGCACATTTATGAGGGCACTTCACAATAAAGGCTATTTTGATTTTATCAGAAGAGCAGCACATGGGGGGCGTGGAGCCGATGTAATAGCAATATCAAGAGATAAAAGAAGTGATTTACAGAAACTGTTCGAAGGCAATTGCCCATCAGATCTTATAGATTTTTTTGACGATCTGCCCACTTGAGTGTTCATCAATAAACTATGGGAATCATCGCAGAGTCTACTCCGCCCAGAACACCATCAGCGAATCTACACAACCAGGCCAAAATATATTTTGCATAATCATGAGAAAATTCATAGTGTTTACACATTCACAAAATTTTATATCAGGATTATCACCTTACTTTTTAATCATCATAAAAAACATTAACTGGGACAGAATATGAAACTAATTCAGAGAATTTGGAGTGATTTTCGCGCAGGCGAAAATATAGACCAGTATTTAAGTATAATATTAGCTATAACACTGGTAATATTAAATTTACTTGGGTTTTCTTTTCAGGACTATTTTTCTCCTTTTATATTGTCTATTTTAGCACTTATGGCAATTAATAGTTTAGGAAACCGACATAAAATCGAGGAATTAATAACCCGATTGTCGAAAACGGCGGATTCCTTTTTTCTAACCTCTTTCCCATTAACTTACCACAAAGAAGTTGAGAACTGCGATGTTTTATGGCTTTTCGGGGTAAGTCTTAGGCGAATGATCAAGACAAATTATGCGATTTATGAAAAAAAACTCAAAAAAGGACACCACATTAAGGTATTATTGGTTAACCCTGAAGGCGCGGGAGTTGAAATGTCAGTAGCCAGAACCTATGCCCATCAAGGCGTTGTTCCAAAAAGTAATGATATCATTTTCGTACTTAATCTATTATGCAATCTCAAAAAGATTGCACCTAACCATTTAGAGATTCGAACAATTCAATTTCCACTGGCTTACAGTGCAATAGCTATTGATCCAAACACTTCATCGGGAAAATTGTACATTAACCAATATAGTTTTCGCCCTACAGATGACACAACTCCTCGGTATTTATTAAAAGTAGCTGATGGCCGCTGGTATGAGTTCCATTTAAAGGAATTACTAGCACTTTGGAATGAGGGGGAAGAATGGTCTTGCGACAAAAAAATAAATTTGTAGAAAAATAAATTGACGAATCCCCTTTACCCTGCTATAATATCGTCAGTTTGAAGTTGACTTTACCTGCCGTTCGGCAGTTTTGTTTGGCAAGGCGTTTTGTGTTTGAAATTTACACAGGGACCTCTCGCGAGCAAGTCAGCGGAGGTCTTTTTTCATACCAAAGACCATACCCGCCGCAGGCGGTTTTGAAATCTTTTAAATCAAGAGGTATATAAAAATAATGAGCAAGAAAAACAAATTAAGAATTATCCCGCTCGGGGGCTTGGGCGAAGTGGGAAAGAACATGATGGCGTACGAGTTCGGCGGCGACATCATCGTGGTGGACGCCGGCATCATGTTCCCCAACAACGACATGCTGGGGGTGGACTACATCATCCCGGACTTTGAATATTTAAAGAAACGCGCCAACCGCGTGCTGGGAATCTTCATCACGCACGGGCACGAAGACCACATCGGCGCGATCCAACACGTCATCGCGGAGATTTCCGCGCCGATCCATGCCACGCCGCTCGCCCGCGGATTGATCGAAGCCAAATTACTGAGGAACAACTCCCAGCACAAAGCGCAGATCAAGACCGTGCAGGCGGGCGAAAAGACCAAGATCGGTCCATTCACCGTCGAGTATTTCCACGTCAGCCACTCGATTCCCGATGCAGTAAGCCTTGGCATCACCACCCCCGCGGGGCTGATCGTCCACATGAGCGATTTTAAATTCGACCACACCCCCGTGGACGGCTGGCCCACCGATTTTGCAAAACTCGCTGAATTTGCCACGCGAGGAGTTGACCTGCTCCTATCCGATTCCACCAATGCCGAGCGCCCGGGCTGGACTCCCTCCGAGTCGGTCATTGGTCCCGCATTCGACAAGGTCTTCGGCGCGGCAAAAGGACGCGTCATCGTCGCGACCTTCGCCTCGTTGATCTCGCGCGTGCAACAGGTGGCGGATGCCGCCGCGCGCCACAAGCGCAAAATGGCGTTCGCCGGTCCGAGCATGGTGGATAACGTCAAGATCGCGCGCAAGATGGGCTATCTCGAGATCCCCGATGAAATGATCGTCCCGCTCGACCAGGCATTGCAGATGCAGGATCACAAGGTCGTCCTGATGTGCACCGGCTCGCAGGGCGAACCGTCGTCCATCGTCGGGCGGCTCTCGGCTGGAACGAACCGCCAGTTCGACCTCAAGCCGAACGACACCATCGTGCTTTCGTCGCATCCGATTCCCGGCAACGAAGAGACCATCAGCAAGACCATCAACCGTCTCCTGCGCCGCGGAGTCAAAGTGGTGGATGATAATGTCGCACCCATCCATGTGTCGGGTCATGCCGCGCAGGAGGAGCAAAAACTGCTCATCAATATGGTGCGCCCCAAACACTTCATGTCCATTCATGGCGAACTGCGTATGTTAAAACGCCACGCCGAACTGGCAGTGGAAGTCGGCATCCCCGAAGAGAATACCGTGGTCGTGGAAAATGGTCAGGTGGTGGAACTCGTCGGTGGAAAGATTCAACTCGCCGAGCGCATCCCCGGTGATTATGTCTTCGTCACGGGCGAATCCATCGGCGACATCGATGACGACGTGATGCGCGAGCGCGTCCAACTGGCGCGCAACGGCATTCTGCTGATCGACATCAGCCTCGACAAACTAACGGGACGCCTGCTCCATGAACCCGAGATCATCACCCGCGGCTTCGTCTCCCCCGAAGATGCCGAAACGCTCATTCCCGAAGTCCGGGCGCGCGTGATGGATGTGATTCACGGCAGCGGCATCGACAACGAAAAAGACATCGTCAGCGCGGTGAAAAGTTATCTACACCAACAAACCAAACGCCGCCCGATGGTCTTTGTAACCCTCAGCAAAGCGTAAATCAACCGTAGGGGCGCAGCGACGCTGCGCCCTTTTTATATCAGGCTGGGTGCAGCGCCGCTGCACCCCTACAATTTATCCGCAATCCGCCGGTCCACCTTCCCCATCGGGAAATCCCCCAACTCACTCAATTTCGCCCACCGCAAATTCTTCCGTTTCGGGATGGAAACCGCCTTACACCGAAACGCATGCACTGTTACTCTAAAGTGACTATACACATGATTGACAATGACGAGTTCCGCCGCTTTCTTAACGTGGAGTTTGGTCGTTGTTTTCAGGGCTTTTTCCAACTCCCTGGCAGGATCCTCCCCCACCCGCGCATTCGGGAACTCCCACATCCCCCCCAACAACCCATCGGGCGGACGCTGGCTCAACAGCACCCGTCCGCGCCGCACGATCACCGCCGCCGCATGAACGTAGTGCGGACCCTGCTTCTTCGGCTTCAGCACGGGACGTAATTCCTGCGTGCCGTGCTCCCGCGCCTTGCAGATTTTCATCAACGGGCAAAGGGTACAGCGTGGATTCTTCGGCAGGCAAATGGTCGCGCCCAAATCCATGAGCGCCTGGTTGTAATCGCCTGCTTTGCCTTTGGGCAGGTTCCGCGCGGCGTATTCCCATAATATTTTTTCACCCGCAGGCGAATCTGCAAATTCGGTCACATCGTACAACCGCGCAAATACGCGGCGGATGTTGCCGTCGAGAGTCGGCTCATCCATTTTGAAGGCGATGGATGCAATTGCCCCTGCGGTGTAGCGGCCAATGCCGGGGAGTTGGCGCAAGGTTTGGGGGTCACGAGGCAAATCTCCGTTAAAGTCCGAGGCGATGACTTTGGCGGCTTTGTGCAAATTCCGCGCGCGAGTGTAATATCCCAGCCCTTCCCATGCGTTCAACACATCCTGTTCATCTGCATTTGCCAGCGTGATGATAGTCGGAAATAAGGTCATCCATTTTTCAAAATAGGGGATGACCGTCTCCACCCGCGTTTGCTGGAGCATGATCTCGGAGACCCACACGGCGTATGGGTCGGGGTGGTCGCGCCACGGCATGGTACGACCGTGTTTGGCATACCATTTGAGCAGTAACGATGAGAGTTTCATTTACGGGCAGGGCTGTGTAAACGGAGCGCTTTGATACGATGCGGTTCCGAAATCCGCTATGCGGACTTCGAGCAGGTCATCCTTGGCACAGGCAAGCAGGATTGCATCCGCGCCCTGTGGAAAATCGAGCAGATCGCGCGTGGGGAAGATCGCGTTATGAACATTGTTGTTGATGAAAATAAACCCGATACGCGGAAAATCCTTCACGGCATACGCCGCCCACGGGTTGGCGGAGGAAATGCCGAGATTGCGGCGATACATGCGCGGGTACAGCATCCGCCCTTCGATGAGAACGGTGTTGGGCTGTGACAGGAAGGCTTGAACTTCCTCGCGGTTATAACCGCTGGATTCGAGCCTTGCGATCAACTCGGTTTGGGTGGAAGTGTAACGCGGCTGGGCGAGTCCTTTTGCCAGCCAGGGAATCGCGCCGACAAATATGAAGGCAAACAAGATTAACATGTGGGTGAAGCGGAAATCGCGGAATGCAAACGTGCGCGCTTCGGTCTTCGCGGCGGGGGGGAATACTCTTTCGCTCTTCGCGCCAAACAACAAGGACAAGCCGCCCAGAAGTTCGATCATGCCAATGGCGAAATAGAAATAAGCGACCCAGTCCACGGGCAGGTTGTAGCGCCAACTGGAGAAACGGGCGATGCCATTCGAAAGGGCATATCCGAGATTGAATACGAGCGGGACAAGCCCAAGCCAGCCCATGCGCCTCCACGCCGCGCCAAGTCCGACGGCGATGACGGCGAGATAAACGACGACAAGCAGGAGGTTATACCATTCGAGCGAGCCGTCCCATGCCATCCAATACAAATTGAGAGGGGCTTGCAACCCATTGTAGGGTTTGATGAGCGGAAGGGCGAGCAGTCCGCCGATCTCGGTGTTCAAGAAGTGCGTGAAAAAGAAATTTGCGACGTAGGCGGGATTTTCGAGCGTGAACGAGAGAATCCGCTCGCGGACACTGTCGCGTTCGGGATCGAACTGGCTTATGTCCAGGTTATCGGTGAAGGAATACTGACTGTAAATCACCGCCACCTGACGCGGATCATCGAAGGAAAATTTTCCCACGACCGTGTAGTTATGCGTCAGCCACGGCAGGACGGCGAGCGCCATCGCAACGCCAAAGACCAACCCCGATTTGAACCACTCCCCTGTCCTACGCTGAAAGATGAACCATGCAAGGATGAACAGGAGCGGCAAAATAGTCACTGACTGGGTGCGGAAGAGCAGGAAAATGCCAAACGCCCCTCCCGCCGCCAGCGTGGATTTGAAATCCCTGCGCTCCAGCCACAAGATGACGACGAGACACATCAACGCAATTCCCATTGCAGTTGGGAAGTCCGTGGTGAATATTTTGGAATTGGCGACGCGGGTATTGGATGAGATCAACAAGGCGGCGTACTCGCGGAAGATGGCAAACAGGGCGACGGTCACACCGGCGGCGGGGCTGTGGAATTTCTTCGCAAGAAAATACAGCGCAACCGGGAAAGC
>JGI24123J20310_1001005_pt1 | contig 13564 bp, 13 predicted proteins | sample SubbioCR12Aug_5A_FD_20310 | JGI IMG/M metagenome (IMG submission 20310)
ATTTATCCAATCTGTCAAAAAAGTTATATGTATATTTATATGACTTTTAAAAAAATTGTTCTTTTTTGAGCCTACATTTGGGACGGAGAAGTATCTATTTTTATATGACTTTAAAAAAAAATGTTCTTTTTTATCTGGGACGGAGAAGTAAATTTTAATACAAACATTTAAAGATGAAAAAATTAATTTGGGACAGATTTGTAAATGGAAAAGGAAGTTCAGAAACCCTATAATTATGTCATGTTTTTAATAAATAAAAATTTCAGATTTACCCGAATATGCTAAAAATTCTAAAATTTATGAAGCTGTGGAAGCCGATGAAATAGTTTTTGTTCCTAAAAAATATTTAATTTATAATAAAAAAATAAATAATTTTAAAGATTATAAAAAACTTATTAAAGCTTATAACTATTTTTTATTAGAATTATCTGATGAAATAATTAATTTTCAAAAAAATCCAGAAAATAAATATGATGTTTTAAAGTTTTTAATAAAAAATAGAGATAGTGCTTTTTTTAGAGAACAACTTGATATTTTTGAAGAACCGATTTTAAAAACTCAGATAAATTATAATTTACATGTGGTTAATTTTCGTGAAATTTATTTTTCATCGGATTATATTTTTGAAAAGGGAAATTTAAAAATTAATATAAATAATATTAAAATTTAAATGTAAATATTATTTAAGTAAAATTAAAAATTCAGAAAGTTTTACAATTATTAGTGAAAATAACATATTTTTTATATCTTTTAAAGATAATGATATTATTACTTTTTCTGTTAAAAAGACTCGTTCGGGACATGAATATTTTCCCCCAGATTTTTTATTTGAATTTATTACAGATAAAAAAAATATTATAAAAGAATATCAAAAAATAATTGAAGGAATCAAAAAATGTAAAAAATTAATAAAGTCTAAAAAACTTTTTGGAATTTCTTTCGAAAATAATTTACAAATAGGATTATTAATAAAAGAAAATAATTTAGTAATTGAAAATTTTGAAGATTTTTTTGATGAATATTCTGATAAAATTAAAGAAAAAGGAGTTAATAAAGAAAATATTAGAAATTATCTTAAAAATAGAAATAGAATTATAAATTTGTAAAAAAAAATTACTACTCTATTTCATATAGTGGGACTAATTGAACAATCTAATTTTTTTATAAAAATATATAAAAAAAATTTCAAAATTATGATTATTTATCACTCAAATGTTGAATTTATCTGAAATGGAGTATTAAATTTTCTTCTGTATTTATTAATATTGATAATAGTAAAAAAAATCACCGATTGAGTAATATTTAAAAAAAAGTCAAATTAACTTTATAAATTTGTAATTTAAATTTATTATGAAATGGTTTTTTACTTAGGAATGACAATAATGTTTTTAGAATTATCAATTAAAATTAATTCATGACCGCAAAAATTTCTATTACTGTTTTCTTCATCTGATTTTTTTTGTATTATTAAAATTCTTGAAAAAAGTTCACTATTAAAATCTTCAATAATTGATGTAGAAAAAGAGGAATGTTTTTCCAATTTATTTTTTAACATATTAAACTTACATATTTTTGTTTTATGAATTTCAATACAATCATCAAGATCTGATTTTTTAATAATATCAATTCCTATTTGTTTTGCTTCTTCAAAATTATCGAAAATTCCAACATTTTCATACATACTCATATCTGAATAAGTAACTAAATATAAATCCATTTTTTTTTAACTTTTTTATTTTTTTATTTCAATTATTTTAAGTTTTACTTATTTCCGTAGGGAGCTCGGACTAGTGCTAGTTTGTAATATTGATTAAAAAAAGTTCTATCTCCGATTACCTTTTTATTGGATTTTTGATTAGACTGCTATCAAATGTTTGGATTAATAGGTGATTGAAAAAAATTATATGTACTTCTCCGTCCCAAATTAAAAGTAGGCCCCTATCCAACTTTTTTAAAAGTCCCATAAAAATACATATAACTTTTTCAACTTGGATAAATTAATCTGGGACGGAGTCGTAATTTAGATTTACATATCTGACTTAAAAATTTATATGGTGAAAAAAAGTTCTAGCCTGAAATAGTTGACTAGTATAATTTTTTTTTAATCACCGATTAGTCCCTGTCCCAGATAAAAAAAAATATTTTTTCTTTACTAAAATGTTCCTATTGCAATTTTGATTTTTTAGATTTTTAAGTGAAGATAAGTTAAAGTTTATTTTCTCCCCTTAAATTATACTTAAAAATATCGTTCAGTGAGAATGAGTGAAGATAAAAAGTTCTTATTGCAATTTTGATTTTTTAGATTTTTAAGTGAAGATAAGTTACAGTTTATTTTTTTCACTAAATTTATACTTAAATTATTGTTCAGTGAGAATGAGTGAAGACAAAAAGTTCTTATTGTAATTTTAAAAATTTTGATTTTAAATATTTTTAGTGAGGATAAGTTACAGTTTATTTTCTTCACTAAAATTATACTCAAAATAAAGTTCAGTGAAAATGAGTGAAGATAAAAAGTTCTTATTGTAATTTTAAAAATTTTGATTTTAAATATTTTTAGGGAGGATAAGTTACAGTTTATTTTCTTCACTAAAATTATACGCAAAATAAAGTTCCGTGAGAATGAGTGAAGATAAAAAGTTCTTATTGTAATTTCGTTTTTGTTCCAAAAATAAATTTTGCATAAGAAGAAAAAAATCCTTGAATTTTCATGATAAAAATTTGAGTGATAACCTCTAAAGAAATAAATGTTCTTATTGTAATTTTATTTTTTTAATATTTTAAGTTTAAAATTATGAAATTAAGTGTATTAACACTAAACTAGTATTAAAAATAAGTTTTTTACTTTATTCTAGATTCTAGTATTAAAAATAAGTTTTTATTTTATTCTAGATTCTAGTATTAAAAATAAGTTTTTATTTTATTTTTGTGAATTTTAATAACAAAATTTATCCATACTATATGAATTATATTATTCAAATAGTTTAATTTTAATATAATGTTTAATTTTAATATAATGTTTAATTAGCTGTATCTTTAAAAAAATATTCTTTCATAAAATTCCAAAAGTGCTCTTACAGTTTAGTAAAATTTTAGAAGAGTTAAGAAAAAATTTAGAAGGAATATTTTTTGTATAAAATTCTAAAGGCTTAAAAACTTTAGAAGGAATATATTTGGTTATAAAATAAATATAAAATCTAATGTCTTTAGAAAAAATTTTAAAAGAAATATATATTGTTATAAAATCTGAAGACTCTCTAAAAAATTTTAGAATAAATATATTCTTTTATAAAAATTTAGAATAGTTTAAAAAAAATTTAAAAGAAATATATTTAGTTATAAAATATAATGTGTTAAAAAAAAATTTTAGAATATATTTATTCTTTTATAAAAATTTAGAAGAGTTTAGAAAAAATTTTTTATATTATAAAATTCTAAAGATTAAAAAAAAAAATTTGTCTTATTTAGAAGAAATATATTTCTTTTAAATAATTATAAAAGGATACTTGAAAATTTAAATAAAAATATTTTTCTATTATTAAAAATATTTTCGATATTTATTTTCTGAATAAATAAAATATGATTTGACTTTTAATATTTTAGCAGATTCTTTAGCTAAAAATGAATTTTTGTCAGAAGGTGGTGATGAAGTAAGTATTTCTTGGGAAATAAGAGGACCTAAAATTATTAATATTTTAAATAATATGTTAAAGAAATGTCATGTGGTTGCAACTCAAGAAAATGATAAATTTGAAGAAATTTTAAATGCGCTTCCAAAAAATATATCTGCTGTTTATTATCAACAGAATAATATTGCTATTTTCTATGATAATGAAAAACTAGAACTCTTAAATTCTTTTTATTTAAAATCTAAATGTTTAAGATGTGATTTTTTGATAAATAATAAATTAATAAATATTTATGCATCACATTTAAAAAGTGGTGAAAATTTATCTTCAGAAATGAAAAGAATTTCACAATTGACAGAAATTTTTGAAGATTCTCTTGATCTAGAAAATCCAATTATTCTTATGGATAGTAATAATAGTTATTTATATAAAATGGAATATGAACCTGAAGACAGATTAAGTACTTTAATAGAAAAATATAATTTTAAAAATTAAATTACAAAAAAGTAATGAGTGTTTTAAGATGAGGCATGGCTTAGGAAATCAACCAAGTAAATTTTTTAATTTGATGTTTGATACAATAGATAAAATACTAGTTCGAAAAAATGTAAAAGTAATCAATCCTAAAACAATTAAAAATTATGGATTTAAAAGATATAATATTAAAAATTATGATTATTTAATGAATATTAGATTGAATGGCAAATTTAAAGATTTTTGTCAAAATACAATTAAAACAAATTGTACTATACAATCCTTTACTGAAGATAGTGTGTTTAGAGAACTTTATCCTAATAAAAATGCACCTTCTGACCATCCACCAATTTCTTGTAAAATTGAAATTTAAAAAAAAATTTATCAAAAATAAAAATGACCGAACTAAAATTAATAAATGATATTTTCTCTTTTTACAGAGACCAAGAAAAAACTTTAAATACTAAAGAATGGTATTATAGACATGGTCATAGAAACCCTGTAACTGGTTTTGAAGAATTATGTAATTCTGATTTAATTGTTTTAAAAACAAAACTACATCGTGCTTCTGTAATGTTAATTTTTAGATTAATCCAATGTATTCTTGATGGTGTTATTGATCATGAATTTTCTGATATTTTCACTGCGATTTTATTAGTTAAAGGTGATAGAAAAAATGAAAACAGAACAGTTCATGAAAATTTGGAATCTTTAGTTTCAGAGCTTGAAGAATTAAGTGGCAAAGACAGATTGAGTTTTGGAGTAGCTTTACCTATTCCGTTTGGGTGGACCTTGGACCATGGTCGACTTGAAGAAAAATATAAAGATTTTAAACAAGTTTGTTTAAGTCTTGATGATTTAAATACAAATTTAATTATTCCTGGATATAATTCTCAGTAAATCAAAAATTAACCCCAAATATATTTAATTATAGATAAATATATTTCAATTGTAAGTTTATAAAATTTAAAAAATTTTTTAAAAAGTAAACTCAGTTAAAAAAATGAATAATATTAATGAAATGTTAGTTGCAAAAAATGGTGATTTAAATATGGATAAAATGTATGATAATTTAGTAAAAGATAATAATAAATGTGTATTTTTATTAAATATGATAGTTGAATATCCAGCATTACAATCCGAACAAAAATTAATTGATTATAATAATGTTCAAGCTCGGTATTATGAAAACAAAATGTATATAAATTTTTCATACAATAATGATTCAATTACATTTATATATATTTATAATTATCCTGAATCAAAAATTGAAAATTTAATTAAAAATTTGGATATTAATTTTAATGGTGTCTAATGGACTGATATGTTAAAAAAAAAATTAAACTCCTTATAAAATGAGTTGTACAACTCCGTTCCAGATAAATTTACACAAGTTGAAAAAATTATATGTATTTATATGTGATTTATTTTCAGGTTGGTTTTTTTTATTTGGAACAGACTAGTACTTCTCCTTCCCAAATGTAGGCTCAAAAAAGAACAATTTTTTTAAAAGTCATATACATATAACTTTTTCAATGTGTCAGATAAATTAATCTGGGAAGGAGTCGTAGAGTTTTTAAAGACTTTATATAAAAATTATATTTGAGTTTAAAAATTATTTTATTATAAACAAACACATTAAATTATACACCAACATATTTTATTAAATAAATTACTCTCAAAAAAAAATACTACTCCGTTTCAAATAAATCGGTGATTCAAAAAATAAATATTTATATGAATATTTAAGTTAATACATTAAATCCTTACTTATAAATTAATATATAAAATTAGTTAATTAAAAGTAGGCGGCCTAATTTTATATGAATAATTGAGTGAATTTAAAATGAATTACCGATTGATCTGAAACGGAGTAGTAGTGATTTTGATTTTTCATTAAAAAAATAAGTTAAAATTTAAGTGTAAAAAATATTTTAGAAAATTTGTTGAATACTTAATCAGAAACACAAAAAATGTTGATTTTTTACACTTAATTTTTCACTTATTTTTTTCGAGTTTTTTCAAAACTTTTTTATTTTTTTTCAAAATTTTTTTAATATAAATTTATATTAAAAAAAATATTATGATATAAAACCGTCTAAAAAAATTTACATTTTTAATCCTCTCAAAAAATCAGTATGTAATTTTCCTATAGATTTTACAGAACTATAAATTAATGGTGTATTATATATATGTGGATATAATTGTCCATTTTTTGCAAGTTCATATTTAATATTTGATTTATAAAAAATAGGATTTATTTCTAAAATAAAAGCTTCTTCATTAATATAATGTTTATAATATACATCTGGAATTTGATTTTTATAAGACATATGTATAAATTTAGATGAAAGATCCTTAGAATTTCCGTAAAATTTTAATGTATTTTGGAAAAGTTTTAACTCTTCTTTGATTAGAATTTTAAATATTGACATTTTTTTAAAGACGAAAAATTTAATTTAATAAATCAAATTTTTTATAGGAGTATATTTTTTCTAGAAGTAAATGAAAAATAATTTTACTTTTCAAATTTTTACATAAATAATCTTTCCAATATAATAGTTTTTGTCAAACATTATTTTAAATTAAAAAAAAAAATATTAATGTCTACTACTCCATTTCAGATAAATCGGCGATTCAAAAAATAAAAAAAATATATTGATAAATAAGTGTAAATATTTATTTACACTTGTAAATAAATATATAAAAATATAATTTATTTTTATTTTTATATGAATAATTAAGTGATCTAAAAATGAAACACCGATTGGTTTGAAACGGAGTAGTAAATGTTATTTTATTGACCCATTTTTAAAAGAAAATATTTTATTATTCAAGTATTCTTTTAGTTTCTATTTTTATACTAGTCAAGTTCAAATAGTCCCACAATATGTCAGGCCAGATCTTTTTCTTCACTTTTTAGACCATATTAAACTTTAATCATAAATTTACATAGATTGGTTTTTGAAAACCTGACATATTGTGGGCCTATCTGAACTGGACTAGTACAAAAAATATTTTTTTTATAATGTTGGAGTAATTTTTATTTTGTCTATAGGGGGGATATATTTCATTATAATTTTTTTTGTCTAGAGAAATATTTTTTTTTATAATGTTGGCGTACTTTCTATTTTGTCTAGAAGAATATATTCCATTATAATTTTTTAGTTTTTCTAGAAAAATATATTTCATTATAATTTTTTTATTTTATCTAGAAGAATGGATTTTATTATAATTTTTTTATTTTATCTAGAAGAATGGATTTTATTATGATTTTTTATTTTCTCTAGAAGAATATATTTTTTTATAATTTTTTATTTTGTCTAGAGAATTATAATTTTCTATTTTATCTAGAGAAATATATTTTTTTATAATTTTATAATTTCTCTAGAAGAATATATTTTTATAATTTTATAATTTCTCTAGAAGAATATATTTCATTATAATTTTTTTAGTTTCTCTACAAGAATATATTTTTTTATAAATTTTTAGTTTCTCTAGAAGAATATATTTCATTATAAATTTTTAGTTTCTCTAAAAGAATATATTTCATTATATTTTTTTATAATTTTTTAGTTTGTCTAGAAGAATATATTTTTTATAATTTCTCTAGAAGAATATATTTCATTATAATTTTTTAGTTTCTCTAGAAGAATATATTTCATTATAATTTTTTAGTTTCTCTAGAAGAATATATTTTTTTATAATTTTTTATTTTGTCTAGAAGAATATATTTTTTATAATTTCTCTAGAAGAATATATTTTTTTATAATTTTTTATAATTTTTTAGTTTCTCTAGAAGAATATATTTCATTATAATTTTATAATTTCTCTAGAAGAATATATTTTTTTATAAATTTTTATTTTGTCTAGAAGAATATATTTTTTTTATAATAAAAATTTAAATAAACATATATTTAAATTAATAAAACTTTAAGTTTTAATAATAATTTATGATTCTTCTTCGGAATTTTCATCTTCTTCATCCTCATCTTTATATTCTAATATTTTAACCATTAGAACAACTTTTAATTTTCCTTTAATATAAATATTATCTCTTCTTTCAAAACCAAAATTTTCATAGTAATGAAGTAGTGGTTCAAAAGGTAATGAGTTAATTCTCCATAAAACTACTTTATTTCTAATATCAAAATCTTTTACACATTCCAATAAAATGTTTCCAGTGCCTTTATATAACTTTCTAGCACAAAATATTTTTCCATTAATAATTTTAGCAAAATCATCATATTCAAACATAACAAATCCTTTCAATACATATTGACTTTTTGATCCTCTATTTTTAAGACTTGTCATATTTCCTAAAATAACATATCCTATATCAAATTTTTGAAAACATGAAGAAATATAAGATGTAGGTAATTCATCTTTACAGCTGGTTGGGGGTTTTAAGAACTTTAGATTTGAGCACAAAAAACAACATTTTGAGTTTAAAATTCAAAGTTCTTAAAACCCCCAACCGACTGTACACGTCAAAGTAACTTGGTCTTTTATGATATCTCTAATTTTTTTATAATGTTGGCGTACTGTCACTTTCTCTTGTGAAAAATATAGGTGTATTGATTTCCATTTTTTATTTCAACAAAAAAAATAATAATAATTCAATTTTTTAAAAATTTGTATTTCTAAAATTTAAGTCTACATTTTCACTTTATAAATATGACTTAAAATTATATATAACTTTTTTAACTTATGTGACTAGTATTTTAATTAATATATTATCTTCAAAAAAAAATCCAAATGAACTTTATTAAAAATTTATTTCAATATTTTTTTTTATTTAAATTTTATTTTTTTTTCAATAATTAAAAACCTTAATACAAAATGGCAGAGAGCTACGATGAAAATGGTGTCAGTGAAAATTGCAATTCTCCAGGGGGAAATTGCCAAAAAAATCAAGCAATTGTTATTGGAGTTGTAGTTTTTATATTAATAATTGTTTTAATTTTTGTTATACTTTTTTATGTTTTTCAAGATTCTGAAAACAATGAAGAATTAATTAATGAATATGATGATGAAATAATTAGAAGAAGTTTAGGAAATAATAGATCAAACCCTTCAAATCAAAACACACAGAATCAAAATACACAGAATCCTAATACATTGAACCAGAATACATTGAATCCTAATAATTTAAATCCTAATACACTAAACCAAAATAATTTGATTCCTAATACACAGAATCCTAATACACTAAACCAGAATAATTTGAATCCGAATACACTAAACCAGAATAATTTGAATCCTAATACACTAAACCAGAATACACAAAATCCTAATACATTAAAGCAGAATAATTTGAACTATAATACACAAAATCCTAATACATTGAAGCAGAATAATGGAGAAGTTATAATTTTAGAAGAAGACAAAGTTTTAAGTAATGATGAGCTAATTAATACTTTACATATTAAAATTCTTCAAACACAAAATTTAACGAATCAATTTACAAACAATAAACCTTTAAAACCAAATAATAACCCAATTAATACAAATGATAATGTTGATGGATATGTATTTAGTAAAAGAAATGCTAATTTATACAAGGGGGATGAAAATATAGAAAAATATATTAATGATATGAAAAAAAATGTAAATAATTAATTTTGTTTCTTAAATCTATTCTATTTAAAAATAAACTGATATTTTAGTTCCACTATAAAATCTTATAGACAAGATTCAGATTGAAGATTATTTTACTATTTATATAATGTTTCAAAAACGGAGAAATTATTTAGAGACATATATTTTATTTTTTTAATTTATCTAGAGAAATATATTTTATTATAAATTTTTATTTTATATAGATAAATATATTTTATTATAAATTTTTATTTTATTTAGAGAAATATATTTTATTAGATTTTTATTTTTAATTATTATATTAAAAATAAAAAACATCACTTAAATAATTTTTTTTGAAACAAATATTGATAAATGAGTTTAATTAACATTTAAAAAAATATACTAATCAAGTTTAAATAATGTATTGCATATGCAGATTTTTTTCAGCATATATAATTTTTTCTTAAATCTAAGACTATCACAGTATTGAACTAATTTTGCTATCAGATAAATTATTTGTTTCAAAAAAAAATATTTACTACTCTTTTCTAAATAAGGCTGTAATTTAAAAAATAAGAAACCATATTGGTGGGACTGTTCCCGTTTGCACCAGGGCGCACATAAATATTTATAATTGATTGATTTGAAACTATACTCAACCTGACATATTATAAAAAAAGTGGATTTTCCAATGAATCTAAAACTTGAGTAGGATATTATTTATTTTAAGTGGCATAAGGATTATTAACATATCCTCCTTGTTGTTCTAATTCTTCTTGAGCAGCTTTAATCATATCTGTTCTTTGTTGTTCTTTATCAGGAGGAAGAGGATCATTTGCAGCCTGATTATATAAAACCAAATTTTTAGTATTACTGGGGTCTGGAACATAAGGTTCAAATAAAAAAATATCAATATAAGATGAATAAAAAACTAAACAACCATATATAAAAATTAAAATAAGAGTTACACCAAATATCCACATACATGTTTGTATAGTTGAGTTTAAATCTTCTATTTCTTTTGCTGTTAGATTTTTTGCCATCTTTTTAATAATTAAAATAAAAAATATTACAGCAAAATAAATAAGTTTTTTATAAAAAATATATATTGATGAACATTTTTTATATACTAATTCGGATAAAAATTATAATTTATAAATTTGGTTATTTTGTGTACTACTCTTTATTCGAAACAGACCTGTACTTCTCCGTCCCAAATGTAGGCTCAAAAAAGAACATTTTTTTTTAAAGTCATATAAATATACATATAACTTTTTTGACAGATTGGATAAATTAATCTGGGACGGAGTAGTACAATTATTAAATGAATCACCGAAAGAACCAAAAAAATAGTACCTTTAGGTTCGTCATTGATTTGAAACAGAGTAGTACATAATTTTTTTCTCAATTAAGTTTTAAAAATATCTCTTAACATTGTAGCTGAAAATATTATATTTTTTTTATAATGTTTTGTTTTTCTATTTAAAAATGTTTTTAATTTGATGATGGATAAAAATTATAATTTAATATTTTTAAAATATATAACTCATTTTTAAGAAAAACATTATCTACACTTAAAAAGATATCAGGAGTAAAATTATATAGAATTTTATATGATATTTTAATAAAATTATTTATATCAATAATTTCTTTAGATTTTTCAGAAAATTTATTTTTAAGAAAAAATGCATAATCTAGTACATCTTTTTCATAAACAGTAATACTTTCATCTTTTTTTTTTTCATTTAAAATTAATTCAGAATATTTATATTCATATTCTTCTGGATTTTTTAATTCTGAAAAATAAGGATGTTCTAAAATTTCCCATATAGTAATCCTTTTATTTTTATCTAATTGTAACATTCCTATTAATAAATTTTTAAAATTTTCATGTCTATCAAATTTTTTTTGAAGCATGTATTTTTCAGGATTCCAAAAATTTAATTTATTTATGTATATTTCATCTGTATCTTGTGAATTAAAAAGAAGTTCATTATAAGCCAATTCATAAAATGTACATCCTAAAGCCCAAATATCTGAAGCAAATGAAATATTTTCTTTTTTAAAAACTTCAATAGGTTTATGAGTAGGTGTATAAAAATTATTATCATAAAGTTTTTTTTCGGTGTTTCTTAAAAATAATATACTGTTTCCAAAATCTGTAATTTTAATATAATCATCAAAGTATAAAATATTTCTGGCTTTAATGTCTCCATGTAAAATTCCTTTGTGATGAAGATATCCTATACCACAAGCAATTTGAAAACAAATTTTTTTTAGAGAATTTTCATTTAAATAAAATTTATTAATTCTAACATGTTTAGCTAAGTCAATTTTAGCAATAGGTTGAAAAATATTAAAATTACCAAATTTATCTGACATTAATTTAAAGGCTTTATTTAAAAATGTATTTTCAAAATTCAACATTATATCTAATTCATTTAAAGAACTTGATAAAATATTTATATGTTTTGATGCACATTTAACTATTATGTTTTCGAATAAAAATTCTATTTCAAAAATACTTCCAAAAGATCCATTATTTATTTTAGATTTATATTTAAATTTTTTAATTTCAACAAAATTTTCAAGAACTGTTTTATTAATAATAAATTTTTTTGAAACAGAATTATAAGATAACATTTTTTATTATTAAAAAAATAATAAAAATTTTAATAGAATTTTTTTTTTATTCACAAGAAATTTATTCAAATTAAAAAAAGTTTTATAGACCAAACAAATGAAAACCCTATTTTTTGAGACATAACTTCAACAAAATATCTCACATTTTTCATAAAACAGTTCTCAAAATATGTGAACTTGAATAGTAATAAAATATATCTTTAATATTACTCCCTTTCATATCGTGGGACTAATCGGTGATTCATTTTTATATCTGACATATAATATTATTTTATATATGAAGTAATGCATTTAATACTTCTACTTATATATTCATATAAATATTTATTTTTTGAATCAAAGATAACCTGAAGCTTATCTTTGATTTATCTGAAACGGAGTAGTATTAAAAATATATTTCTATAGATAAAATAAAAATTATAAACAAAATATATTTTTCTAGACAAACTGTAGGCTCAAAAAATTATAAACAAAATATATTTCTCTAGATAAAATAAAAATTATAAACAAAATATATTTCTCTAGATAAAATAAAAAATTCTAATGAAATATATTTTATACAGAAAATAAAAAATTCTAATGAAATATATTTTATACAGAAAATAAAAAATTATAATGAAATATATTTTATACTACTCCGTCCCAGATTAATTTATCCAACTTGGAAAAGTTATATGCATTTTAATATGACTTTTAAAAAAGTTGGATATTTTTATTTGTGACGGAGAAGTACAGAAAATAAAAAATTATAAACAAAACATATTTCTCTAGACAAACTAAAAAATTATAATGAAACATATTTCTCTAAATAAACTAAAAAATTATAAACAAAACATATTTCTCTAGACAAACTAAAAAATTCTAATGAAATATATTTCTCTAGACAAACTAAAAAATTATATTGAAATATATTTCTCTAGACAAACTAAAAAATTCTAATGAAATATATTTTTCTAGACAAACTAAAAAATTATAATGAAATATATTTCTCTAGACAAACTAAAAAATTCTAATGAAATATATTTCTCCAGACAAACTAAAAAATTCTAATGAAATATATTTCTATAAATAAAATAAAAAATTCTAATGAAATATATTTCTATAGATAAAATAAAAAATTCTAATGAAATATATTTTTCTAGACAAACTAAAAAATTCTAATGAAATATATTTCTATAGATAAAATAAAAAATTCTAATGAAATATATTTTTCTAGACAAACTAAAAAATTCTAATGA
>JGI24123J20310_1001009_pt1 | contig 13539 bp, 10 predicted proteins | sample SubbioCR12Aug_5A_FD_20310 | JGI IMG/M metagenome (IMG submission 20310)
CGGTTAGAACGCTTGAAGTAATTTTAAATAATAAACTGAAAATCAAAGAAATGAATACTACAGACAAACACAATGCGCAGATGGCAAAGATGACATTTGCAGCGGTTTACCCGCACTACCTCACTAAAGTGGAGAAAAAAGGCAGAACAAAAGAAGAGCTGCATCAGGTGATTGGATGGCTGACAGGCTTTGATGAAAATAAACTGCATGAACTCATCGAAACAAAAGTAAGCTTCGAAATTTTCTTTCAGCAGGCAGACCTCAACCCAAATGCGCATCTTATAACCGGTCTGATCTGCGGTTACAGGGTAGAGGAAATCGAAAATCCATTAACGCAAAAAGTACGTTATCTGGACAAACTGGTGGATGAACTGGCAAAAGGCCGCAAGATGGAAAAGATTCTGCGGATGGGGTAGGGTAGAAGACTGGAAACTCTGGCAATCTATTCATTCCTCAACACCTCAACAGGCTGACAATGCTGTTTTGATTGAACCCCTGTCAACCTGGTTAACTTGATTTCGAACAGCATTTGCGCTGAATCTTGATTTTTCTGATCTTTAAATCCAGAAAAGAAAAAAAACAAGAATCACTCTTCAATAATTTTCAATTTCCACATATTGGTCGTATTAAATCTCCTCGCTCCCATAGAACTCAATCCTACAGCAGCCAAACCAATAAATGGCAGGGCACCCATAAATGCCGAACCGCCAAATAAAGCCACAACATGTGCAGAAAATGCTCCCAAAGGGAGACAGCCAATCACGATAATTCCACCTCCGATTTTTCGGCCAAAATCGTCATAAACTTTTCCCTTGATAAAGGCAATGTCCTTCAAAGAAATAGTATCTGTTTCAGCCGCTTCATTTCTGGATTTCCTGTTCATCAGAATAGTGTTATCCAGCAAAATATAGTTGGAAGAAACTATTTTCCTTCCATCCACCGTTTTAATTCGAAGAAGTTTGTCAGGTTTAAACTTTAAGATTAAACCTGAGGATGTTTTGCTAATGAATGGTTTCCTTTCAACAATCAATATTAAATCATTGGAAACTGCTGATTGACCGATGGCACTATTAATGATAAAAGCCAGCAAGAGGAGTAATATGTTATTCTTCATAATGTTGGAATTTATAAATGCATTAATTACTGTTTCGTTACTAAAAAATATTCAATGGCTTAAATATCAAATATATAGTTTCTGAAAAAAATAAGTATCCGGTTTATCTGTCAATAATTTTCAATTCCCATCTATCAGTTGTGTTGAATCTTCTTGCGCCTGTCATACTTAATCCTGCAACCGACATACCAACAAATGGCAAGGCAACCAAAAATGCCGGACCACCTCCCCAGGCTGTCGCAAAAACAGGAAAAAATCCCAATGGCAGACTACCTATCGCAATAATTCCTCCCAGCATTTTTCGCCCGGTATCCCCGTATACTTTACCTCTTATAGATACAATGTCCTGCAAAGAAATGGTATCTAAAGCATTTGATACAGCCTTGTATTGCCTGATCAACAGCCTGGAGTTATCCAGTAAAAAATAATTATCAGCTACCAGTTTCCTTCCATCCACTGTTTTAATTTGAAGGAGTTTGCCAGGCTTGAACTTCAGAATAACTATTGAGGAAGTTTGGCTGTTGGTTAGCTTCTTTTCAACACTTAAAACTAAATCTTTGTATTCAGTTGTTTGACTTACGGCACTATTAATAATAAAGGCCAGCAAGAGGAGTAATATTTTATTCTTCATAATGTTGGAATTTATAAATGCATTAATTACTGTTTCGTTACTAAAAAAAATTCAATGGGTTAAATTACTAGTGATGCGTTAACTTTTCAATATCCTTTGTAATCATTTGATAATAAATATAATATAAGCGTTCTTTGATTTTTTGATTTGAATTGAGATGTAGTTTTACGCCATTAAACGTAGAACTATGAATTCTGGTAAGTATGTCTTTGCTCAGCTGTTACAGGTTATCAACAGGTATGAGTTTGAAAAGTGTGTAGCCCGCTACAATGGAAACCATCGGGTTCGAGAGTTAAACTGTTGGAACCAATTTATTCAACTCTTTTTCGGTCAACTTACTGCACGCAACTCGCTGCGCGATATTTGTGTCTGCCTGAAAGCACACCGGAAAAAGCTATATCACCTGGGTATTAAGCAGAATGTCAATCAATCGACTCTTTCGAGGGCAAATGAGAAACGAGACTGGAGGATCTTCGCTGACTTTGGCGAGACCCTTATAAAATTGGTCAGACCTCTTTATTCTAAAATCTCAATACCTAATGTCGACATTGACAATGATGTTTTTGCTCTAGACTCAACGACCATATCCCTGAGTATTAAGCTATTCACTTGGGCGAAAGGTAAATACTCCAGAGGAGCAATAAAGGTTCACACCTTGCTTGACTTGAGAGGTTGTATTCCAACCTTTATTTTCATTACCGATGGTAAGTACCATGATAGCAATATACTTGATGAAATAGTACCCTTATCAGGAGCGATATACCTGATGGATAAGGCGTACATCGATTTTGTTGCTCTGTATCGAATGCACAAAGCCGATTCATTCTTTGTCACCCGGGCGAAAGTAACACTGGATTATGTTGTTGTAGAGGAGAACTTCAACCTTGATAAAAATACCGGCCTCAGAAGCGACAAGACTATCGATCTCGCGGGACCAAAATCTAAACGCTTGTATCCCGAGTCGCTCAGGTTGGTGGAATACTACGATGATGAAAAAGAGGTCGAGCTTGTCTTTCTGACCAACAACTTCGAAGCATCGGCACTTGAGATTGCTCGATTATACCGCAACCGCTGGCAAATCGAGATATTCTTCAAGTGGATAAAACAAAACCTGACTATTAAAAAGCTTTGGGGACACTCAGAAAATGCAGTAAACCTCCATGTATGGGTGGCCATATGCACCTATCTGACAGTTGCATACGTCAAGCACATGCTCCGAAGTCCTTTGTCAATTTATGAGATTATCCAGATATTGGGTATCTCAGCTTTTGATAAAACCCATATAAAAGAACTGCTTACAGAGACTCAATCAAACCAAAATGTCAAAGAACAATATGAATTTTTTGATTTCTAAATTTTAACGCATCAGCACTAGGGTTAAATATTAAATCTATAGTCCAAGAAAAGAAACAAGTATCCGGATCATCTCTCAATAACTTTCAATTCCCACCTATCAGTTGTATTGAATCTCCTTGGCCCAAGCATACTTATTCCTGCAATAGATGCACCAACAAATGGAATACCAACAAATGGAATGGCAACCAAAAATGCCGGACCACCCATCATAGCTGCATAAAATAATTTACCTCCTAATGGATAACTAGCTATCAGAATAGCTCCTCCCACCATTTTTCGCCCGGTATCCCCGTATACTTTACCTCTTATAGATGCAATGTCCTGCAAAGAAATGGTATCTAAAGCATTTGATACAGCCTTGTATTGCCTGATCAACAGCCTGGAGTTATCCAGTAAAAAATAATTGTCAACTACCAGTTTCCTTCCATCCACTGTTTTAATTTGAAGGACTTTGCCAGGCTTGAACTTCAGAATTACTATTGAGGAGGTTTGGCTATTGGTTAGCTTCTTTTCAACACTTAAAACTAAATCTTTGTATTCAGTGGTTTGACCGACCGCATCGCTAATGATAAAAGCCAGCAAGAGGAGTAATAATTTATTCTTCATAATGTTGGAATTTATACATGCATTAATTTACTATTTCGCTACTAAAAATATTCAATGGGTTAAATATTAAATCTATAGTCCAAGAAATGAAGAAAGTATCCGGATCATCTGTCAATAACTTTCAATTCCCATCTTTCAGTTGTATTGAATCTCCTTGGCCCCAGCATACTTAATCCTGCAATAGATGTACCAACAAATGGTATGGCAACCAAAAATACCGGACCACCTACCCAGGCAGATATGAGAATCGGAATAGTTCCGAATGGCAAACTAGCTATCAGAATGACTCCTCCCATCATTTTTCGTTGATTATCATCGTATACAGCCCCTCTGATGGATGCAATTTCCTGTAAGGAAATAGTATCTATGTCAATTGCTGCAGTTTTGGATTGTCTGATCATCAGAATAGAGCTATCCTGCAAAAAGTATTTTTTAGAAGCCAGTTTCCTTCCATCCACAGTTTTGATTTGAAGAAGCTTGCCAGGTTTGAACTTCAAAATAAATATTGAGGAAGTTTGATTATTGATTGGTTTCTTTTCAACACTCAAAATTAAATCTTTGTACTCAGTCGTTTGACTGATGGCACTATTAATGATAAAGGCCAGCAAAAGGAGTAATATTTTATTCTTCATGATGTTGGAATTTATACATGCATTAATTTACTATTTCGCTACTAAGATAGTCTTTAACGGGTTAAAAATCAAGCTGTTTTTTACTTTTGCAAATGAATTTCTTAACAAAGGTTTTAGCAGTCTGTTGAAAAGCTTATTGGTTGGAAACCTTGGCAGCCAATTTGTTTTGAGGATAGAATTGTAAGCCAAGTCTGAACGAAATAAAAATTATGGTCGAAGCAGAAAAAGAAGTGCCTCCTGAAATCACTTATTGAAGGCAATCCGCTTCACTTCCTATTCGTTCAAATCACCTGGTAGTCGCAAAAAATAAAAATATTTTTTGTCAAATTTTTCAGAAAAGTGATGATAGTTTAACATGCGAAGAACGACCCAAAATGCTTATTGAATTAAATTCCGGCTTCTTTATTTCTGATCCTAAGATATCTTGTCTTTTGTTTAAGAGACTGATAACCTGTCTATCCTGACTTAATGCCATTAAAAAAAATATTGCAGCGTTGCCACAAATGATGTCTGGTAAAATTGGGAATGACTTGAAGCTTGAAAATGAAAATGCTTCTATCTGCCCGAACGTCAGGTATATTTATTTGTATATTCGCAGACAATAATGGAAGTTATAAGACGGATTGTGGCGGCAAATTGTAAGAGCGATCGGCAAATGATTTCGTTTTATAAAACGTTTAAGTGGGCAGCAATTTTTTTTTAATATTAGCTTTGATAATCGATGTCTTGCAACAGAGGGTCAGATAGAATAAAATTCAGTGGGATAATAATTATTATCAGCTTGCTGTTTACCTGTGGGTTATTTCAGAATAAGGCATTCGGACAAAGAGATAATATCATTGATTCTCTTATCTATAGGGTAGAAGTTTCCAAAAATGATTCTGCCAAAATAGTTTCGCTAATAGAAATTGCTAAATACTATTCATCAACAAACCTGTCGTTGTCGTTTCAATATGCAGACAAAGCGCTGGAAATTGCCCAACAAAGTAAAAATAAACAATTGCATGCCCAGGCTTTAATGTCGATTGGCAATATTTCTTTTTTTCAGGGTTTATTGGATATTTCTTTTCAACACTATTCCAAAGCTCTGGCAATTAACAAAGAAACAGGAAACACAAATGGCATTGCCAATGCTTTGACAAACCTTGGAGGAATTTTGCTTCAATTGATGAAATTTGAAGAAGCCAAGCGCTATTTTCATGAAGCGCTGCCACTTTTCATTGATTTGGCCGAAAAAAGAGGCGATACTATTCCACCTTTTCAGGTTATTTCCATTTATAACAATCTTGGGATAGCGCATGAAAATCTGAATGACTACAACATGGCCATTGATTATTATCACAGAGGAATCAGCCTGGCTAACCGGATACCTCAGCAACAAAGAAACCTTGCCATGTTACACAATAATCTTGGAAGCATTCATATGAAAATGGGGGCATTTGATGAGGCTTATAAGAATATGAGTGCAGCTCTGATCATCAGGCAAGAGATGAATGATAAGAGTGGTGAAGCTTCTTCCTACAGAATGCTGGGTATTTTATACAAGTCGCAGCAGAACTATGAAAAAGCGCTTAGCAACTTTTATAATGGTTACATTTTAGCTGCCACTGTGGGAAGCAACGCTATATTGGCCTCATTGAACGAGCAGTTTTTTGAAGTTTTCAATTTATTAAACCAACCCGATTCAGCGCTAAAATATCACATCTTGTTAAAACATTATTCCGATGAGCTTAAAGGAGAGGAAACTTTGCTTGAGTTTTCAAGAATGGAGATAACATCACAGTTTCAGGAAAAAGAGAATATCCGGCTCATAGAACAGAGAAAACAAAAACTGCGGTATCTTTTTACTGCAGTTCTTTTGTTGCTTGGTGCAGTTATTCTTGGGCTTTTGTATGTGCTATCCCAGAGTCGGTTGCGAAGACTAAGCCTGCTGAACAATAATATTCAGCTTGCTGCAGAAAAAGCAGCTTTAGAAAAAGCTGCACTCACCAAAGAATTAGAAATCAAGAACAAAGAGCTTACAACGAATGTGATTTATCAAATCCGAAAGAATGAGCTTATAAATAACATCGCCGATAAATTGATGACCAACAGGCACAACTTTAAAAAAGAGAATCAGAGCCTTATCAAAGATATCATTTCAGAGCTTGTGAGTTCGAAGGAAGACAGCATATGGATGGAGTTTGAAACAAGATTTCATAATGTGCACAACGAATTTTACGAAAAGCTGAATGAGATTAATCCCGATCTTACCCCAAATGAGAGAAGACTTTGTGCTTTTTTGCGCCTCAATATGTCAACCAAAGAAATTTCTTCCATAACAGGCCAATCACTCAGAAGCATTGATGTTGCCAGAACCCGGCTGCGCCAAAAACTCAATCTGACCAATGCAGAGGTTGGATTGATTGAGTACCTTTCCTATATTTGACCTAACTTTCAGTTACGCGCTAAGCTATCCTCAATGACATCAGGTCCTTCCTAATAATGGTCAGTACGGCTATAAAGTATTGTAAATCAATATTTAGTGAATTTTTGTAGCAAAGATGTAGTAAAGCATTCATTTTACTGTAGTACAAAAGTGCACTGGAATAGTTTGCGGCAGCTATATATCCTGAATATTTTTGCAGCGGTTTAAATCCAACAAAAATTATGCTCTTATGAAGGCAAGTACTACAATTTTATTCTTGGTTATATCATGTTTGATATTTCCAAAAGCTTTTTCTCAGCACACGCATGCTGACTGGTCCAAACATATTAATGCGAACGAACAATCTGCTTTCAATAACATCTTGTTCGATGGGGAATCATTCATTTCTAATGGTTATTGGTATCTTGCTGCTGAATATGAAGGTATTGATTTACCTTACTATACCAGTAGCAATGCCCTTATCGTCAAATCGGATTTGAATGGAAATAAAATATGGCATGCTACAATGGTTGGCGAAGGTTACGAAACCTTTTTCGATATGGCTTTGGACAGTGAAAACAATATTGTTGCTGTGGGATGGTCTACATCAAACGATACTATCAGAATAAACGGCGAGGTGGTTTATGTGCCGGATATGGAATGGACTTCGAGAGGAGTTGTAGCAAAATTCTCGGGTATTGACGGCAGTTTAATCTGGTACAAACCAATATTGCCTTATGAAGAATATTACAATATGTCGATAACCAAAGTCACAATTGATGACGCTGACAATATCTACATTTCCGGCTACTCAAATACAAGTTTTGCTATTGATAGCATAGAATTTCTTTATAACCAGAATGGATGGGGCGCTTTAACATTTATTGCCAAACTTGATACGCAAGGCGCTGCGATATGGGGATCAAATTTTAATTTTATTTCTACAGGTGACCCGGGTTGGTCTAATCCAAGGTCGCTCATATCAAAAAATGATGATCTTTTTCTTGTAATCGAATATTCAAAACCACTCATTGTTGGCGACAGTATTTTACCCTATCAGGGGGAGGGTTTTTATGATTGGATAGCCATTGTAAAACTCTCCGCAGAAAGTACGCTGGTTTCGGAAGCAATTGCATATGGCAGTAGCATGAACCAAAATCTGACCCGGTTAAGAATGGATAATGATGGCAATTTAGTTGCTGTCGGTTTTTTTGAATCTGAATCTGATTTTAACATACATGGCAATCAGCCAATGTCTTATGGCACTGAGGATGCTTATGCAGCAAAGTTCACAGATAACCTTGAACTGATCTGGCTTAGAAGTATGGGCAGTGATTTTGCCTCAAGAGCCTTTAACCTGAATATAGATGCTGATAACAGAATTTTTATCGGAGGTGGTTTTGACAGTTATACGCCATTTTATTTTGAAGGGCATAAAGTAATTGAAGCGGAAAGTCCTAATAGCCTTGGAATGTTTCAGGTTATCATTGATGAGAATGGTGAATTTGAGAAGGCTTTTGCGGTGCATGGAGAAGGAATTGAATCAAGAGTCGAGTACAGGGATGCTGTAGTGCTGCAAAATGATCAGATATTTGCTGTGGGTGCATCGGTTGAAGGCGTTGAGTTCATTGAGGGAAATATATTTTCTTCGATTCATGATGCTGGTTTTTTCATGAAGTGGGATTTATCAAAAGCCTATTATAAAGCAGAGTTCGAGGTGAAAGATATAGATGGAAATCCTCTCGAGAATGCCACAATAACCTTTGGAAATAATGCGAATGCACCAAACAATTATTCTTTTTATCAGTTGGAAGCGGGCGTTTATATCTATAGTGTATCGCTCGCTGGTTTTATTACTGTTCAGGGAATTGTTGAAGTAACAGATCAGCATGTAACAGTTTTTGTGACTATGATTTCAGATGCTGTATCGGTTCCGGGCATTTCAGACGCTTCAGTCAGCTTGTTCCCTAACCCTGCAACTTCAACAGTTTCATTGATGATGGATTCTGAAATTGAAGAAATTACAATTACAGATTTAAGTGGCAGAATTATGCATAAACAACAAGTCGGTGCAAAATCATTACAAATTGACATCTCAGAGTTTCCAGACGGTTTATATTTGGTTCATTTAACTACGCAAAATGAAATTACAATCAGAAAAATGCTGGTTGAAAAATAATATGTTATCGGTGCATGAAAATTTTAGATCAACAAAATTGAAAACAAAGGCTTGTTGGAAAGGTCAATCATCTGTTAATCATAGAATTAATCATATGATAAATACCAGTACTTTTAGATATGGAGCAACAACAATAAGAATGTATTCATTGCAGTCAGATTTCCTATGGCGTATGTAAACCTTGATATCATTGCAAAAATTTAGAAATTATGGAACAAACATCAGACGATTCAAAAAATGAATCAAAAGAGGAAGATAACATTCAAAGACTCCTCGAGCAAAACAGAATTAATACGCAGGCATTAAGAAAACTGCTCAAATTCATCGAAAGTAAAAATATTTCAGAAGATAAACCTTCAGATAAAAGCCAGGAAAAAGTTATCAATAATTTAGAAAACTAATCAGTATATATTCACTAAAAACTATTTGCTATGAGCAGAAAATTTACTTTAAATTTTGGGGTACCACTGTTAGCCCTGATATTATTAACTTTAAACACAATCCGTGTTTACGCGAATGAGATACCAGTTAAAGGGATAACTACTTATCCTTTAATTGAAACCTTTGAGAGTGGAACATTTCCTCCCGCCAATTGGTCCATGTACAGTCTGATGAATAATTCACAAAGCTGGGAACTTGATCCATGGATCAACCACACTGAGGGTGGAACCCATTCAGCATTCCACAACCAAAGCGCTGAATTTACATTGGACAACTGGTTGGTTTCGCCCCAAATAAGTATGCCTGCCGAAGGGTTTTATTACCTCACCTTCTGGAGTTGGCTTGCGAATAACTGGGCATACAAAAAGAGCAGCGTGATGGTAAGCACTGGAAGTCCAAATCCGGCCGACAATGATTATGTTGAAGTCTGGATGCTGACAGAAACCAATAACGCCTGGTCCTGGTATCAATATTTTGTAAACCTTGAAGCTTATGCCGGGCAGAACATTTATGTAGCTTTCAGATATGAAGGAGATCCCTGGGGTCACACCTGGTATGTTGATGATATTGGATTAGGGCAGGAAATTGATGATTCTCCAGTGCTGAATGTTAGTACTTCTGAAGTTAGCCAAGGCTTAGGAGTGAATGGAACAGGCTCGAAAACATTTAATGTTATTAATGGTGGAATTCTTGACCTGAATTTCGATATTGCAATTGAGTATCTGAATGCAGATGGATGGCTTTCAATAAACCCAACGAGCGGAAGTATGGGCACGCACGCTTCTGTTGAAATATCGCTCAATTTCGATGCAGCCGGCCTGGGGTTTGGTATTTATCAGGCAAACCTTAATATAAGCAGCAACGATCCTGTAAATCCAACAACTACAGTACTTGTAACTTTAGAAGTAATTGATGTCAATGTCTATCCATTTATAGAGGATTTTGAAAGCGAAAATTTTCCACCCATTGGTTGGTCAATGTTTGATTCAGATTTAGACGGATTTGCATGGTACCAAAGTTGGTATAACAATACGCCAGGGGGTCAATTTTCTGCCTATCATGGTTGGGGTCAACAAAATCAGGATGGCTGGCTTGTTTCGCCACAAATAACGATTCCAGAAACAGGATTTTTCTATCTTTCTTTTTGGAGCCTTGTGGGCGATATCAGCTATTATGGCAAAAACAGCGTTATGGTCAGTACCGGAAGCGGTAACCCTGCTTCCGGGGCTTTTACTGAGGTATGGACAGTTGGGGAAGTAGTGGATACATGGGTACAGCATTTCGTTAACCTTGAAGCATTTGCCGGAGAAGATGTATACATTGCATTCAGGTACGAAGGTGAATTTGCGCACTATTGGATTGTTGACGATATTTCCCTTGGTGAAGAAATAGACGACTCACCTGTCTTGAATGTGAGTACATTGGAAATTAGCCAGACAGTAGGACAGGATGGCTCAGGTTCAAAATCCTTTAAAGTCATTAATGATGGTATTCTGAACCTGACTTACGGTATAGACATTGAATTCCTTAATGGTAACTCCTGGTTAACAGCAAGTCCAACCAGTGGTAGTATTCCGGCAAAGTCAAACCAAACGATTTCTTTAGCCTTCAATGCCTCTGGTCTCGAACTGGGTGTATATCAGGCAAATATAAACATTGCAAGCAATGATCCGGTGAACCCAACTGCTACGATAGTTGTAACACTCAATGTAATGCCGGCGCAAGCGGTAAACCTTACGGTAGTTTACCCTCAATACTCCTTCCCAACTGGTATTTCATCAAATGGAATGTATGTATCCGGAAGCCAGTTTGGTGGAATGAGCAGCTATCTGTGGAAAATGTTTAGCGGAACTATTGAATTTGCCGGAGATGCCCAGAAGGTTTCAGACAGCGGAATCGCTGCAGGCACCTATGATACAGAATTTCAGTATGAAGGATTGGATGTAGGTACTGCAGGACATTGGAACAGAACAACCAACCAATGGCAGTTTTTAGGCATGAATCCTCAGGTGCCGGAAATATTCGGATCATCTTACAACATGGCTTATGGCATAACAGCCGATGGAATCACAACGGTAGGCATGCAATGGTATCCCGACTGGTCAGTAAAGGCTTACAGCTGGACACAGGCGAACGGATACGATATGATTGGATCAACCATTCAGGCAAACTCCAGAGCAAACGGAATCAGTGCCAACGGAAGTGTTATCTACGGTTGGGCTGAACCAAACTGGACCAGAACGCCTGTTATCTGGTATAACAATGAAACTATCTTTCTGGATGAAACACAGTATGGCGAGGCTTTTGGCGCCTCGGCCAGTGGTAACTACGTTACAGGTACTTTAGGTTGGGCAGGTGGCTTCATCTGGTCACCAACAGAGGGTACTACAACATTCGAAAACAGCCTGAATCTTGGTACGTTAAATCCTCTAAAAGTTCTTGACGATGGTACTGTATTCGGATACACAGGCGAAGGATTTCCGCCGCAACCTCCAGGCAGGAGAGCATTTGTAAGACATCCTGATGGCAGCATGGAAACATTCAATGAATATGTAGCCGGCCGAGGCTGGTTTGACGCAGCAGACTGGATTTTCTATAGCATAAATGATGTTACACCCGATGGAAACATATTCATTGGTGCAGCTGAATTACCAACTGGTGAAGCGATTAGCTTTATTTTAGATTTAGATCCAGGTAATCCAGGTATTGAAATTAACCCAATGGAAATAGCTGAGTCTCTTCCTCCGGGAGATACCTCAATAAAAACATTAACCATTGAAAATGTTGGTGATGCTTTGCTTCATTATAACATTATTGTTCAATACACCGCTGCTGAACCGAAAGTTCAACAGGTTCCAACTGGTGTTGAATTTAAGTCGGGAAAACTTGCTCTGGCTTGTCAAAAAATAAGCACTCAGGATAAAGGTCATAAGATAGAAAGCAAAAGGGGAACGATACTTCATTACGATGGACCTAATACCGACGCCATTGGCCTGATTGCAGGCGGAACTTTTTATGGAGCGGCACGCTTTCCATCGGAGCTGACATCTGTTTTTGAAAACTATCAATTGGAATCTGTTGATGTTTATATAAACAATAGCCCCACAAGTCTTAAACTTATTATATGGGATGCTGGTACTACAACGTCTCCAGGATCAATTCTTTACCAGCAAAATTATACGCCTGTTCCGGAAAGCTGGAATACAGTTATACTCAATAATGCCCTTACTATCAGCGGATCAGATATCTGGGTAGGTTTTGAAGTCATACACACGGCAGAAACATACGTTCTTGGGATTGATGGTGGACCTGCAGCGCAAGATGGCGATTGGGTCAGTGAGGATGGCACCAATTGGGAACACCTTTCCGACTACGGTTTGAACAGTAACTGGAATATCCGTGCAAATCTTTCATTCAATGGCATGAATTGGTTGAGCGTTAACCCGGTAACCGGAGTGATTGATGGAGATGCAGCTCATGAAATAGCTATTTCATTCAATGCTGAAGGAATGGATGTAAATACCTATACCGCAAATCTTAGAATCACAAGCAACGATTCCGATAATTCGCTTTTAATCATCCCGGTAACACTAGAGGTAGAAACAGGTATTTCAGTAAACGAATTGCAGCAGGTTGAGGTAAACATATTTCCAAACCCTGCCGGTAATCATTTGCAGGTTCAGGCAAATCAGCTGATCGAAAGAATAAGCATAACAGATATCTCCGGGAAGGTAATCTACACAGTGAATGATAACCGCCACCATACAACGCTGGATTTAACATTCTTAAGTAATGGATTGTATTTGATTCAGGTTACTACAAGTCAGGGAACATACGCAAAGAAATTGCAGGTTAACAAATAATCTGAATGTTTCTTTGATTGATATTACCTCAGGTTGGTTGACTTAGTGAGGAAAATAAAAAGGGAAGTGAATAGCTTCCCTTTTTTCTTTTGCCATGCAGGGCAAATTAATAAGGGTTTGCTGATAAACTCAGAATGTTGATATTTTGGTGCTTTGCACCTCCCGCTTCAATTTTTTTTGATTTTCCTGCAAAGGTTAACTCCACGCATTGTTACAATTTTCAGGTGCAGCGCACCGGTAATATTTAGTGTGCCGGGCATGTAGTAAACCTAAAGGGTGCGAGGGTTAACCCACAAGTCCCAAGGGAGCC
>JGI24123J20310_1001013_pt1 | contig 13473 bp, 7 predicted proteins | sample SubbioCR12Aug_5A_FD_20310 | JGI IMG/M metagenome (IMG submission 20310)
GGAGAGGGACAGCGAGGCCGGGCCGGGGGTGATACCGGCCGCCACGTCGGCGCGGGCCCGCGCTTCATCCTCGCGCGCCGAGACAGCGGCTGCCTGCGGGTGGCGGGCCCAGGCCTGCTCCAGCGCCTCGCCAAGCGTCTGGCTATACACCGGCCAGGCGATTGCCAGCCCGGCCAGCAGCATCGGTATTGTTTTAGTTCCGACATCACGCCCGCAAGCGGGCATGAGTCTTCGCTGAAACTGCGTTTTCATCGGGGCTTGTCCTCCCTTGTTCATGGTGGGCATGATGCTTTCAGCCACCCAACTAAAAGCTGACAGGAGCATTACAAGTTTGTAATCTTCGAAAACCTGAGGTCCGCGCATGCACAATTGGCCCACGTACCCTAGATCCAAAAGCGGGCACTAGTGACCACGTCCACAAGGGATGCGATGAAAATCCTGATCGTTGAAGACGAGCAAAAGACCGGTGACTACCTGAAGCAGGGCCTGTCCGAGGCCGGCTTCGTGGCGGACCTGGTGCGCGACGGGGTTGACGGCAGGCACCTGGCGCTGATCGACGACTACGATCTGGTGGTGCTCGATGTCATGCTGCCGGGACTCGACGGCTGGCAGGTGCTGCGGGAAATCCGGCAGGCGGGGCGGCACATGCCCGTGCTGTTCCTGACCGCCCGCGATCAGGTCGACGACCGCGTAAAGGGGTTGGAACTGGGCGCGGACGATTACCTCGTCAAGCCGTTCGCTTTCTCGGAACTGCTGGCGCGGGTGCGCACGCTTCTGCGCCGGGGCAAATCCAAGGAGCCTGAACTGCTCCAGGTTGCCGACCTGGATCTGGATCTCCTGCGGCGCCGGGTGACGCGCGCCGGAAAACGCATCGACCTCACCGCCAAGGAATTCGCCCTGCTCGAACTGCTGCTGCGCCGCCAGGGCGAGGTGCTGCCGCGCTCGCTGATCGCCTCCCAGGTCTGGGACATGAATTTCGACAGCGACACCAACGTCATCGAAGTGGCCGTGCGGCGACTGCGGGCGAAGATCGACGACGACTTCGAGCCCAAGCTGATCCGCACCGTCAGGGGCATGGGCTACGTGCTCGACGTCCCGGAACCCGCCTGATGCGGATCGCCTCCATCACCCTGCGCCTGGCGCTGTTCTTCTCGGCTGCCTCGCTCATGGTCCTGCTGGCCATCGGCTATCTGATCGGCAATGCCGTGGAAAGGCATTTCGAGGAGCAGGATCTGCATGAACTCCACACCAAGCTGGTGCTGATCCGCCACGCCCTGGCCAGGGTGCGCACAACACAAGACCTGGACCAAGCCGGACAGCGGCTGGATGACGCCCTGGTCGGCCATCATGGTCTGTCCATCACGGTTCTGGGGCAGCGCCGGCGCGTGCTTTTCGCCTCTCGCGATGCAGATTTCCCGCCTGAATTGCTGGACAGCCGGCCATCCGGGGAGCACATGCGGACGACGGATCTCGTAGTCTGGTCGAAGGGCGGGGAAACCTACCGGGGCATCGCCGCCGCGGCATTCACGGACATCCCGGACATGCCTCCGGCCACCGCCTTTCTTGCCCTGAACATAGGCCACCACCTGGAATTCATGACGGCGTTTCGCAAGAGCCTCTGGCTGGCCGTCACGGCCGGCATCCTGCTGATCGCGCTCTTCGGCTGGATTGCCGCGCGGCGCGGCCTGGTCCCGCTGCGGGAGATGGTCAAAGTCGCCCACGGCATTTCGGCCAGCCGCTTCGACAGCCGCCTGCGACTCGATGACGTGCCGACGGAACTCCAAGACTTGGCCGCTGCTTTCAACCAGATGCTCGACCGCCTGCAGGACTCCTTCAAGCGCCTGTCCGACTTTTCCTCGGATCTGGCCCATGAGCTGCGCACGCCGATCAGCAATCTGATGACCGAGTCGCAGGTGGTGCTCACCCGCGCCCGCTCCGCGGACGAGTACCGCGAAGTGCTCTATTCGAATCTCGAGGAATACGACCGGCTTGCCCGCATGATCGGCGACATGCTGTTTCTGGCAAAGGCCGACCATGGCCTGATCGTTCTGCGTCGCGAGCCGGTCGATCTGGCGAAGGAAGTGCGGCAACTTTTCGACTTCTACGAAGCCCTGTCCGAGGAGCAGGGCGTGCGCATGGTCCTGTCCGGCGAGGGCGTGATTCGCGGCGACGACCTGATGCTCCGCCGCGCCCTCAGCAACCTGTTATCGAACGCACTGCGCTACACGCCGCGCGACGGCGCCATCGCGGTCCGCATCGACCAGCCGGAGCCGGGGCAAATACGCCTTGCCGTAGAGAACCCCGGCCAGACAATTCCCGCTGAACATCTGCCGCGGCTGTTCGATCGCTTCTACCAGGTCGACGCGTCCCGGCACAGGACGCATGAGGGCGCCGGATTGGGCCTGGCGATCGCCAAGTCGATCATCGAGGCGCACGGCGGNGAGATCGCCGNNTCATCNGNGCATGNCCTGACGCGATTCGAGGCGCTGTTCCCCGCCTCAGGCCTCCTGCCGGGCCGTCCTCTCACTCCACCGTAACGGACTTGGCCAGATTCCTCGGCTTGTCCACATCGGTACCCTTCACCAGGGCGGCATGGTAGGCGAGCAATTGCAGCGGCACGACATGGAGCACCGGCGAGAGCAAACCGTAATGTTCGGGCATGTGGATGATGTGCACCCCCTCTGACTCGGGGATTTCGCTGCCGGCATCGGCGAGCACGAACAGCTCGCCGCCGCGGGCACGCACCTCTTGCAGGTTGGACTTGAGCTTCTCCAGCAGGGTGTCGTTGGGCGCCACGGCCACCACGGGCATGTCACTGTCCACCAGGGCCAGCGGGCCGTGCTTGAGCTCGCCGGCCGGGTAGGCCTCGGCATGGATGTAGGAGATTTCCTTGAGCTTCAGCGCGCCTTCCAGCGCAATGGGGTAGTGCATGCCGCGGCCGAGGAACAGCGCGTGCTGCTTGCCCGCGAACAGCCGCGCCCAGCCGGCGACTTCCTTCTCCAGCTCGATTGCGTGGCCGACTGCCAGCGGCAGATGGCGCATGGCCGACAGGTGCGCGGCCTCCTCCTTCGCGTCGATGCGGCCGTTCAGCTTGGCCAGCGTCACCGCCAGCAGGAACAGTGCCGCCAGTTGCGTCGTGAAGGCCTTGGTCGAGGCGACGCCGATCTCGGGACCGGCACGGGTAAGAAATTTCAGGGCGGCTTCGCGCACGATGGCCGATTCGGGCACATTGCAGATAGCCAGAGTGCGGGACTGGCCGAGGATGCGCGCATGCTTGAGCGCCGCCAGCGTGTCGGCGGTCTCGCCCGACTGTGAGATGGCCACCACCAGGGTTTCGGGATTTGGAACGGAAACGCGGTAGCGGTACTCGCTGGCGATTTCCACATTGCACGGCACGCCGGCCAGCCGCTCGATCCAGTAACGCGCCGTCAAGCCGGCATGCCAGCTGGTGCCGCAGGCGAGGATGAGCACACTCTTGGCGTCGGCCAGCATCTCCGCAGCGCCAACGCCGAACAACTGTGGCGAGACGGAATGCGCCGCGCCGATCATCTCGAGCGTGTTGGCCAGCGCCTGCGGCTGCTCGAAGATCTCCTTCTGCATGTAGTGCCGGTATTGGCCCAACTCGACGGCGTCGGCGGAGAGGGTGCTCTCGTGCTTCGGGCGGTCGACAGACGAGCCGTCGGCGCGCACGATGCGCACGCCGCTGCGGGCAATCTCGGCGATGTCGCCGTCTTCCAGGTAGATCAGGGTGCGCGTCACCTGCAGCAGCGCCGCGGCGTCCGAGGCGGCATAGTGCCCATCCTCGCCCAGGCCCAGCAGCAAGGGCGCGCCGTGCCGCGCGACGACGACCCGCTGCGGCTCCTTTCCCGAGATGACGGCGATGGCGTAGGCGCCGACCAGTTCGGCGCAGGCGGCACGAACCGCGGCGACCAGGTCGGCCTGCGACTTCAGCTTGTGCTCGATGAGATGGGCAATGACTTCGGTGTCGGTCTCCGACTCGAAGGCATAGCCCAGGCCAGCGAGGCGCGCCTTGATTTCGCCGAAATTTTCGATGATACCGTTGTGAACTACTGCCAGGCCGCCCGAGACGTGGGGATGGGCATTGCGCTCGGAGGGTACGCCATGGGTGGCCCAGCGCGTGTGCGCGATGCCGGCGCTGGCTACCAGGCCTTCGGCGCGCGCGGCCAGTTCCGACACGCGTCCGACTGCGCGCAACCGGTGCATGCCGCCGTTGTGCACAGCGAGTCCGGCCGAATCGTAGCCGCGGTATTCGAGCTTGCGCAGTCCTTCAATCAGGATAGGAACGATATTGCGGTCGGCGACCGCGGCGACGATGCCACACATGAAAGACCTCTTTCAACACAGAGTTCACAGAGGCACAGAGGGCACGGAGAAGAACAACTACAGAAGCAACTCTGTGTTCTCTGCGTCTCCGTGTCCTCTGTGTTTAACGCGGTCAGCTTTTCTTCTTCACCGGCCGCTTCCAGCCCGGCACGGTGGTCTGCTTGACGCGCGTGATGGTCAGCTTGTCCGGCGGTGCATCCTCAGTCAGCGTGGTGCCGGCGCCGAGCGTGGCGCCACGGCCGACCGTAACGGGGGCAACGAGCTGGGTGTCGGAGCCGATGAAAACGTCGTCCTCGATCACCGTGCGGTGCTTGTTGGCGCCGTCGTAATTGCAGGTGATGGTGCCGGCGCCGACGTTGACGTTGCGGCCGACCGTGGCATCGCCGACGTAGGCAAGATGGTTCGCCTTGGAACGGTCGGCCACCGTGCTGTTCTTCACCTCGACAAAGTTGCCGATGTGGACATCCTCGCCCAGTTTCGTGCCGGGGCGCAGGCGCGCGTAGGGTCCGATGATGCAGCCGGGCCCGGTTGCGGATTCCTCGATGTGGGTGAAGGGGGCGATGCGCGTGCCGGCGCCGATGACGGCATTCCTCAGCACGCAATGCGCGCCGACCTCGACGCCGTCGCCGAGCGCGACGCGACCTTCAAACACGCAGTTCACGTCGATCGTCACGTCGCGTCCGCAATCGAGCTCGCCTCGTACGTCGAGCCGGTCCGGGTCGAGCAGCGTGACGCCCTGTTCCATGAGCAGCAGCGCGTTGCGGTACTGGTGCAGGCGCTCCAGTTCGGCCAGGTGCACCTTGCTGTTCACGCCGAGCACTTCCCAGGATGCGTCGGGTTGCGTCGTCGCCACCGGCATGCCTTCCAGGATCGCCAGCCTGACGATATCGGTGAGGTAGTACTCGCCCTGGGCATTGTCGTTGCCCAAAGCCGGCAGCCAGCGCATCAGCGCCGATGTCGGCGCAACAACGAAACCCGTGTTGATCTCGGACAGGGCACGCTCCTCCTCGGAGGCATCGCGCTCCTCGACGATGCGCAGAACATGGCCAGCGTCGTCGCGCACGATGCGGCCGTAGCCGCTTGGGTCATCCAGGTCTTCCGTCAGGACGCCCAGGCCGGAACCGGCCATTTCGATCAGTCGCGACAGGGTGGGTCCGCCGATCAGCGGCACGTCGCCATAGAGCACGAGGGTGGTTGCGCCCGGGTCGAGAAAAGTCAGTGTCTGCAACACGGCGTGGCCGGTGCCCAGTTGCGGCTCCTGCCGGACCCAGACGAGATCGGCGGCATCGAGCGCTTCACGCACCGCCTCGCCGCCATGGCCATAGACCACGCAGATTTTCGCCGCGCCCAGTTCGCGCGCCGTATCGAGGACATGCGCCAGCAGAGGCCGGCCGCCCAGGCGGTGCAGCACCTTGGGCCGGTCGGAGCGCATGCGCTTGCCCTGACCGGCGGCGAGAATGACGACATTCATGGGTCGCTGCGCTCCGGTTTCGGGTTTCGGATTTCGGGTTTCGGGTAAACACCGAACGTCCCCGCGAGCGCCGGTTTTAACTTGAAACCCGAAATCCGAAACCCGAAACTGTTTATCATCGCGGCAAGGTGCTCGATCCCATGAGAAATTCATCGACGGAACGAGCGCACTGACGACCCTCGCGGATCGCCCAGACGACCAGCGACTGGCCGCGGCGCATGTCGCCGGCGGCGAAGACCTTGGCGACGTTCGTCTGGTAGCAGCCTTCACCGTCGGTGGCGGCCCGGGCGTTGCCGCGGGCATCCTTGGTCACGCCGAAGGCGTCGAGCACGCCGCCCACCGGGGAGACGAAGCCCATGGCAAGGAAGGCCAGGTCCGCCTTGACGATGAACTCGCTGCCGGGAATCTCGGTCATCTTGCCGCCCTGCCACTCCAGGCGGACGACCTTGAGCGCCTTGATCTTCCCTTTCTCGCCGATGAACTCCTTGGTGGCAACGGACCAGTCGCGGCTGCAGCCCTCCTCGTGCGAGGAAGAGGTGCGCAGCTTCATCGGCCAGTAGGGCCAGGTGAGGGCGCCGTTCTCCTTCACCGGCGGCTGCGGCAGCAGCTCGAACTGGGTGACCGAGGCGGCACCGTGGCGGTTCGAGGTGCCGACGCAATCGGAGCCGGTGTCGCCGCCGCCGATGACGACGACGCGCTTGCCTTTCGCCAAGATCGGGTTCTTGCCGTCGCCTGCGACTTCCCTGTTCTGCGGGATGAGGAATTCCAGGGCGAAGTGCACACCCGCCAGGTCGCGGCCGGGGATCGGCAGGTCGCGCGGATGTTCGGCGCCGCCGGCCAGCACCACCGCGTCGAATTCCCTGACCAGCTTGCCGGCTTCCACTGTCCTGGCGGCATCGTTGGCCACGCCCTGCGGCAAGGACGTTTTCGTCACCATCACGCCGGTGCTGAACGTCACGCCCTCCGCCGCGAGCTGGGCCATGCGCCAGTCGATCAGGCGCTTGTCGAGCTTGAAGTCGGGGATGCCGTAGCGCATCAGGCCGCCGATGCGGCTGTTCTTCTCGAACACCGTGACGTCGTGGCCGGCGCGCGCCAGTTGCTGGGCGGCGGCGAGGCCGGCCGGGCCGGAGCCGACGATCGCGATCTTTTTGCCGGTCTTTTTCAGCGGCGGCTGCGGCAGCACCCAGCCGTTCTCGCCCGCCTTGTCGATGATGGCATGCTCGATCGACTTGATGCCGACCGCGTCGTTGTTGATGTTCAGCGTGCACGCCGCCTCGCAGGGCGCCGGGCAGATGCGGCTGGTGACTTCGGGGAAGTTGTTGGTCGAGTGCAGCACCTCGATGGCCTGCTTCCAGTTGCCGCGATAAACCAGGTCGTTCCAGTCCGGAATGATGTTGTTCACCGGGCAGCCGCTCGAACAGAACGGGATGCCGCAGTCCATGCAGCGCGCGCCCTGCCGGGCGGCCTGCTCGTCGGTCAGGTGATGGACAAATTCCCGATAGTGCTTGAGGCGCTTGTCGTTCGCCTCGCAGGCCTCGGCGAGGCGCTGATACTCCATGAATCCGGTTGGCTTACCCATTTGCCGTCTCCGCCGGGCCGCCCCAAGGAGACGGCCATTCAATACCCGGAAGCCACGCACAGCGTGGCTGAACTTGCGTCACCCCTTTCCGCGGGGAAGGGGGCGGGAGAAAGGTTGTTCTCATGCAGCCTCCAGCACTTTCTTCTTCGCCGCCATTTCCTTGAGCGCACGGCGGTACTCGTGCGGCATGACCTTGACGAACCTGCCCCGATAGGCGGGCCACTGGTCGAGGATCGTGCGCGCACGGACGCTGCCAGTCAGTTGCGCATGCTTTTCGATGAGCGAGCGCAGCAGCTCGTCATCAGCGCGGCCGAGGTGGCGCAGGTCCACCTTGCCGTGCGACTCGAGCTCGCCCACCTCGCTCACCGCCTCTTCCTCCGGCACCGGCTCCAGCGCCACCATCGACAGGTTGCAGCGCTTCTCGAAGCCGCCGTCCTCGTCCAGCACGTAGGCGACCCCGCCGGACATGCCGGCGGCGAAATTGCGGCCGGTCTGGCCGAGCACCACCACGGTGCCGCCGGTCATGTACTCGCAGCCGTGGTCGCCCAGCCCCTCAACCACCGCGGTGGCGCCCGAGTTGCGCACGGCGAAACGCTCGCCGGCGACACCGCGGAAGAAGCACTCGCCGGCGATGGCGCCGTAGAGCACCGTGTTGCCGACGATGATGTTCTCCTCCGGCTTGCCGCGGAAGACCGGCGACGGCCTGACGGCGATGCGCCCGCCGGAGAGGCCCTTGCCGACGTAGTCGTTGGCTTCACCGGTCAGCTCCAGAGCGATGCCCTTCGCCAGAAAGGCGCCGAAGCTTTGGCCGGCGGTGCCGGTCAGCTTGATGCGGATGGTGTCATCCGGCAGGCCGGCATGGCCGTAACGCTTGGCCACTTCATGCGAGAGCATGGTGCCGCAGGTGCGGTTAACGTTGCGGATCGCGCTTTCGATGACGACCTTTCCCCGCTTCTCCAGCGCCGCTCCTGCCTTGGCGATGAACTGGTGGTCGAGCGCGCCGGCCAGCCCGTGGTCCTGCGCCTCGCCGTGGCGGCGCGCCACCTCGGCGGGCGCCTTCGGCATGTGGAAGATGCGCGTGAAGTCGAGGCCGCGGGCCTTCCAGTGCGCAATGCCCTCGCGCATGTCGAGCAGGTCGGCGCGGCCGATCAGATCGTCGAACTTGCGGATGCCCATCTGCGCCATCAGCTCGCGCACTTCCTCGGCAACGAAGAAGAAGTAGTTCACGACATGCTCGGGCTGGCCGGTGAACTTCCTGCGCAACGCAGGATCCTGCGTCGCCACACCGACCGGGCAGGTATTGAGGTGGCACTTGCGCATCATGATGCAGCCCTCGACGACCAGCGGCGCCGTGGCGAAGCCGAACTCGTCGGCGCCGAGCAGGGCGCCGATCAGCACGTCGCGGCCGGTCTTCATCTGGCCGTCGACCTGCACGCGGATGCGGCCACGCAGGCGGTTCAGCACCAGCGTCTGCTGCGTTTCGGCGAGGCCGAGTTCCCACGGCGTGCCGGCATGCTTGATCGAGGAGATCGGGCTGGCGCCGTGCCGACGCCGGTTTCCGACACCAGCTTGACCGAGATCGACGCCTGCGGATTGGCGTTCTTCAGGTCATGGATGAGCTGCGCCAGATCCTCGATCGAATAGATGTCGTGGTGCGGCGGCGGCGAGATCAGGCCGACGCCGGGCACGGAGTGGCGCAGGAAGCCGATGTACTCGGAGACCTTGTGGCCGGGCAACTGGCCGCCCTCGCCGGGCTTGGCGCCCTGCGCCATCTTGATCTGGATCTGGTCGGCGGAAGCCAGGTATTCGGCGGTGACGCCGAAGCGGCCGGAGGCCACCTGCTTGATCTTCGAGCGCAGGGAATCGCCCGCCTGCAGCGTGATGTCGCGCTCGATGCGGCCCTCGCCGATCAGCCCGGCCAGGGTCTCGCCGCCCTTCAGCTTCTGGTAGCGCATGGCATCCTCGCCGCCCTCGCCGGTGTTCGATTTGCCGCCGATGCGGTTCATGGCGATGGCCAGCGTGGTATGCGCCTCGGTCGAGATCGAACCGAGCGACATGGCGCCGGTGGCGAAGCGCTTGACGATCTCATTGGCCGGCTCGACTTCCTCCAGCGGCACAGGCGCGCCAGCCGGCCGGACCTCGAACAGGCCGCGCAGGGTCATGTGGCGCTTCGTCTGGTCGTTGATGAGGTGCGCGTATTCCTTGTAGGTTTCGACCCTGCCGGAACGCGTCGCGTGCTGCAGCTTGGCGATCGAGTCCGGCGTCCACATGTGGTCCTCGCCGCGCACGCGCCAGGCGTACTCGCCGCCCGTCTCGAGCGCGCCGGTCAGCACAGGATCGCCGCCGTAGGCCGCGGCATGCGTGCGCAACGCCTCCTCGGCCACTTCCTTCAGCCCGATGCCCTCGATGCGGGAGGGAGTGCCGGTAAAGTAGCGGGCAAGGAAATCCGAGCACAGGCCGATTGCCTCGAAGATCTGCGCGCCACAATAGGATTGGTAGGTGGAAATGCCCATCTTGGACATGACCTTCATCAGTCCCTTGTCGACGGCCTTGATGAAGCGCTTCTGCGCCTCCTCGGCGCCGGGCTTGCCAGGCAGCCGGTCGGCGATGGCGGCAATGCTCTCGAAGGCGAGCCAGGGATGGATCGCCTCGGCGCCGTAGGCGGCGAGCGTCGCGAAGTGGTGCACTTCCCGCGCCGCGCCGGTTTCGATCACCATGCCCACCGACGTGCGCAAGCCGACCCGCACGAGGTGCTGATGCACGGCCGAGCAGGCCAGCAGCGCCGGAATCGGGGCATACCCCTTGTCGACGGCACGGTCGGACAGGATGATCACGTTGTAGCCTTCATGCACCGCGCGCTCGACGCGGGTGCACACCCGGTAGAGCGAGCGACTCATGCCCGGCGTGCCCTCGGCGGCAGGCGTCGTGATGTCGACCACGATGGAGCGAAACGCCCCCTTGGTCAGGCGGTCGATCTGCTTCAGCTTGGCGATGTCGGCCCGCGAGACGATCGGCTGCAGCACCTCCAGCCGCGGCGTCGGATCCTTTTCGTCCAGGCCGAGCAGGTTCGGGTTGGGGCTGACCAGGGAAATCAGCGACATGACGATTTCCTCGCGGATCGGGTCGATCGGCGGGTTGGTCACCTGGGCGAACAACTGCTTGAAGTAGTTGAACAGCGGCTTGTTCTTTTCCGACAGCACCGGCAGCGGCGTGTCGGTGCCCATCGAGCCGGTCGCCTCCTCGCCCTGGGTCGCCATCGGCTCGAGGATGAACTTGAAGTCCTCCTGCGTGTAGCCGAAGGCCTGCTGGATGTCCAGCAGCGGGCCCGTCAGCGGCTCGCTGTGTTTGACCACGGGCAGGTCGTCCACGAAATGGCGCGACTGCTCGATCCACTTGCGGTAGGGTTTGGCCGAAGCGAGCGACTGCTTGAGTTCCGCATCGTCGATGACTCGGCCCTGCTCCAGGTCGATCAGCAGCATCTTGCCGGGCTGCAGGCGCCACTTTTTGACGATTTTTTCCTCCGGAATCGGCAGCACGCCGATTTCCGAGGACATCACCATCAGGTCGTCGTCGGTGACCAGGTAGCGCGCCGGGCGCAGGCCGTTCCGGTCGAGCGTGGCGCCGATCTGACGGCCATCGGTGAACGCCACCGCTGCCGGGCCGTCCCACGGCTCCATCAGCGCCATGTGGTACTCGTAGAAGGCGCGCCGTTCCTCGTCCATCAGGCGGTTGCCCGCCCAGGCCTCGGGGATCAGCATCATCATGGCGTGGGCCAGGCTGTAGCCGCCCATCACCAGCAGTTCCAGCGCATTGTCGAAGGAGGCGGAATCGGACTGGCCGTCGTAGATCAGCGGCCAGATCTTCTCGAGGTCTTCGCCCAGCACATGGGACGAAATGCCGTTCTGCCGCGCGCGGATCCAGTTGACGTTGCCGCGCAGGGTGTTGATCTCGCCGTTGTGGGCAATCATGCGGAACGGGTGGGCCAGGTCCCAGGTCGGGAAGGTGTTGGTCGAGAAGCGCTGGTGCACCAGCGCCAGCGCCGTCACCAGGCGCGAATCCCGCAGGTCGAGGTAGTAGTCGCCGACCTGGTTGGCCAGCAGCATGCCCTTGTAGACCACGGTGCGCGCCGACATCGACGGCACGTAGAACATCTTGCCCTCGGGCAGCCTGAGCGCCTGGACGGCATGGCCGGCCGCCTTGCGGATGACGTAGAGCTTGCGCTCCAGTGCGTCGATGTCGGCAACGCCTTGTCCGCGGCCGATGAAGACCTGCCGCACGTACGGCTCGAGGTCCTTCGCCGCCTGGGCCAGGCCGCGGTTGTCACGCGGCACGTCGCGCCAGCCAAGCAGCATCTGGGCTTCGTAGCGGATGGTGCGCTCGATCGCCGCTTCGCAGGCGCGGCGACCCGCTTCGTCACGCGGCAGGAACACCATGCCGACCCCGTACTCGCCGGCCGGCGGCAGCGTTATGCCCTGCCTGGCCATCTCCTCGCGGAAGAAAGCGTCCGGCGTCTGGATCAGGATGCCGGCGCCGTCGCCGAGCAGCGGATCGTAGCCGGTGGCGCCGCGATGCTCGAGGTTCTTCAGGATCTGCAGGCCCTGCTCGATGATGGCGTGGCTTTTGCGATTCTTGATGTTGACAACAAAGCCGACGCCACAGGCGTCGCGCTCCTGCGCGGGATCGTACAAACCCTGCTTTTCAGGCATGGTCATTGGCGTTTCCTTGGTTGCTGACAAACTGCCCGTTCTGGCGAGAGCGGAGCGCGATCAATGGATTGGATCGCACAAAAAAACAGGGCGCATAAGCACCCCGATGTCTCCATTAGACCATCGCGGGCGAACCTGTGAATATACTCAGAATTGCCCTGGCCTTCAAGATTGACGCGCCCAGGCCTGCGGTCCGGGACGCCGTTTTAGTAGGTGCCTTGTGCCGTCATTGCATCGGCCACCTTGACGAAACCGGCGATATTGGCGCCGTCGACGTAATTGACAAAGCCGTTCTTCTCGCCGTAGCACACGCAGTTGTTGTGGATGTCGGTCATGATCATGCGCAGGCGGGCATCGACCTCGTTGCGTTCCCAAGGCAGGCGTTCCGCGTTCTGGGTCATTTCCAGGCCCGATGTCGCCACACCGCCGGCATTGGCGGCCTTGCCGGGACCATACATGACCTTGGCGTCCAGGAAGACATGCACCGCATCGAGATTCGACGGCATGTTGGCGCCTTCGGCGACGCACTTGACGCCGTTCTTGACGAGCAGACGGGCATCCTCGCCGTCGATTTCGTTCTGGGTCGCGCAAGGCAGCGCGATATCCACCGGTACGCCCCAGGGTTTCTGGCCTGCCACATACTTGAGGCCTAACCGCTCGGCGTACTCGGAAACGCGCCCGTAGTGATTGTTCTTGATGTCCATCAGGACATCAAGTTTTTCACGGGTGAAGCCGGCTTCGTCGATGACCGTGCCTTGCGAATCGGAGCAGGTCACCACCTTGCCGCCCAGTTCCAGCACCTTCTCGATCGCGTACTGCGATACGTTGCCGGAGCCGGAGACGGAAACGCGCATGCCGTCGAAGGAGAGGTTCTTGCAAGCCAGCATGTCCTGGACGAAATAGATCAGCCCGTAACCGGTGGCCTCGGGGCGGATCAGGCTGCCGCCAAAGGAGAGGCCCTTGCCGGTAAACACGCAGGCGGCGTTGTTGGAAAGCTTCTTCATCATGCCGGCCATGAACCCCACCTCGCGGCCACCAACTCCGATATCGCCAGCCGGTACGTCAGTATCCGGTCCGAGATGGCGATACAGCTCGACCATCAGCGCCTGGCAGAAACGCATCACCTCGTTGCGGCTCTTGCCCTTCGGGTCGAAATCCGAGCCCCCCTTGCCTCCGCCCATGGGCAGGGTCGTCAGCGCATTCTTGAACGTCTGTTCGAAGGCAAGAAATTTGAGGATGGAGAGATTAACTGAGGGGTGGAAGCGCATGCCGCCCTTGAAGGGGCCGATGGCGGAGCTGTGCTGGATGCGGAAGGCGCGATTGACCTGCGTCTGACCACGGTCATCCGTCCAGGCTACGCGAAACTGGATGGC
>JGI24123J20310_1001014_pt1 | contig 13430 bp, 14 predicted proteins | sample SubbioCR12Aug_5A_FD_20310 | JGI IMG/M metagenome (IMG submission 20310)
CAGCCAGCCAATCCCGACCGAACAGTCGACGACGAACAGCCCCGCTGCCGTCATCAGCGGCGGCCCTCGGCGAGCAGTTCGGCAGCGTCGAATGATCCGATGCGATTCCCGCGCCGGAACTTGAGCAGCGCCTCGATGGCTTGCGCGGCATTTTCCTGACTGACTTCCGTCCGGGGTGCGCGGATTTCCGCCACCGGCTTGCCCCGCCGGGTCAGGACGACGACCTCCCCGGCAGCGGCGCTTTGCACGAGCTGTCCAAGGCTGGATTTGGCTTCGAAGATGCCGACGGTAATCATGCTGAACATCCCTGTTGAATTGGTTTGTTAAGTGTAGGCCAGCCTGTGGCGGAAGGCAAGGGCTGTAGATACTTCGTACCTAGGCCAGGCCCGTCAAGCAAGGCGCCACAGAGCGTCTGTTAGAATCCTCTTATGAATTATTTCAGCCGTCCCCTCTCCCGGCTCGCGCGCCAAGCGCCCACTCCCCCGTAGTCGACAACTGAAGCAGTTCGCGGCACCGCCCGGTCGCCGCCACCATGTCTCGCTCCAACGCAGGGCGCGGCGGTTTTTCCTTTTCTCCATCCCGACATGCTCAACCTAAGAACCCTTCGCCAGGACTGGCTATCCAATGTCCGCAACGATCTGCTCGCCGGCCTTGTCGTCGCGCTCGCCCTGATCCCCGAAGCCATCGCCTTTTCCATCATCGCCGGCGTCGATCCCAAGGTCGGCCTCTACGCCTCCTTTTGTATCGCCACCGTGATGGCCTTCACCGGCGGCCGCCCCGGCATGATTTCCGCCGCCACCGGCGCGATGGCGCTGCTGATGGTGATGCTGGTCAAGGAGCACGGCCTGCAATACCTGCTGGCCGCGACCATCCTCACCGGCGTGCTGCAAATCCTCGCCGGCTGGNTCNNNCTNGGTNCGCTGATGCGNTTNGTCGGNCGCGCCGTCATCGTCGGNTTCGTCAATGCGCTGGCCATCCTGATCTTCATGGCGCAGATTCCCGAACTCACCAATGTGAGTTGGGTCGTCTATGCGATGGTCGCGGCGGGGCTCGGCATCATCTACCTGTTGCCGCTCGTGACGAAGGCGGTGCCCTCGCCGCTGGTTGCCATCGTTGTGCTCACCGCCGTCGCCATCGGGCTGGGGCTGGACATCCGTACCGTCGGCGACATGGGCGAACTGCCGGACAGCCTGCCGGTCTTCCTGTTGCCCGAGGTGCCGCTCAACTGGGAAACGCTGCGGATCATCTTCCCGGTGTCGGCGACGCTGGCCGTGGTCGGCCTGCTCGAATCGCTGATGACGGCTTCCATCGTCGATGAGCTCACCGACTCGACCTCCAACAAGAACCGCGAATGCGTCGGCCAGGGCATCGCCAACATCGCTTCCGGCTGTGTCGGCGGCATGGCCGGCTGCGCGATGATCGGCCAGTCGGTGATCAACGTGAAATCCGGCGGCCGCGGACGGCTGTCGACGCTGGCGGCGGGCGTCTTCCTGCTGCTGATGGTGGTATTCCTCGGCGACTGGGTGTCGCAAATTCCGATGGCCGCGCTGGTGGCCGTGATGATCATGGTCTCCATCGGCACCTTCAACTGGACCTCGATCCGCGATCTGCAAAAGCATCCGCGCAGCTACCGGGTGGTGATGCTGGCCACGGTCGCCGTGGTTGTCGTCACGCACGATCTGGCGCAGGGCGTGCTGGTCGGCGTGCTGCTCTCCGGCTTCTTCTTCGCCGACATGGTGGGCAAGGTGCTGCACGTCTCGTCCCGTTCGGTGGAGGAAGGCCGCGTGCGTCACTACCATGTGTTCGGTCAGGTGTTCTTCGCCTCGGCCGACCGCTTCGTCGCCGCCTTCGACTTCAAGGAGGTGGTCGACAAGGTGCGCATCGATGTCAGCCGCGCACACTTCTGGGATGTGACCGCCGTCAGCGCGCTCGACAAGGTGGTGCTCAAGTTCCGCCGCGAGGATACCGAGGTCGAGGTCATCGGCATGAACGAGGCGACCGCGACGCTGGTGGATCGTTTCGCGGTGCATGACAAGCCCGACGCCGTCGAGCAGTTGATGCATTGAGGAGACATTCAGCCCACCCCGGAAACTCCGCTTCGCGGCGCTCTCCCCTCAAGGGGCAAAAGGATCGCAACATGGAAATGAACAAGAAAGTACTCGCCTGTGTCGACCGCTCGCACTTTGCCGACCACGTCGCCGACTACGCCATCTGGGCCGCGCAGCGTCTCAAGGCGCCGCTCAAGTTCCTGCACGTCATCGACCGCCATCCGGAAATCGGTTCGGGCGAGGATCACAGCGGCGCCATCGGCTTCAACGCCCAGGAAGTTCTGCTGAACCAGCTGAGCGAACAGGACGCCGCCAAGGCCCATGCCGCCCACGAAAGCGGCCGTCTCTTCCTCAACCGCCTGCGCGAACGCGCGCTGGCCGCCGGCGTCGTTGCGCCCGACATGAAACAGCGGCACGGCGAACTGGAGGAAACCCTGGTCGGCCTCGAAGCCGAGGTCGAACTCTTCGTCTGGGGTCGGCGTGGCGAAACCTCTGAAACAGCGAAGCCGAAGCGCAATCTCGGCCGCAACGTCGAGCGCGTGGTGCGCGCTCTGCGCACGCCCATTCTCAGCGTCACCGACGGCTTCCGCGAACCGAAGCGGACGATGATCGCCTTCGACGGCAGCAGCTTGACGCGGCGGGGCGTGGAATTCGTTGCCACCAGCCCATTGTTCGACGGACAGACGATTCATGTGCTGATGGCCGGTCAGGCGCGTCAGGACAACCCGAAGCAAATGGCCTGGGCGCAGTGTGTGCTCGAAGCGGCGGGCCGCGAAGTCGTGCCCCTGCTGATTCCCGGCGAGGTCGGCGGCGTCATCGCCCACACCATCGAGGAGCGGGACATCGACCTGCTGGTGATGGGCGCCTATGCGCACTCGCCCTTGCGCAGCCTGCTGTTCGGCTGCATGACCAACACCATGCTCTGCTCGTCGGGCATTCCGACCTTGTTGATGCGATGAGTGATCCGCGCACCCTGCTGGAAAACCGTCTGGACAAGCTGCGCGCGGAACTGCAACGCACGGCGGCGGCGGCCGCGCCGTCGAACAGCGCATCGGCGAAGGACTGGCCGCGTCGGGATACGGCGGGTGTCGGCGCTTCGCTCATCAACACGGCAAAGCCGGCCCTGGCCAGCGCCAGCGCGCCATGGCCGAGCGGCTGCTACCGGCCGTGCTGCTGCTCAAGGCCGTGGCGGTGACATTGCGGGGCTATCCCGAACTCAACGGCTGGTGGCGCGACGGCACCTATGTGACAGCGGAGCGCAGCAATCTCGGCGTGGCGATCTCGCTGCGCCAGGGTGGTCTGATCGCGCCGGCGCTGCTCGATGCCGGCAGCAAGCCGCTGACGACGCTGATGCAGGAGCTCACCGACCTGGTGCAGCGCGCCCGCGCCGGATCATTGCGCAGTTCCGAACTCACCGATGGCACGCTCACCGTGACCAACCTTGGCGACCAGGGCACGCAGACGGTGTTCGGTGTGATCTATCCGCCGCAGGTCGCGCTGGTCGGCTTCGGCCGCATTGTCGAACGGCCGTGGGCCGAGGATGGCGGACTCAAGGTGCTACCGGTCGTCACGGCCAGCCTCGCCGCCGACCACCGCGTCTCCGACGGCCATCGCGGCGCGCTGTTCCTGCGCGAACTCGCCGAGCTGCTGCAGCATCCCGAAGAACTCGACAAGGAAGCGCCATGACCCAAACCGACATCCGCGCCGTGGTGCTGGCCACCCTGCAATCCATCGCGCCCGAGGTCGAGACCGACGCGTTGCGCGGCGACCGCCCGCTGCGCAACCAGGTGGACCTCGACTCCATGGACTGGCTCAACTTCCTGCTCGGCCTCAACCAGCGGCTCAAGGTCGAGATTCCCGAGGCGGATTACCGCAAGCTGGTCACGCTGGACGACGTTGTCGCCTACTTGCAGGCCAGGGCCGGTTGAGCGCCGCTGCGTCGCGTAGCTGCCCGCAGTGGCGAATCGGGCTGAAAGTAGTTGGCCCCATCATCCCCATGCACTGACCTGCCATGCCGGAATCGCCTCTACCTGTGCCGAGATCGGTAGCCGTTCCGAGCTCAGGCAGATGACGGCTCCGGCCCCTGTTTCGAGCCCAAGATTTTCCAGTACCGAAAAATGCCGCACCGCATCCCGTCCCGGCTGCGTCGTCTTCTTGATCTCGACCGGATACACACGCCCGTCGCGCACGATCAGCACGTCGATCTCTTTCTGGTCCTTGTCGCGGTAATAGTAAAACGGCGCCGGCTTGCCGTTGTGCCACCAGCTCTTGAGCAGTTCGCCCACCACCCAGGTCTCGAAAATTGCACCTGACATGGCGCCCGCCTCCAGCGTGGCCGGGCTGCTCCATTCCGTGAGATAGGCAGCCAGACCGGTATCGAGGAAATACAGCTTGGGGGCCTTTACCAAGCGCTTCGACAGGTTGGTGTGATAAGGCTCCAGCAGCCAGACCAGGCCGGAAGCCTGGAGGATGGAAAGCCAGTGCTTGGCGGTATTCGGTGCCACGCCCACATCGCGCGCCATATCGGCAATATTGAGCAGTTGCCCGTGCGCGCCGCCGCGCTGCGCAAAAAACGGGTGAACACCGTCAGGTCGCCCATCCGCGCCAGATCGCGCACGTCGCGCTGGAGATAGGTTTGCAGGTAAGAGGCGTAAAACAGATCGCGGTCGGGCACTTCGCCGACATACAGCGCGGGAAAGCTGCCACGCCATATCTCCGCGAAGATCCAGTTCAATGGCGCGGCCGGCGTTGAAACCACCGTCCCAGGCGGGCTATCGGGCAGAAAGGGACGCAGCATCGCGCCGTGACCTAAACTCTCACCCAGTGACAAGCCTTGCAGGTGCATCACCGCCACGCGCCCAGCCAGCGATTCGCCGACGTTCTGCATCAGGTGAAAGGGCTGAGAACCGGTCAGCCAATACTGCCCCTTGCCGCCTCCGGCATCGACGGCTTCCTTGATGAGCGGCAACAGGCCGGGGGCGTACTGGATTTCGTCGATCAGCACCGGCGGCGGAAACCGCTGCAGGAACAAGGCCGGCTCCGCGCGCGCCAACCCCAGCATCATCGGATTATCGAGCGTGACATAGCGGCGTGCCGTCGGGCCGGATTCAGCCTCGCACAAGGATTTGAGCAGCGTGGTCTTGCCCGCCTGTCGCGGCCCGGTAAGCATCAGCACCGGGAATTGGCGGTTGGCTGTGGCGATGGAGCGGGCGAGCGAACGGGGGAGGATGGGAAGGGGCATGATCGTCCAATGTGCAGTTTGGATGAACTATAGACGATACCGCGGGTTTTATGGGAAGGCGCCATCGAAATAGTCTGTTCTGGCGGGCGACCAACGCAAACAGCAGCGTAAATAGTGGTCTGGCCCTGTATAAGTCTCAAACCCCCTTTGAATTTGTCAGCCACGAATTGCGGCGTGGCGCGACTTTAATGACGAAGGAGCAGGAGTTCCTTGATAGTAGTCAAGTAAGTTGCTGGGTTATCCGGTTATCATCGACCCAGAAGAGCCGCCCAGGTTTCCGCAAGCACCATGACGGTCGGCAATCCGGGCTGAGCCGCCACTCGCTAACTTTCTGCGGTTTACGTCTTCTCGGCAAAAACGATTTCCCGAATCCGCCCGCCAAACCGAACGAGATGGCGAACAACCCGCGCTATTTCACCAACTCCATCAATTTCCCATAGCTATCCACCACGTCGTACCTCACCTGATCCGAGGTGATCCTGGCGAAGAACTTGCGGGCGCAGGCAATCTTGGATTTTTCAATGGCGCGCAGATCCATTGTGGACATCGAACCCTTGGTTTCGGCGATGAAGTAGATGTGTTTGACCTTGCCGTCCTGAAAGGCGATGGCCCAGTCGGGGTTGTAGTTGCCGACCGGCGTGGGGATATAGAAGCTCTTCGGCAGCTTGGCGTAAACGACGACCTCGGTACTGGCGTCCAACTTCTCGACAAACGTTCGTTCATTGTTCGAGTCGGTGAACACGTAGTCGTAGATGTGGTGTTTGGCCGCGAATGCCTTGCTGAAGTCGTCCTTGGGCTTCTCGGCGGTAAAGATGTTCGAACCGTAGCTCTCGTCGACCGGGTCATAGGCGATGTGCTCGACGATGGCGGTGGCCTTTTGCTCGTTGATCAGCGTGCCGGCCTTGGCGATGAAGTCTTCCGGGTTGGTTTTGTACTGGCTGAAGACCGCGACGTTGATGCCCTTGAGGATGGCGGCGATGGTATGGCGCGTCAGTTGGGTGGTTTCAGCCAGGTTGCCGATCAGGTCGTACTTCACCGCCGAGTGAATGGAGTCGGTGTAGTTTTCCGTCTGGCTTTCGGCGACCTTGAACGCGGTTCCCGCCTTGAGGTCGTCGAAGCTGGCGCCTTCCACTTGAGCGCCACGCTCGATCACGTATTGCATCGGCTTGACGCGCAGTTCTGCGTCCAGGGCCGCCACGCACTTGCCCACCAGTTCGGCGGTTTCAAAGTGGACGGTATAGGCGGCCTTGCGGTTGATCTTGTGCCACAGCGCCTGGAATTCCTTCTTCTCGAAGTTCGCATTCAGCGGGTTGAGCTTGGCCTTGCGGCCATCGCCGATCCGCGGCAACTGCGCTTCGCTGAACACGCTGTCGATCAACTGAAAGACCTGCTCGGCATGAGGCTGCAATTCGGGCGGCAAAGCGGCCAGCTGTCCTTCGCGCTTGGCCTGGTGGTAGGCCGGAATGATGTGATCGTTGTCGTCGGTGTAATCGTTTTTGGCCAGGTAGCGGTATATCTGCCTGGCCAGTTGCGGCGTGACTTCCACTTCGCCACCCGCGGTTTGCAGCACCTTGCCGGTGAAGTATTTCTCGTCAGCGACGCGCGGCCGCGCCGACAGCGACTCGCTGATGTCCTTCTGCAGCGCACTGACAAAGTCCTTGTAGCTCTCGCTGGCCACCACCGTCAGCTCGTTGATCAGATGCACCGTGGCCGGGTTGTCCATGCGGTCCCCCAACTGATTCACCGCCAGGCGCAGGCCGCGGCCAACCTCCTGCCGGCGCGAGACGGTGTTGTCACTGTGCTTGAGGGCGCAGATGACGAAGACATTGGGGTTGTCCCAGCCTTCGCGCAGGGCCGAATGCGAAAAGATGAAGCGCACCGGCTCGGCAAAGGACAGCAGCCGTTCCTTGTCCTTGAGGATCAGGTCATAGGCATCCACGTCGTCGGTCTCCGTGGACTTCTTGCCGGTTTCCGGATCGACCAGGTGCTTCGTTTTCTTGTCGATGGAGAAGTAGCCATCGTGGGTCTGGCGCGCCTGGATGCCCTTCAGGTGGCGGTTGTAGGGCGTGTCTTCGAGCGTCAGCACCTCATTGAGCTGGGCGTCGTATTCCTCCTCGAAGACTTTTGCATACTCGCCAGGCACTTCGCCGTTGGCATCGTACTGGCGATACTTGGCCACCTCGTCGATGAAGAACAGCGACAGCACCTTGATGCCCTGGCTGAACAGCGCCTGCTCCTTGTCGAAGTGGGCCTTGACCGCTTCGCGAATCTGGATGCGGCGCATCGCCGCCTCATCCACGTTGCCCACCGCCTCCCCGGCGACCAGCTCGACGCCGTTGGTGAAGCTCAGGGTGTCGATGCGGGCGTCGATTTCCGCCACCACATAGCCCTGGTACTGATCCAGCCCGCCGGACAGGTCATACAAATTGTCGTTGCGCCCCAACTTGCGCATGACGCGCTTGATGCCGTTGCCCTGTCTGATCTCCAGCTCCACCCGCGCCGCCGGCGGCTTGCTCGCGGAGACTTCGATATCCTGCAAATAGAGGTAGGCATGGGTGCCGGTCAAGCCCTTGACCGTGATGCCGCGCACGGCGATTTTCTTCACCAGCTTCTGGTTGTAGGCATCCAGCGCATCCAGACGGTGGATCTTGTTGTATTCGGTCTTGTGGGTGGCCGAGTAGCGCGCGATCAGCAGCGGGTTGAACTCCTTGAAGGCATCCAGGGTCTTGGCGCCCTCCATCTTCTGCGGTTCGTCGAGGATCAGGATCGGCCGGTTGGCCTTGATCACGTCGATGGGGCGACGCGACTGGAAGTCATCCAGCTCCTCGTAAATGCGCCGGTTGTCGGCGCCGCGCGCATTGAACGCTTGCACGTTGATGACCATCACGTTGATGCCGGCGTCCGAGGAAAAGCTCTCCAGGTTGTGCAACTGCTTGGAGTTGTAGATGAAGAAACGGGCCTTCTTGCCGTAGCTTTCCAGGAAGTGCTCGGCGGTGATCTGCAGCGACTTGTACACGCCCTCGCGAATGGCGATGCTCGGCACCACGACGATGAACTTGCTCCAGCCATGGCGCTTGTTCAACTCGAACATGCTCTTGATGTAGCAGTAGGTCTTGCCGGTACCGGTTTCCATCTCGATGTCGAGGTTGATCGGGCAACCGGTCTTCTTGTCGCCGACGAGCGCGGCAGAAAGCGGCAGGTTCTGGCGGCGCTGCACCGCCTGAATGTTGTCCAGAAGCTGGGCAGGGCTCAGCGCCAGATCGGCATTCCTGAAACCGGCATCAGCAGACGCAGGGGCAGGCTCCATGCCCGCCAGTTGCGGTTGCTGCGCAAAAGTCGGCGCTGGCGGGACGGCGCCCGGATCGATGCGATAACTCACCCCGGCGGATTTCGGCTGGCCGGCAAAGCAATCGGCCAGCGCATCCACCGCATGGGTCTGGTAGGGCTGAACTTTGAACTTCAGTTTCATGGAAAGTGCCGATCAGTACCGTTGGTTGCGAAGCTGGAATGTTCGGAGCTGGCACGCAAATGTTCGGAGCTCAGCTCCGAACATTCACAACAGCTCCGAACATTACTCAAGCACAAAAGAAAAAAGTCATACCTAATCAATCACCTGCTGTGCGCCTACTTTGAATTTGCTTTTTTTACTTTGAAATTTTCCAAATTCGCAGTCATGCCTCGCCATCTGAATCGTTCGCCGGAAGCTTGGGGGCGCGTTCGGCGATTTTCTTTTCTTCCGCTTTCACGCGACGTTCCAATTTGCGGATGTCCTCTTCGGCAGGTAGGTTCTCCGGCTTGATGCCCCGCTGTCCCAGCATGTCGCGCACGCTCAAATTGTTCTGCACATGCTCGCTGGTAATGGCCGACTCGCCCTGCAAGTCCGCTTGCTGTACGTTATGGTTGGTCATTTCGGTGGCCAGATTCTTGGCGGCGATGGTCAGGGTGGGCAGAAAGTCCGCCAACGGCCTAGTCTTGACGATGCCGTATCTATCCTTCATGGCCTGAGTGGTCTTGCCGCCAAACAAGGCCGCGTCGCCACGGGACCGAATGCGGGCAAAGCCTTCATCGTCCACGCCGCGTTCATAGATGTTCTGGGACAGGGTTTTTTCCGACTCTTTCAGGCGATCACGGGCCTCCAGGCGCGCATGAAGACGCATGCGGTCTTCGATCAGTTCCTGCTTGCGGGTTTGCAGGGCAAAGTAGCTCTGGGCAAAAGCAATCGGCGCCTTGCGCGGGTCGCCATTCTGGGCAACCAGATAGCAGGCGTAGCGCGTCAGCATGAAGTCTTCGACAGGCCGTTGCGACCCGCTCCCCAGCGGGACCATTTTCGTGACGCCACGAAAATGGTCGGATGGGTCATAACCGGTTGTTTCACAAGAGGTCATGGCGCGTTGAATGGCAGTGAGAAAATTCTCCCAACGCGCGTATCCCAAGGGCTCTTGCAGGTCGCGGGCGAACCAGAATTCGATGTTTTCATCGGGCACAGTCTGTGCCGACGCATCCAGGCGCTGCTGCATGGCTTGTAGTGATTGATTGTCCATGGTGGCGATTCCTCAGCGGTCAGAGTGTCTTGATTTCCGTGGCCGGCGAGAGCAGCTTGAACACCTGCTCGACATTGATCTTCACGCTGTCGCTGACGAAGCCGGCGTCGCGGAACACCGCGCGCAGCGGCTTGTGCGCCGCGAGTTGCTTGACGAAGTCCTCGTCGATGCCGGTCTCGAAGCAGGCGGCCAGGGCGTTGCCGTCGACAAAGAACACCGTCTTGCCGGCGATGGTTTGCTGGCTGATCGGCAGCGCCAGATCGACGCCCCAGTCGAGCAGCACCTGGAACAGCAGGTCTTCGGCAGTGCGGTCTGCGCGGATGTTGTCGACCAGGCCGGGAAGCGCTTCCTGGGTGACGGCGTCCGGGGTGTAGTAGACCTCGTTCATGTTGGAACTGTCGATCTTGAGGACGCGGAAGCCGATGTCGCCCTTGGCCAGTTCGCCCTGCGCTCTTAGTTCGGCCACATAGTTCCGCACCCGACTCAGCCCCATCTCGAAGATCGAGCCGAGCCCCGGTTCCGGCCTCGGCAAAGGCTCGGGAATCTGCACGCCGATGAAACGACGGTTGCCACCATCCTCGAAGTTCTGTTTCAGTACCGCGTGGGCTGTCGTCGCACTGCCGCTGAAGAAATCGAGGACGATGGCGTTCTCATCGGGCTTGCCGGCCAGTTGCAGGATGCGTTGCAGCAACTCCACGGGCTTGACGGAGTTGAGGACGTTTTCGGTGTGTTGGAACTGCACATATTTGAGCAGAGTTTTCTTGGCGTCCTGGGTGTGGCCGACTTCTTCGTAGAACCACAAGGTTTGCGGCGTTCGCCCGCTTGCCACTTCCGACAAGAAGCGTTTTACGGCAGGCGTGTTGTTACCATCTGTGCCCCACCATATACGCTTGTCAGCGTTCAGGGCCTTGAACTTGTTTTCGTCGATTCCCCAATAGCGCCCTGTTGGTGGGCCATCTATTAGCCTTCCAGATGGGGATGTAACCGAGTAAACGCCTGCATCGTAGCGGTTTCTTGCTGACATATCCGCTGCCTTCCATGGCCCGCGAGGGTCATTGTCAGGATTCTTGTAACGCGCCTCCATTTCTTCCGTTCTAGCCAGTTGTTTGGGGCGCCAGGATAACTTTTCTCGCGCATAGACAAGAATGTAATCGTGGTCCTCCGAGAACCAGTCGGCGCTATTTTTTGGTGCATAGACCTTCTGCCAAATAATCTGCGCCACGAAATTTTCTTCCCCGAAAACCTCGCTGCAAACCTTGCGCAGGTTGTCGACCTCGTTGTCGTCAATCGAGATGAACAGCACGCCATCATCCCGCAACAGATTGCGCGCCAGCCGCAGGCGCGAATAGATCATGCTCAGCCAATCGGAATGGAAGCGCCCATTGGCGTCCGTGTTCGCCACCAGGCGCGAGCCCGTTTCATCGGTCTGGTTCGATCGCTCCAGGTAGCTCTCGGCGTCGTCCGCAAAATCGTCGTCGTAGATGAAATCCCGCCCCGTGTTGTACGGCGGATCGATGTAAATCAGCTTCACTTTGTTCAGGTAGGTCTCCTGCAGCAGCTTGAGCGCATCCAGGTTGTCGCCTTCGATGAACAGGTTTTGCGTGCTGTCGAAATCCACGCTCTCTTCCCGGCAGGGGCGCAGCGTCTTGGCTATCGGCGCATTGGCGGTCAGCAGCGCCTCGCGCTTGCCGGGCCAGTTGAGCTGGTAACGCTCCTGCGGGCCTTCGACGATGCTGGATGCCAGTTCCTGCCGCAGCAGGTCGAAGTCGATGGCCTGTTTCAATTCGCCCTTGGCGTCGCGTGCTTCGGTGACGCAATTGGGGAATAGCTCGGCCAACCTGTCGATGTTGGCGGCGGTGAGGTCGGGGGAGTGCATTTTGAGTTTTTGCATGGTCAGGACGGGCTCTTGATGAGTCGGCGGCCTTTGGCGGTCAGCCGGTAGGTTTGCTTGCTGCTCTGGGGTTTACCGGGCAGCGTCATGGCGATCAGGCCTGCTTGCAGGGCGGGCAGCAAGTAGGCTTTGCGGAAGTGTTCGGCGTCTTTCAAGTTCAGCGCGGCTTGCAGCGCATGGCGGGACATTTCGCCCTGCCGCAAGGCTTGGACAACGCGTACTTCCGGGGTGACTTCCGGGGTGACTTCCGGGGTGACTTCCGGGGTGACTTGCTCTGTTACTTGCTCTGTTACTTCCCCGGTTTCGCCGCCCACATGCGACAGGGCAAGCTCTGGCTTGCGCCAGATGGTGGTGACAAAGCCGTCGGTCTGTTTGAATTCGGGTTCTCGCAGGCCATGCGCGGTGCAGCGTTCGATCATGTCGCCGATGCCGGTGCCCATGCGTTCGATGTACTGGGCAAGGTAGAGGGGTTCGGCAATCAGGCCCGGCTTTCGCGGAAAGTCGGCGCTGGCGGGATGAGATGCCCCGCATGGGGTACGGCGATTCAAACCTCCCATAGCCGCACCTCGGGCGCAATGCCGGCGGTGCGCGCCGCCGTGCAGAAGTTGCGGTCGAAGGTGTGCATGACGGCGCTGCCGCAGGCGGCGAGATGCAGCGCATCGGCGAAATCGGCGCCGTGCTCGTACCAGTCGAGCGCATTGCGGACTTCTTCGGCGGCCTCGATCACGGTGTCGTCGGTTTCGAGCAGCGCCCTGAAAAAATTCAGCAGTTCGGCCGGCGTGCTCTTGTAACGCGCGCGCAGCACCCATTCGGTTTCCAGCAACACGGTGCGCGAAATGAATACGCTGTCGCCCGCAATCAGTTGGCGAACCACGGCAACCTGGTCGGGATGATCGGCGACCAGGGCGCGCACCAGCATGTTGGTGTCCAGCGCAATCATCGGCGGTGGCCCCCGGCGGCTTCCCCGTCCACACTGTAATCAACCGGTTTGCAGAGTTCCTCGATGGACAGGGGCGCTCCCTCATGTTTTAACAGACCGATCAGGTCCGCAAACTTGCGGCCGGTTTTCTTCGGCACGGCTTTGAGCGTGACGCCGGAGGCGCTGGAAACCAGGGCAATCTGCGTTCCTGCATCCCAATGCAGTTCGTCCCGAATTTCTTTCGGGATCACGACTTGGCCCTTGCTGGAAAGCGTGATGGTCGCGGTAGTCATGGGAATCTCCGGAGGTAAGACTAAATGTAAGCCCAATTATCGGCGGGCTATCGGTATATGGCAAGCATGCCGGGGGCTCAGGTATTTCTCTTTACGCGCCCAGTCGGTCGATTTCGGTTTTGACTTCGCGCAATTCGGCATTGAGCGCCACCTTGCGGTTGAACTGTATTTCCTTGTGCAGCCGGGCTTCCAGCTTGTTGTAGTCGTTCTGCCGGCTGCGCAGCCGGGTCAGCCGTTCCACTTGTTCGGACAGGCTTTCACCCGCCGTCCCGCCAGCGCCGACTTTTCACGCGGCGCTTTGCTGCCGCAACCACTCCGACGGTGCAACGCCGGTTTCCCGGATGAAGGCCCGCGAGAACGCCGGCTGGCTGCCGTAGCCGACTTCCTCGGCGACCCGCGTCAATGATTTCCCTTTGCGCAGCAGGCGTTGGGCGAGGCCGATGCGTATACGCACGAGAAATGCAGCGGGCGTGACGCCGACGACCTCGGCGAAGAGC
>JGI24123J20310_1001017_pt1 | contig 13387 bp, 9 predicted proteins | sample SubbioCR12Aug_5A_FD_20310 | JGI IMG/M metagenome (IMG submission 20310)
TTATGAAGGAGCGGTGTAGTTATTCATACACCCGACTGAGGAAAAAGTGCCGGGAAAGCAAAGACCATGCGAGGGCGCGTGAAATTTATGAAACATCCGGGTTAACTCAAATTCGGTGCCAACCAACGCTCCAGATACTCCTTGGCCAGGCCGCGCCGTTGCGCCATGTCAGCCAACTGGTCAGCGCCTATCTTGTCCACACTGAAATATCTGGAGGCAGGGTGTGCGAAATAGAAGCCTGAAACTGCGGCGCCCGGTGTCATGGCAAAGGAATCGGTCAAGGTCATGCCGATCTCTTCCGCCTGCAGCAGCTTGAACATATCCGCCTTCACCGTGTGATCCGGGCAGGCCGGGTAACCGGGCGCCGGACGTATGCCGCGATATTCTTCCTTGATCAGTGCTTCCCTGCTCAATTCCTCATCCGGCACGTAACCCCACAGGTCCTTGCGCACACGTTCGTGCAGATATTCGGCAAAAGCTTCTGCCAGCCTGTCTGCCAGCGATTTCAGCATGATGCTGCTGTAATCGTCATGCGCCGCCTGGAAGCGTGCTTCATGTTTTTCAATACCTAGTCCACCGGTCACGGCAAACAGGCCAATGTAGTCGGCAACGCCGCTGTCCTTGGGCGCAATGAAATCCGCCAGACACTGGTTAGGACGGGCAATGCCGTCGATCACCGGTTTCACCGTCTGCTGGCGCATGCCGTAGTAAGTGAAAGCCACCTGCGTGCGAGTGTCATCAGTATAGATTTCGATATCATCATCATTGACCGTATTGGCCGGCATCAGGGCCACGACGCCGTTGGCTGTGAGCCAGCGGCCTTCGATGATCTTCTTCAGCATGGCCTGCGCCTCGGCGAACACCTTGCGCGCAGCATCACCCACCACCTCATCCTCAAGAATGGCAGGATAGAAACCGGCCAGATCCCATGTCTGGAAGAACGGAGCCCAGTCTATGTACTCAGCCAGCAATGCGAGGTCGATGTTCTTGAAAGTCCGCCGGCCGATGAACTTGGGTTTCACCGGCGCATTGTCGCCATTGAAATCCAGTTTCATCCTGTTAGCGCGCGCCTCGGCGATTGTCAGCAAGGGCGTGCCTTTCTTGTTGGCGTGCTGGGTACGCACCCGGTCATAGTCAGTGTTCACTTCACTGATGTAGGCATCGCGCTGCTCGGGGCTGAGCAGGGATTGCATGATGGACACCGAGCGCGAAGCATCCGGGACGTAAATCACAGGCCCGTCATAATGCGGGGCGATCTTCACTGCCGTATGCGCGCGCGATGTGGTTGCACCGCCGATCAGCAGCGGTGTCTTCAAACCACGGAAATGCTCGTCGCGCTGCATCTCGCGCGCCACATGCGCCATTTCTTCGAGCGAAGGCGTAATCAAACCGGAAAGCCCGATGATGTCGGCATTCTCGGCCTTGGCCATGGCCAGGATCTCGGAAGCCGGCACCATGACCCCCATGTTCACCACCTCGAAGTTGTTGCACTGCAGCACGACGGAAACGATATTCTTGCCGATGTCATGCACGTCGCCCTTCACCGTGGCAATCACCACCTTACCCTTGGGCTTGGCAACGATGCCGGTGCGTTGCTGCTCCAGCAGCTTTTCCTCTTCGATATACGGGATCAGGTGCGCCACCGCCTGCTTCATGACGCGGGCGGATTTCACCACCTGCGGCAGGAACATCTTGCCCTGACCGAACAGGTCGCCGACCACGTTCATGCCATCCATCAGCGGACCCTCGATCACGTTGATCGGACGGCCGCCGGCAGCTTTCACCTGCTGCCGGGCTTCTTCGGTATCTTCAATGATGAATTCGGTGATGCCATGCACCAGAGCATGTTCCAACCGCTTGTTCACCGGCACCGGATTTTCCGGCGTGCCGCGCCACTCCTGTGTCGTCGCTTCCTTCTTGCCATCCGCCTTGAGCGTACCGGCGAACTCGATCATGCGCTCCGTCGCATCGGGGCGGCGGTTGAGCACGACATCCTCGACCCGTTCACGCAACTCCGGGTCCAGATCATCGTAGACGCCGACCATGCCGGCATTGACGATGCCCATGGTCATGCCGGCCTTGATCGCGTGATAAAGGAATACGGTATGGATCGCCTCGCGCGCCGGGTCGTTGCCGCGGAAACTGAAGCTCACATTGGACACGCCGCCGGAAATCCGGGCGTATGGCAGGTTCTCCTTGATCCAGCGCGTGGCGTTGATGAAATCGACCGCGTAATTGTTGTGCTCTTCGATACCGGTGGCGATGGCAAAGATATTCGGGTCGAAGATGATGTCTTCCGGCGGGAAATCGAGTTGCTGCACCAACAGGTCGTAAGCGCGCTTGCAGATTTCGGTCTTGCGCTCGAACGTATCCGCCTGACCTTTCTCGTCAAAAGCCATGACGATGACGGCTGCGCCATAGCGGCGGCACAGTTTGGCCTGTCGCAGGAATTCGGCTTCACCTTCCTTCATGGAGATGGAGTTGACGATGGACTTGCCCTGCACACATTTGAGCCCGGCCTCGATTACCTCCCACTTGGACGAGTCGATCATGACCGGCACCCGGGCGATATCCGGCTCGGAGGCTACCAGATTGAGGAAATGCGTCATGGCCTTGACCGCATCCAGCATGCCCTCATCCATGTTGATATCGATCACCTGCGCGCCGTTCTCGACCTGCTGACGCGCCACGTGCAGGGCATCCTCGAACTGCTCGTTGAGAACCATGCGGGCGAAGGCCTTGGAACCCGTGACATTGGTGCGCTCACCCACATTCACAAACAGCGAATCGTCGTCGATGATGAAGGGTTCCAGGCCGGACAAGCGGGTCGCCGGAGCAATCGCCGGCACCTTGCGCGGCGCCATGCCCCGCAGCTGCCCGGCAATCGCCTTGATATGCGGCGGTGTCGTGCCGCAACAGCCGCCGGCGATGTTGACGAAGCCGCTCTCGGCGAATTCTTTTACCAGCGAGGATGTGACGTCCGGCGTTTCGTCGAAGCCGGTATCACTCATGGGATTCGGCAGACCGGCATTGGGATAGATGCAGACAAAGGTATCGGCGATCTTCGACAGCTCCTCGGCATAAGGCCGCATGAGAGCTGCACCCAGTGCGCAGTTGAGGCCGATAGTCAACGGCCGCGCATGGCGCACCGAATGCCAGAATGCGGCCACGGTCTGGCCGGACAGGATGCGACCGGAGGCATCGGTCACGGTGCCGGAGATCATGACCGGCAAGCGCTTGCCGGTCTGCTCAAAGAAGGTGTCGATGGCAAACAACGCCGCCTTGCAGTTGAGCGTATCAAAAATGGTCTCAACCATGAAGATATCGGCACCGCCTTCTGCCAGTCCGCGCGCCTGCTCCAGATAGGCCGCAACCAGTTGATCGAAACTGACGTTGCGTGCCGCCGGATCGTTGACGTCCGGTGAGATGGATGCCGTCTTCGGCGTTGGCCCGAATGCACCGGCGACAAAGCGCGGCTTCTCCGGTGTGCTGAAATTATCACAGGCTGCGCGCGCAAGCCTTGCAGCCTCGACGTTCATCTCGTAGACCAGATGCGCCATGTAGTAATCATCCTGCGCCACCGAAGTCGCACCAAAGGTATTGGTTTCGATGATATCGGCACCAGCTTCCAGATATTTCTCGTGGATCTCCTGAATAATCTGCGGCTGCGTCAGGGACAGGAGCTCGTTATTCCCCTTGAGAAACAATTCACGCTCACCGGCTGGTGCCTGAAAACCGGCAAAACGCTCGCCACGATAATCCGCTTCCGTCAGCTTGTACTGCTGGATCATGGTACCCATGGCGCCATCCAGAATCATGATGCGTTGCGACAGAATCTCACGCAACTGAACTTCGGTTTCGGACATGGACAAACTGGAATTGGATTGCTGATTCATTCAGATATTCTCAAGGTGCGGCGAGGCCTGCATAACATGTGAATTATAAAGCAGAAAGGCCGTCATTGCCCGCCCCAACCGTGTACAGAACGCCAGACGGGCTTGCGGCTGTCCGGTCAAGCGAGAGAAACGCCGACCAATGCACCAATCAGATAGGTCAACCCGCCGGCCGCAGCGCCAATCAGCAACATACGCATGCCGCCATACCAGGGACTCCTGCCGCTGAACAGGGAAAGCACAGCACCGACGCTGAACAGGGAAGCTCCGGTGAGCAGGATAGTCACCAGCAAAGCGTTCGGACCATGACCGAAAATATAGGGCAGCAAGGGAATAAGCCCGCCCACCATAAAAGACAGAAAGGATGAGATGGCAGCCACCCAAGGCGAGCCGAGTTCGTCCGGATTCAGGCCGAGCTCTTCCCGCGTCAAGGTATCCAGACCCAGCTCGGGATCGGCTATCATCCTCGCAGCCAGCGCCTTCGCCTCTTCCGCCTGCATGCCACGCGCCATATAAATCAGCGTCAACTCGTGCGCTTCTTCTTCCGGATATTGCGCCAGTTCTTCACGCTCCAGATGGATCTGATGCTCGAACATCTCGCGTTGCGAACGCATCGAAACATATTCACCGGCAGCCATGGAGAAAGCCCCGGCCATCAGGCCGGCGATCCCGGTCAGCAGTATGATCTGCTGATCCGTGGCGGCACCAGCCACACCCAACACCAAACAGGCCACAGAGACCAAACCATCATTCACGCCGAACACGGCAGCCCGCAACCCACCGCTGTTACTGACACCATGATGGCTGGCACCGACCTCCTCGACATTAACAGGAATCGGATGATAGCCGGGACTGCGCTCGCTGGAATACACAGAAAGTCCACGTATCTTGGTGGCCGCCAGTATGGGCTTGATACGGCAGGGCCCAAAAAACCGGATCAATAGCGCCACGATTCTGACTCGTATACTTGGGTGGTAGACCGGCATCTGCAAACCTGTCTTGCGCGCTTCTTCTTCCCATAACCCGGCCTGCTTATCAGCTTCGTCTCCCAGTTGGGCAAACAGGCTTTGTCTATTGGCTTGGCGCTCCCGGCTGGCAATCACCTGATACAGATAGGCCGAATGCTTCTCTTCCAGCCAGCCTGCCAGATATGGATTTTTCATGATGGATTTCCAAACCGCCGATACTGGATCGCTTCTGCAATGTGCGCAGGTTTGATGTTGGTTTCGTTCGCCAAGTCTGCGATTGAACGCGCCACCTTCAGAATGCGGTTATAGGCTCGCGCCGACAGATTGAGCTTGCTGATCGCCTGCTTCAGCAGTGCCAGTCCGGCTTCATCCGCCACGCAGAACTGCTCGATTTCTTTGCTGCCCAACAGGTCGTTGGCCTTGCCCTGCCGCGCTATCTGTTTCGCTCTGGCCTGCTCCACACGCTGACGCACCAGATCACTAGCCTCACCAGCGGCCTGGCTGATTAATTCATCTTCCTTCAACGCTGGCACTTCTATATGCAGGTCGATACGATCCAGCAGCGGACCGGATATCTTTGCACGATAGCGTGCGACCTGATCCGGTGTGCAGCGGCACTTGTTGTTATGGTGCCCCAGATAGCCGCAAGGACAGGGATTCATTGCCGCAATCAGCTGGAAGCGTGCCGGAAAATCTGCCTGCCGCGCTGCACGCGATATGGTGATATGGCCGGATTCCAATGGCTCACGCAGCACTTCCAGCACCTTGCGATCAAACTCGGGCAACTCATCCAGGAACAGCACTCCATGGTGCGCCAGTGAAATCTCGCCCGGCCGCGGAATACCGCCGCCGCCAACCAGCGCCACACCGGAAGCCGTATGATGCGGCGCACGGAACGGCCTGCGACCCCAAGCCTCTACCCGAAAACCATTATTCAGGGATTGTATTGCCGCCGATTGCAGTGCCTCCTGCTCAGTCATCGCCGGCAGGATGCCGGGAAATCTCGCGGCCAGCATGGATTTTCCCGTACCCGGCGGGCCGGACATCAGCACACTGTGACCGCCGGCGGCGGCAATCTCCAGCGCACGCTTGGGCATGGACTGTCCCTTGACCTCGCTGAAGTCAGGATAATTGCAAGCACTGGATTGGACATCACCTTGCAAACGCGCCAACCCGGTATGCCCGCTCAGATGTGCGCAGACTTCCAGCAGGGAATTGGCGGGCAGGATCACGGCATCCTGCACCAACGCCGCCTCTGATGCACTACTTTGGGGCAGAATGAAAGCGCGTGGACTTTGCCGGTTCTGCATCAGATTCAGCGCCATCGCCAAAGCGCCGCGCACCGGCCGCAGCTCCCCGGTCAGCGCCAGTTCACCCGCTATCTCATAATGTTCAAGAGCGCTTGCCGGAATCTGGCCGGAAGCGGCCAGAATGCCCAGTGCGATGGGCAAATCATATCTGCCGCTCTCTTTTGGCAGATCGGCCGGGGCCAGATTGACCGTGATACGGCGGGCAGGAAACTCGAACTGTGAAGTCTGCAGGGCGGCGCGAACGCGATCCTTGCTCTCCTTCACCTCGGCCTCCGGCAAACCGACGATGGTGAAACTCGGCAGACCATTGGCCAGATGCACCTCGACCACCACCTCCGGCGCATCCATACCGGCCAGCGCCCTGCTATGAATAACGGCGAGATTCATCACCGAAAGGCCTTATTTGTTGTCTTTTTGCAACAAGATTTCCAATTCGTCCAGTCTGGTTTCGAGCTGTGCCAGCTTTTCCCTTGTACGCCGCAACAGATCTGCCTGTACGTCGAATTCCTCCCGATTCACCAGTTCCAACTTAGTGAACGCGCCCTGTAACAGTGCACGCAAATTTTTTTCTGCGTCCGCCACCGGCCCTGAAGCTGCCATATCTCTGATTTTTCTGGATAAATCATCAATAACTTGCGTGTTGATCATGGTTTTCTCCTTGTTTTTCGACACATTAAAGCAGGATTTTGGTGCATTGAACAGTCAAATTTTGCACTAAATCTGTGCAAAACATCAATGTAAACAATAATATAATTTTATTTATTTATTAAAAATTTTATCTTAGCATCATAACCCCATGTTTTTTATGTTGTTGCATTATCTGGCATGAGTGTTGCTTCGAGTTTCGTTGCTTAATTTGTTTCATCCGCATTACATGTTTTTTATCTTTATGAAAGGAAATGCCATGCGTAAATCGCTAATTCTGGCAGCCGTCATCGGCACTTTTGCAGCCTCCAATGTTGCAATCGCTGATGAAGCCGCTACCACAGCTGCAGAATCTCCACACAGCTTCTCTTACAACATCGGTCTCTACAGCCAGTACATCTTCCGAGGCCTGACACAGACCGGTGAAGAGCCTGCCCTGCAAGGCGGTGTTGATTACGCTCACTCCAGCGGTTTTTATGTTGGTGCATGGGCTTCCAACATCAGCTGGCTGGAAGATGCTGATCTTTATGACAACTCCAGTCTGGAAGTCGACATCTACGGCGGTTATGCAGCTGAGATCGGCGACAGCGGCATCGGTTACGACGTCGGCCTGTTGCAATACCTCTATCCGGGCGACAAGAAGAGTGGCGTCAAGGCAGCCGAAACCACTGAAGTCTACGGCAGCCTGAGCTACGGCTGGGTGAGCGGCAAGGTTTCCGTCGTCGTTTCCGATGGCGCTTTCGGTTTCGATAACGCCGACGGCACCACCTACACCGAATTGAACGCAGACATCCCGCTACCATGGTACGGCTTGACCGCTTCTGCCCATATCGGCTATCAGGATTTCAGCGGCAAGGGCAACAGCGATTTCGACTACACTGACTGGAAGCTTGGCCTGTCCAAGTCCTGGGATAACGGCGTCGACGTTGGCGGCTTCTACACTGCGACTGACACCAAAGGCAAAAGCCGCTGGACGGATGCTTCCGGCCAGCATCTGGCCAAGGATCAGTTCGTGGTCTATGTATCCAAATCCTTCTAATTGAAGTCAGCAAGCGAGTGGCTGGGTAGCCGAGAAACCTGCGTAGCCACTCTCAATACACTCATCAGGAGACAAACATGAAATTCGTATCCGCGATCATCAAGCCGTTCAAGCTTGACGAGGTACGTGAAGCCCTCTCCGCCATCGGCGTACAGGGCATCACCGTCACTGAAGTAAAGGGATTTGGGCGTCAGAAAGGCCACACCGAGCTATACCGTGGCGCCGAATACGTCGTCGACTTTCTACCCAAGGTCAAACTGGAAGTCGCCATTCCAGATGACATGCTGGATCAGGTCGTCGAAGCCATCGAAAAATCCGCCACCACCGGCAAAATCGGTGACGGCAAGATTTTTGTCTTCAATCTCGAGCAAGTTTACCGTATCCGCACCGGCGAAACCGGTCCGGACGCGCTCTAAGGGGATCGCCATGAAAAAGCTTTTATCCATGATTGCCATGGTGAGTTTGCTGGGCCTTAACAGCCTCAGCTTCGCCGAGGAAGCAATGCCGGCCGAAGGACTGGCTGCTGAAGTAGAAATGGTCGTTGAAGAGGCTGCTGAAGCCGTGGCAGCAGAAGAAGTTGCTGTGGCTGAAGAAGCTGTCGAAGAGGAAGCAACGCTAGATTCCGGCGATACTGCCTGGATGATCGTTGCAACCATCCTGGTGTTATTGATGGCGATTCCCGGCATCGCCCTGTTCTATGGCGGCCTGGTACGCAGCAAGAACATGTTGTCCGTGCTGATGCAGGTGTTCGTCACCGTGGCCCTGGTCTCCATCCTCTGGGTTGTCTATGGCTACAGCCTGTCATTCAGCGATGGCGGCTCGCTCAATAGCTATGTCGGCGGACTTGGCTCGGCATTCCTCGCTGGTGTTACAGCAGATTCGCTGAGCGGCACGATTCCGGAATATGTCTTCATCACCTTCCAGCTGACTTTCGCCGCCTTGACACCAGCCCTGATCGTCGGCGCCTTTGCCGAACGCATCAAGTTCTCAGCACTGCTGGCTTTCGTCGCCCTGTGGGTTACCTTTGTCTACTTCCCGATCGCACACATGGTCTGGGGCGGTGGCTTCCTGTTTGAAGATGGCGCTATGGACTTCGCCGGTGGTACCGTTGTACACATCAACGCTGGTATCGCTGCACTGGTTGGCGCCATCATCATCGGCAAGCGCATCGGCTACGGCAAGGAAGCCATGCCTCCGCACAGCATGGTGCTGACCATGGTCGGTGCTTCCCTGCTGTGGGTGGGTTGGTTCGGCTTCAACGTTGGTAGCGGCCTGGCCGCCAACGGCTTGGCCGGTCTGGTCATGATCAACACCCAGGTTGCTACTGCAGCTGCCGTTCTGGGCTGGATCCTGATCGAATGGCTGACCAAGGGTAAACCTTCCATGCTGGGTGGCGCCTCCGGTGCGATTGCCGGCCTGGTTGCCATCACCCCGGCTTGCGCCTTCGTTGGTCCATTCGGCGCCATTGTCCTCGGCTTTGTTGCCAGTATCATCAGCTTCTGGGCTGTCACCAGCCTGAAGAGCAAACTGGGCTACGATGACACGCTGGATGTATTCGGCATCCACGGTGTGGCTGGTATCATCGGCGCGATTGGTGTAGGCGTGTTGGCCTCCACCTCCTTCGGTGGTGTCGGTTTTGCCGAAGGCGTCTCAATGTCCAGCCAACTCTATGTTCAGGTAGTATCTGTCGTCGTCACCATCGTCTGGTGCGGTGTTGTCAGCTACATCCTGTACAAGATCGTTGACCTGCTGTTTGGTCTGCGCGTCACTGAAGAAGCTGAACGCGAAGGTCTGGATACAACAGAACATGGTGAGCGTGCTTATCACTACTAAGCCAATCTGAAACCCATGTTCTGAAATCCAGGTTCAGATAACGGGCACGCAAGTGCCCGTTTTTTATTGCCGTCCCATACACCCAAGCTTACAGATGCCCAAGCTTACGCCAGCTCTTGAAGCAAGGATTGCACAGTTCTGGTGCACGCATTACAGATGCCATGACTCAGGATCCGGCTGACAGCCAGGCATTCAGGGACATACAGGCAACAACACAAATTGGCACGGCTATTGCTGGGTATATGGCAAGCACCATGCTCAACCGGTTGCAAGACCCTCGAACATAGCCTGCTTGATTTCTATCCTATCTCCTCCTCTTTCGGGCGCTCAGCGCCCGTTTTTTTTGCCCCGCATTGCCGGCGCAATATACGCTAGAATCCATCTATCAATTTTTAAAGTGTCTGCACATGGTTCCTCATCTGACCACAGCCCTTAACGGCCCGCTCCTCACGCTGGAAAAACGCATGCTGGAAGCCATGCCCAACATCGAGCACTGGTTCCGCAGTCAATGGCTGGAGCATGCTTCACCGTTTTACGCCTCTGTCGACCTGCGCAACTCAGGCTTCAAACTGGCGCCGGTGGATACCAATCTGTACCCCGGCGGCTTCAACAACCTCAACCCGGATTTCCTGCCGCTCTGCGTACAGGCGACAATGGCCGCGGTGGAAAAGATCTGCCCGGAGGCGCATCGCCTGCTGCTGATTCCGGAAAACCACACGCGCAATGCCTACTATCTGCGCAATGTCGCGGCGCTGCGCACCATCCTGCAACAGGCCGGCCTCGAAGTTCGGATCGGCAGCATCAACCCGGAGATCACCGCACCGACCGACATCGAAACCCATGATGGCCACAGCCTGTTGCTGGAACCGGTCAAACGTGTCGGCAACCGGCTGGTGCTGGATGGTTTCGATAGCTGTGCGGTGCTGCTCAACAACGATCTCTCCGGCGGCATCCCCGATATTCTCAAGGATATCGAACAGAATCTGATTCCGCCGCTGCATGCCGGCTGGTCGACACGGCGCAAATCACAGCACTTTGATGCCTACAATCGCGTTGCAGGTGAATTTGCGCAACTGCTGGAGATCGACGAATGGCTGATTAACCCCTATTTCGAGACCTGTGGCCAGATCGATTTTCATGCCCGCACCGGTGAAGAATGCCTGGCCAGCAAGGTCGATGGCCTGCTGACCAAAATCAGCGCCAAATACAAGCAATACGGTGTGGATCAGGAGCCTTTTGTCATCGTCAAGGCCGATGCCGGCACCTATGGCATGGGCATCATGACAGTGAAGAGTCCGGAAGATGTGCGTGACTTGAACCGCAAGCAGCGCAACAAGATGTCGGTGGGGAAAGAAGGCCTGCAGGTATCCGAGGTCATCATCCAGGAGGGCGTCTATACCTTTGAAAGCATCAACGACGCGGTCGCCGAACCGGTGGTCTACATGATGGACCACTTCGTCGTCGGCGGCTTCTACCGTGTGCATACCGGCCGCGCGGTAGATGAAAACCTCAACGCACCGGGCATGCATTTCGTGCCGCTTGCATTCGAGGCTTCATGCTCGCTGCCGGATGTCAAGGGCGCGCCGGATGCGGCACCCAACCGCTTCTATGCCTACGGTGTGGTCGCTCGTCTGGCGCTGCTGGCCGCCGCCATCGAACTCGAAGAGAACGACCCGCTGAACGAATCCTGACCATGCGCCTTGCCTTTATCCTCGACCCTCTGGCCAGCCTTGCGACCTATAAGGACAGCAGCCTGGCTATCATGCGTGCTGCCGCAAAGCGAGGTCACAGCCTGTTTGTAGCAGAACAGGGCGGACTTTTCCTGCGCCAGGACCAAGCGCGACTGATCGTCCACGACTTCCAATTCATCGAAGGCAAAAGCTGGTACGAGATCGGCGAAGCACACGAAACGGCACCGGAAAGTTTCGACGCCATCATCATGCGCAAGGACCCGCCATTTGATAACGAGTTCCTCTACAGCACCTACCTGCTGGAGATCGCCGCCGACCAGGGTGCGCGCGTGTTCAACGACCCGATATCCCTGCGCGACTGGAACGAGAAACTAGGCGTGGCGCGTTTTCCGCAATTTGCGCCGGAATTCATAGTCACGCGCGAGCGCACGCTGATACGTGCGTTTCTGGCCGAACATCAGGATATCGTCGTCAAGCCGCTGGACGGCATGGGTGGCAGCAACATCTTCCGCCTGACCCGTAACGACCCCAATATCAGCGTCATCCTGGAAACCATCACCGAACACGGTACGCGCACCATCATGGCGCAGCGATATCTGCCGCAGATCGTCGACGGCGACAAACGCATCATCCTCATCGACGGCAAGCCCTTGCCCTATGCACTGGCCCGCATCCCGCTGGCTGGCGAAACCCGTGGCAATCTGGCGGCTGGCGGCAAAGGCGTAGCGCAAGCCTTGACTACCCGCGACCGCGAGATCGCCGAAAGCGTCGGACAAGTCATGCAGGAAAATGGATTGTTCCTGGTCGGCCTCGACGTCATCGGCGAACACTTGACTGAAGTCAACGTCACCAGCCCGACTGGCATGGTCGAGATCGCCGCGCAGACTGATTGCGACCCGGCCGAGATATTCATGGATGCATTGGAAAAACGCATTTCTGCCACAGAGCACACAGAGCACACAGAGATCACAGAGAAAACCTGAATTCACCATGCGACGCCCGATTAATCTGTGGTCTCTATGCACGCTATGGCTAATGGTCTTTGCCTTTTCGGCCTGCGGCCGCGAACCACTCTACCAGTCGCAGAGTTACGTATTCGGCACGCTGGTCGATATCAGCATCTATGGTGAAGAGGCCGCACGCGCCGCAGACCTCGCTGCCGTCATTCAACAGGATTTCCAGCGCCTGCACCACAAGTTGCATGCCTGGAACGAAAACAGCGATTTAAGCCGACTCAACCGCGCCTTTGCCGCTGGCGAAAGCGTGGAGATCGACCCGGAACTCGCGCAATTGATTGAACATGCGCAGCAATTCTCAACGCAATCCGACGGCCTGTTCAATCCAGCCATCGGCCTGTTGATCGGCCACTGGGGATTCCAGCGCGACATGTTCAAGCCGGTCAGCATCAACCAGTCCGCCATCGAGCAACTGGTTGCAGCCAACCCGCAAATGCAGGACATCGTCCTGCGCAAAAGCGCATCCGGCATTGAGGTCAGCAGCCGCAATCCGGCCGTCAAACTGGATTTTGGTGGTTATGCCAAGGGCTATGCACTGGACCGGGCCGCAGCCTATCTGCGCGCGCAAGGCGCCAATAACGCGCTGATCAACATCGGCGGCAATGTCATCGCACTGGGTAAACGCGGCGAGCGCAACTGGCATGTCGGCATCCAGCATCCGCGCAAAGCCGGCGCCATCGCCTCGCTCGATCTGGAGGACGGCTGGGCCATCGGCACCTCCGGCGACTACCAGCGCTATTTCGAACTGGACGGCAAACGCTATTGCCACGTGCTGGACCCGCGCAGCGGTTTTCCGGCACAACATACGCAATCTGTCACCGTACTGCTGCCGCCGGGCGAACTAAGTGGCACCCTGTCCGATGTCGCTTCCAAGCCGATCTTCATCAGCGATGACAGCCGGCGCCGCGACATGGCAAAAAAACTCGGGGTCGACAATTTCATGGTGATCGACGACGCCAGCAATATTGCTGCCAGCACAGCCATGCAGCAGC
>JGI24123J20310_1001028_pt1 | contig 13263 bp, 16 predicted proteins | sample SubbioCR12Aug_5A_FD_20310 | JGI IMG/M metagenome (IMG submission 20310)
CNTAATCATAAAAATACATAGGTTAAGTTAACTCCCAAGACTTCATTTTACCAAGTTTAGGAGTGTTACCTATGTATCTCATCAACCGCAGTTAAGCTGTGGATAATTTTTTTGCTAAAATTTAATAATTATAAAAAAATTTATCAACAAAAAATAAAAAAACATAATAAAAAATCTAAAGTACTTAATCTTAAACATCAACATTAACAAATCGAGGTTTAAAAAATTTTTATTTTTCTTTTTTGGAATAACCTCAGTCAAAAAACATTTACCTTAAACTATTTTTTTGCAATATTACAACAACTAACAATGTCAGTTGTTTTTGATTACCGCTTATTTTATTTAAAAATTATTTGATCTTCAAAATTTAAATTTATTTTTTCTGCTAGACCAGCATTAATTTCCAAAACATATTTAGCTAATTTTTCCGCATTAATTTGCGGGCAAATTATTTGTTTGCACGGTTGGACATTTTTTTCTATAAAAACGACTTTTTTCTCTTTGTTAAGCCAAATTATATCTAAAGGAATCAATGTATTTTTCATCCAAAAATGATAAATCCCCTCTTCTTCAAAAATAAAAAGCATCCCTTTGTCTTGATCCATTTTTTCCTGAAACATTAGTCCCAGAGTTCGTTTAAAAGGATTATCAGCAATTTCTACTTTAAAACAATGGTTCTGATAACATGCTTCTTTAATTTCTAAATCTTTCTTTATTTGGCAATTTTGACATCTAAATTTTTGGCCAATAAATAGTATTATTAGAATTAAAAATAAAACAATAGCAAAAAAAATATAAAATTTTATAATTTTTTTATCTACCATATTTTTTATCAACACTCCCTTAACAAAAAAAGTTAAAAAAGTAAAATATACGATTCTGCTAAGGGCTCTAACCTAAAAGGAGGAAAAATGGAAAGCTTCTACACAAGCCTTTCAATTGCTGTATGGGCTGTTGTTCTAGCCTACGTGGCAATAATGATGCTGGCTCGCCAAATAAAGCAAGTCAGCACATGCGCCATGTTCAATCTATTCTTTCTGCCCATCTGGGCAAAAGATTGGATTGAACCACCAAACCGGATGCTGTCCGCGACTTTGGTTCTCTACAGGGCGACAAACATTCTGTCTTCTGCTATCCTCGCTCTACTTCCAATGACCTGGATTCTCGTTGCTAAAAAGCATGCTGAAACCAAGAGTTTCGCTGATCCGGCCTGGAACATGACCGGACAATGGCTACCAATTCTGATTGCGTGTCTTCTGATGATCCTCGTAAGATACGCGATCGGCAAGATTCTCAGCAATAGAGGATCAAGAAGTTTGGTTTAGCAAGTGCGGCGAGTCTACCTAGATCTTTATGGGTAGACTCGCCGTTAAGCTTTATAAATTCTTGTAATCATTTGATTGATTTTCGTTACTACTTCATAGTTAATTGTTTCTGTTTTTAATGCAACATCTTCAGCGCTGATCTGTTGATTTTTTTCTTGTCCAATTAAAATAACTTCGTCCCCTGCTTTAATTTTTTTTATCTTGGAAATATCAACCATTGTTAAATTCATACAAACTCGACCAATTACTGGCACTCGCCTACCCTGGATTAAAACCTCGCCACAATTTGATAATTTTCGATCATAACCATCCCAATAACCAATCGGCAAAATTGCTATTTTTGTTTTTTTAGAACATTGATAAGTGCAGTCATAGCCAACAAAAGTTCCTTTAACTACTGTTTTAATTTGAATGATTCTTGTTTTCCACCTCATCGCCGGTTTTAATTCGCAAGTTAAACCTACTAAAGATGGATAAAGACCGTACAAACCAAGACCAATGCGCACCATATCAAAATATGTTTGCGAATTATTTAAAGTTGAGGCCGTGCAACCAGCATGAAAAATAACATTTTTGGGAAAGTCTGGCATTGCCATCAACTTCTCTTTTATTTCAAGCAGTTTTTTGGTTTGTTGATTAGTAAAAGCCTGATTTTTTGACTCAGATTTGGCAAAATGAGTAAATACACCTTTAAGCTCCAACCAAGGCGATTTTAGGCATTTTTGTGCTAAATTTAAGGTATTTTCAGGCAAAACACCAATTCTGGACGTTCCAGTATCTATTTTTATATGAATTTTAACCTTTTCTCCTATTTTTTGGCTTATTTTAGACAAAATTTTAATCTGTTGCTCAGTGTAAACCGGAAATTCAATTTTTTCCTTAATTGCCTTAATAATCAAGGCTCCGAGCTCTGATGACCAGAAAGACAATATAAAAATAGGCTTTTTAAGACCACTTTTTCTTAATGCTAGAGCTTCGTTAAGATTAATTACTCCTAAATAATCTGCTCCGTTTTTTTCAAAAATTTTGGCGCATTCGATCATGCCATGACCATAAGCGTTTGATTTTACCACGGCCATTAATTTTATTTTTGAACCAATAATTTTTCTAAATTGTTTCAAATTGTAAGTCAATGCTTTTTTAGAAATTTCAAGCCAAGTTAACATAAATAAACCAAATATTTAAATAAATAAATATAATTTATTTTTTGATTAATAATTAATTCCTTTTCAGAATCTAGCGCGGGATTAGTTGTTAGTTGTTAGTTGACCACAGACCATAACCCCAGACTATACTGGCTGCCATGACTATAAACCCTAGACTAAAAACCTCAAACCAAACTGGCTGCCATGACTATAAACCCTAGACTAAAAACCTCAAACCAAACTGGCTGCCATGACTATAAACCCTAGATTATTTTCTCGAATACTGTTGCGTTAAAAGTTAGAAACCAGGCTAGTTAATTAGTCGCAAAAATTTGGTTGCAAGATTTCATTAGGAAAACCATATTCTTCTCTCATTTTTTGACAATCAATACTGCCATTGCCATCATAAACTACTTGCCATTGGCCATCTTTTTTCATCGCCAAAACTTGACCACCCTCACCCTCCTCGCCTTGACTAAAAAAAACGCTACCAGCAAAATATGAATCAATTGATTTTATAGTTTTAATTGAAACCTGATCAACTGGTTTTTCGTATTTCATTGCTAAAATTTCTTTAATTTTTTGCTCTAATAAAATTTTAGCTACATCATTAGGATTAAAATAACCACATTCTAGTTTAATAATAATATTGTTCCCGGCTGGTTCAGCCAATCCTTCTTCGTTTGTTTTCATTTTCGCGTGCCTAAAATTTAAGGCACAAACAGCGTAATTTAAAAGATAGCCACGCTGACCGCCAACTACGCCGTCAGCTAAATTATAATTATCTTGTTCGTAATTTTCATTCGCAAATTTTTCTAATTTATCATAATCAACTAATTTGACCCCCTCAGCTTGATAAATTAAACCTTTTATTTTTTTATCAGCATTGGTTGTTTCATCATGAACAATCCAATTAAATGTTGTTTGACCACCAGCTAAAAGCTCAACTCCAGAAACATTTTTAATTTTTTCAACTAAACCATCGACTTGGTCCGGACAAAATTCTTCAAAAACACGCAAACACCTTTCTTCTGCCTGACACCAAGAATAACCAGCGGCAACCAAACAGCCGTATTTATCGGTTTGACCACCGATCGGCTCAGGTTCTTCATTTTCAATGATCATTTCCTCGGTTCGAAAAATAAAATAAACAACAACAATGATAATTGCCAGAACCAAAACAATCAAAAAAACTTTCAACGCTTTGCTCATAAAAATTTTTTAATAATTAATCATTATATTATAACGCTATTTAATTTTTCAAAAATCAAAGATGATAAATAACATCTTTTCGTTCAACTGTAATTTGCCAACCTTGTTGCTTGGCATAACAATAAAGTTTTTGATTAGGATTAAAACAAATTGGTTTTTCAACCATTTTAAGAAAAGCAATGTCACTTTCAGTATCACCAACACCAATTGATTTTTTAAAATTAAAATTATTTTTTTTAACCGCTCTTTCAAGAATTTTTGCTTTATTAGAAATTAATTCAGGAAAAAGAATTCGCCCAGTAAATTTATTTTTTTTATCAAATTCATACATTTGACCGTAAACCTTATTAAAGCCAAGCCGTCGACAAAATTCTTCAACAATTATTTTCGGCGAATTAGAAATAGCCAATAAATAGTACTTTTCTTTTTTAAGAAACCTAATTAAATCACGAGTATAAAGATAAATTCTTCCTTGATGAAAGGCGATTGTTTTTTTAACTACTTTTAAAAAATCTCGACGTGAAACACCTTTAATATTTTTAATAAAAGCCTTAACCACGGCATCAACATAATTTTCATAAGAACCTCGTCGATTCAACCATTTTTTATAATTAGCTAAATATTCTTTTCTGGCTTGATTAGAAAAAACCCCTGATTGAATTAAGGCTTCAGTTGTTTCAATTAATAAACTAGAACGAAAAACTGTTCCATCTATGTCAAATATCGCCAATTTTCTTTTGTTTATTTTCATTATTAGATTATAACAAAAACAAAATAATTTATAAAATTACTTTGTTTTTTTATTAATTGCTTCAATGTAATTACAATAATCACAATCAAGGTTAGCTAACGGAATAATTTGGCTATTTAAACACTGATGAATATCAAAAATTGTTTTTTCCACCCAAGCATCATCACCCTGATAGGCAATCAACGTAATGTCAAACTCTAACTTACCGTCAAAGGCCTGAACGTCAGTCCGTCCATTACAATAAACAAAATATCCAATTGGCGAAACACGAAAACCATTTTGACGCAACAACCATTGATAAATTTCCATTTGTCTTTTATAACCATCTTGCCATTTTTTATTTAACTCAGTAATTTCTTCATTTTTTGAAGTGGCTTTATAATCAACAACCATGTACTCCCCTGCTGAATTTTGCCAAAGATCGTCAATTGCCCCAGTAATTAATAAATTAGTTGGTTGATGTAAAAATTGAATCCCCGTAAAATTTGTTCGCCACTTACCTAAGTCTTGATGAGCAATTGGTCTGGCATCAATGCCATATTTTTCTTGCAAAGGATGTTTAGTGCCGTTAGCTCGATGAATGTCAAATTCTTGTTTTAATAAAGCATCAACCGCTGAATTTAAGGTAAAAGGAAAACCTGGTGGTCGATCAACGCCCAAACGTCGATCAAAATAAAAACAACGCGGACAACTTATAAACAACTCGATTCTTGAACGTGACAATCTAAACGTCTCTTTAGATTGAGGTTGATATAAACCACTTTTTCTTTGGGCATTGTAGTACTCACTCATAAAAAAATTTTAAAATAAATTTTATTAAATCTTCATTTATTATAATTTAATTTATTTTTTATAATAATTTATCCACAGCCACGTCTTTGATAAAAAACAGAAATTTTATTATTATAATTTATTAAGAGGAGACTCTCCCCCCTCCCGAGCCTCCTTTGAATCTGGCTCTAGCGCCAAGAGCCAGAAACAAGAGAGTCTCCTCTAATAAAACTAAGGGGGTCCGTCCGGCGCCATGCTGGGAGGTTTCAGCAAGCCTCCCAGCCTTTTTTTTATAAAAAATAATTATTTATTTATCCAAGTCCCGGCTGGATTAGCATTGCAAGCCATGGCTGCATACTTTGCTGTTTCTGGATCAAAAGGCACGCCACCATAACCATAGTGCCAAGAAATCATTTCTTGCTCCGTCCCAGAATTCATCAGGCAACCGCCAATATAGTCTTGGGGGCAATTTTTTTTAGACCAAATGCCAGCGCCAGAACAATTTAATTTACTATAATTATCATTTTTCCAATAAGAACCAACGTAATCAAGACAAGTACTTTTATCAACAATCGCATTACAAGAACTCCTAACAATTAATTCATCGCCTGAACCAGGACCAGCCCAGATTTCATCGCCTGAGCCCGGACCAGTTGGTTCATCGCCAGTTAATTCATCGCCTGAGCCCGGACCAGTTGGTTCATCGCCAGTTAATTCATCGCCTGAACCAGGACCGTCTGGCCAATTTGGTGTTGGTTCGCCTGTATCAAATATTTCATCACCTGAGCCCGGACCGTCTGGCCAATTTGGTGTTGCATCAGCACCTAACCAATTATTAAGCTTGGCTGCAATGGCTCCACCAACAAGCACGACTGTTGCCGCTGCCGTAATAATAATAACCTTGCCTGTTTTTCCCATAAATTTATTTTTAATACATTATTTTATTTTTTTAACAGACAGTTTTGCTGTAAAAAAATATAAAAAATATTAAACAAATAATCACCGTAAAAATAACATTTGGATATTGTCGATCAAAACCGCTAACAGATAAATGTTTAAATAATATCCCAAGATATGCCCAAATCAGCACTAAGCTATAAGCAATATTTTTGTCTTGATTCATCCGCAAAATTCCAATTAATGCGCCAACCAAAAGAATCACGCTTGTCCAAATAAAATCAGCCAGCCCGAATCCAGTCCAACCAAGACTAACCAAAAAAACAGTGATATTGGCAATCGCCGCTATTGTAATCCAGCCAAAATAAATACTAAAAGGAGTTAAAATAAAGAATTTTTCCCGAGCGGTCATTTGCTCAAGACGAAGAATGTCGGCAATCTTAATAAGCAGAAAAAGCAATCCAGCCATAATAATCACTGACAAACCAATAAAATCATAGTGCCAAGCAAAAATCCAAGAAATATTAGCCAGTGAAGTAAAAATAAAAAGAATATTAATCTTTTTCAAAAGACCTTCTTTTTTTTGGTCATTATCTTTTCCCGGCGAAATAAATTGATAAAAGACATAGCCGGCCAGTAAAAGATAAATTAATCCCCAAATTGAAAATGTTAGTCCAGCTGGTGCAAAGAGATTAGGGTAAGCCTCTGAGATATCGCCGGTCGAACGATTATTAATCGGCAAACTATTAGCTAAAAAATTCATCACGATCATTGCCACATAAGTTACTCCCGCAAAAACTTTAATCATCACATTTTTCATAATGGTTTTAATTAATAACTTGATTATTAAAATAAATTTCGATCAGTTTTAATCTTTCAACATTTTCCAAAATATCAAAATAATATTTTTTAGATAAATTTATATAAAATTTTTTAAATTCTATTTTATTGGTAATTGATAAAGCGATGCCTTGCCAGTAATAATCTTGAAAAGATTCTCAATAAAATCGCCCCCGACATAACCAATAATAATCGCTAAGGCCGGAGTAATGTTCGGTAAACCCAAAAAATTAATCCCCAAATCTTTGGTTACCCAAGCCGCTAAAAGTCCGACCACGCCAGAAACAGCCACGCTTAAAAGAAAATAATTAGTTCTGAAAGGAACACTTTTGTAGGAGTTGCGATATTTAATATAGCCGACCAAGCCACGCATTACTCCACCAAAAAAACCAGCGAAAAGAACAGGCATTAAAATTGGCATAAATTTAAATTTAAATATTTAAACTAGCTTAATTATATTTTACTCGAATTAGTTTATTGAGTCTACTAAATAACCGGTCCTAAATTATCGAATAACTCGATTTTTTATTTTGAATTTTTTCGCCTTTTACTTTCAGCTTGTCGCACCTGAAATTCATCCATTCCAAAATGATGAGCGATTTCGTGCCAAACAGTATTTTTTACTATTTCTTTAATTTCTGCCTCATTGCCAGCTTGAGCCTCAATCGGCTTTTGAAAAATTGTTATTTTGTCAGGTAAGACTGCGCTGTAATTCGCTCCTCTTTTTGCCTGTGGCACACCTTCATATAAACCAAACAATGTCCAACTTGAGCTAATATTTAATTTCTTTTTCTGAATCAATGTTGGCTCATCTTCAACAACAATCACCACATTTTCTAATTTTTGCAGAAACTTTTCCGGAATCGCTCTGATCCCTTCTTCTACGATTTTTTCAAATTTTTCTCGATCTAATTTTTGCATAAATTCTTAAAGATAAAATAAAAATTCATCTTTTTCTTTTTATTAAAAATTAACAACGATCATTAATTTAGATTTGCAGATAAAGTTTTTAAGAACGAGACGCCAACCCAATCAAAACAAAAAAAATAAGCGATGCCGCACCAAAAACAACCAATATTTTCTCTCTGGTCATTTTTCTTTTTAAGATATTATCAAATGACGAAGGTCTAATTAGGCCAACAACCAAACCAAAGAAAGAAACAAAAAATAAATAAATCAACAAATTTCTCATAGTTTTTTATCAATTATTTTTTGCACTCGACCGATTTGCCCGTCTTCTAAACGAACTTTAATACCATGTGGATGATCAGACGAACTGGTTAAAATCTCCGCCACAATGCCACGAGTTAATTTTCCGGTTTTTTGATTTGATTTTAATACAATCTCAACCTCTAAACCTATTTTTATATCTTCCCTGTTTTGTCCGTTCATATATATTATTTTAATTTTCTTCGATTTCGTTCGTTTCATTAATTATTTCTATTTTTTCTGGCACAACTTCAGGCACGCATTGACCAAAAACAGTCCTGTCAGTCTGTTTTATTGGTTTCCGAAACCAATAATAATAACTACTCCCAATAGTACCAAAAAATATCTTTAGAATTATATTCTTTTATTGTTTGTTGATAAGGGTTGTCTTCAGCCTTTGCAACTTCTAATTGAACCCCATTTTTTGGATCATCCCAAGCGAAAAAACATTTTCCTCCCTCTCCAAGATACTTGAATTCTCCAGTATAAAAATTATAACTAAATTTGGGATAACAGAAAGCCGGTAATTCCATGTAGCAAAAAGGGCCTTTGCAATTTGTATGTTCAATAGATGCCTTTTTTACTTGACCGCAAGTAAAAGTAAGGTCTTTTTCGTTTTTCTTAGAAGAATAGGTAAAACTTTCCGGCCACTTTTTATCCCAAGAACTTGGAAGAGATTTACAAAATATGTCCGGTATCTTAGAAAGATTTTTGTTTAATATATCTTTATCTTCTTGAACATAGTCATGAGGCAAACATATTCCTTTAGATTTTGCCCCATATGAGATATAACAACCCAACCCTACATTTTTTTCACAAGGATGATCAAATTTTGAACAATCCAGCTTACAACTATCTTGACCAGAACATTCCTTCGCATAAAGATGTTTTTTTATATAATTACCGTGACACCTTAAAAGATCTGAGGAATTTATTTTGCCTATATTTTTGCAAGCAAAACCAACGGGATAACACTCACCTGTTTTACAACTTTCACCTATCTTCTTTTTATTGTTATCGGGAGAAACCTCTTTTTCAAGAAATTTTATATCAACCATAATCTTTTCCTCTTTTTGAACAGGAAAGATGCCAAAAATCTTTTTTTCCTTAACTTTGGTTATCTCATAATAAGGAACGTTTTCTTTCATAACGAGGTTTATTGATTTTATTTTTTCGTCAGACTTTATGTATTTTTCAGTAATCAAACTGATTTCCCTATTAAAATCAAAGAAAATTTTATTGATGCACGTCTCTTTTTCTTCTCCAATATTTTCGTTTTCCTTTTCTTCCTTGACCCCCTCCCCTAATCGCCTTTCTTCAACTACCACTCTCACGTTATCCGTAATTTGTTTTTCGGGAACCAATTCTTCCTTCTGCAAAGCCCTTTGATCCAAGACTTTTATATCTCTTTCTGGGGTCACTGTCAGATCTGCTGGTGAAGATGCTTGGTCTTTTTGAACATCAGATAATTTTCTTTCTGGAACAACAGTTGCGCAATAAATTCCTTTCTCATCACAACCACCCTCACAATGAACCCTCTCATATTTACAATTATCTTCTCTTAAAACATACGTCCCAGCGTAATAGTAAGTATTGTCTTCACAATAATCGGGGCAGGTTTTTCTTTGAGCATTTGTTTTGTCAATTAAAAAAAATACAGATAACAAAAGAAAAGAGGAGATGAAAAATAAAAACACAGTGCTTTTTATAAAAAATTTTTTCATAAATAAATTTATATTAAATTTTATAAGCGACCTTAAGAAAAATCTTAAAATTATTTTATCCAACCACTATTGAAGTCGGACTTCGATAATTATCAAAATCATCCCCAATTCAAATTTTTACTTTATTTAATAAAATTAATCAGGTCTTTCAGCCACTCATTCGCGGGGACTGTCCCGATTTATACGCATGTTTATATTTTTTATATTAAAAATTCGAAATTTAAAAACTAGCAACACATTCGTTAAACAAAACCACTTGATTGTTATATTCATTAATTAAATCCTGATTTTGCTCAAATAACTGATTATACTGAGAAAACAGTTCATTGTACTGGTCAACCTTTTCATTATAGGCTGGTCCTTGCTTTGGTCCCGCTCTCCTTATCTCAGTTTGTAACTCTTTTAAAATATTTTCTAACTCTGCGAGCTGAATTTGATTGGCTGTGATGTCAGCTGAAATTTCTTTTGATGGTTGGGGACAGGCTGTTAACGGTAAAGCAAAGTGCTGAACCGCTAACCAGGTAGATCTACCTTCAAAAATTCCTTGTAAAACTGCTACGCCAATTTCCTAATATTGTCCATTCAAAATATTCTGCCGATGACCTGGACTGTCCATCCATCCTTGCACTAAAGCTTGATCATCCCGAAAATTACCCAAGGCCAAGTTTTCACCAATAATAATAAATTCATAACCAATCATCTCTGCTAAGTCAGCCACTCCCTCACCAGCAGGAGAAATATGGCCAAAATATTGTTCAGCTAACATATCTTTGGCTTTAATCAGAGCCAAAGCATTAAGCTCTGAATTTTCTCGAAGTGGAGGCAAATCATATTCTTTTCTTTGAGAATTTGTCCATTTAATTATCCCGGCCTGAGTTAAAAAAGACTTTGGCGTCTCTTCTACAGCTCGCAAGGGCGCTGGTGCAATAATTTGTTTTCCAATTTCTTCAACCAAAACAACCTTTTCCCTTACTTCTATTTGTGGCAATCTAAAAGTTAATCTTGAATAAAAATCTGCTATTTCTGACCAGAAAAAAATTCCTCCCAAAACAAGCGCCAAAATTACAAACAGTATATATTTTTTCATAATACTCTATTCTTTATACTCGCCAAATATTGGTTTATAGCTTTTAGGATTTTGTAAAAATTCTTTTATTATATTAACAAATTGTATGGGGGTAAGGGTAGCCTTAACAATATAATCATCCATACCGATTTTTTTTGCTTCGTCATAATCTGGTTGTTGGGCTAGATTATCAAAACCAATAATCGGAATATCTTTTGTTTTTGGGTTGTTTTTAAGAACTTGAGTTGCTGTGAAACCATCCACCTGGGGCATAATAATATCCATTATAATTAAATCAGGTTTTTCTGTTTGGATTAGCTTAATCAGGTTTTCTGGTTCAGCTGGAGGATTTGAAAAATTTTTAATTTCAAAACCTTCGTTCTTAAATTTGTTAGCATACATTCGAGCTAAAATCTCCTCATCTTCAAAATGTACTATTTTGTATTTTCGAGAATCAAGTACATCTGATTCTTCTTCTATTGAAACCAATTCAATTGATTCATTTTCTTTTTCCGAATCAAGCTTTTTACTTTCCAAAGAATCAACCCTTGATTTCAAGGTAGATATTTGAGAAACGATCCAAACAACAGCAATCACAAGCAAAATAATAACGAATGTGCTCATATATTTTTTAAATTAGCTTTCAAATCTTATCGAAGCCTTCGATCATTAAATTAATCCCCTTTTTTGTCATATGTTCTGCAACTTTTAGTTATCCACATTCAAATTTTGACAATTAAATTGTTTGTGTTATTATACTACTACAAAGATCCAATATTCGAATAGTCACCGTATGGTGCGCGTTTCTGCCGCTCGGCAGAATAGAATATTGGGTCGTTTTATTTATTCGAAATCCCAAATATGACATTTATTCTTAATAATATTATAGTATAAATCGTAATCATTTTTGCTCGCCTCTTTTAGCCTTCTTATACTACCAGCCACCATATCAGCAAGCTGAATTAATGAATCGGTTCTTGAGTTAACGTGTTTTATTTTGCCAATTTTTTTCTTTGTTAAATTATTAATCATTTTTCGTAAATAATAATCAAACTCCGCTCTAAATATTTTTGAGGCACGACCATCGATTTTAACCGTCGCCAAATTAAAAAAATTATCTTCATAATGAGATAATAAGTTTTGAACAATAAAATTATAAAATTTTTCTCTGGAGCTGCGAAGAATTGGGCTACGGATCAACTCTTTTCTGACTGAGATGGCGCGAGCAGTAAAGTCATAATTTTTTATTTTTTCTAAAAATTTTATTCTTAATTCTCTTGAGCATTTATTAAATTTAAATTCATATTCATCGCGAAAATTCAATTCGCGTTTTAACTTTTTAATATTTAATGATGTTTCTTCGGCAACTAAATTATCTTTAAAAATAATCATCGCTACCACAAAAACTGAAGTAGAGCCTCTCCCCAATTTAAAACCAGGATCACCAGAATCGTCAATAAAAATTAGCATAAAATAAATTATATTTATCTGAATTCATATTATTTTTTGTCGTGATTTTTGACACTCAACATACTGTTTTCAACCCCTATTGAAGTCCGACTTCGATAATTATTAAAATTATCCTTAATTCAAATTTTTACTTTGCTCAATAGAGTTAATCAGGTCTTTCAGCCACTCATTCGCGGGGATTGTCCCGGTTTAATATACACTTGGGACAAGTTGGCGCTTGATCAGATATCTCAGATTGACAATCCGGACATTTTATTAAAGCCATAATTTTAAATTTTATTTTTCAATTAGTTTTAAGATTTTTTATTTAATTTCAATTAAAACCTGATCAATCTTTTTTAATAAGAACGCCAAGGGCCTTCCATGATATTATCATTCCAAAAAATGCAAAACCCAAACCAGGCGCAACGCTAACTAAATCTAAGCTAATGCCACCCATATTAGAGGAAAAATGAAAACCTCCGGTGGCCCCTAAAATGAAAAGTTTATAACCTAAGAATATTGACAAAGCAGCAACCGAAAAAGCTCCAATCGATGTTATTATGCTTATCATACATCTTCCATTTATTTCCATAAATTTATTTTATTAGTTCTCCTTTAAAGGCTTTGTGTAAAATGGATTGTTCTAAGTTTATTAAATCATCTTTAGTTGATTTTTGATATTCTTGCAGTTTTTTGATTTTTTTCGACAACACATCAAGTCGCGTTATAATCTTTTTTTGTTCGACGAGAGGTGGAATATAAATTTTTACACTTTTAACTAAGTCACTATTGAGATTTTTAACTACGGCGCCACCAGCTAAATTAGTAAATTGATTATATATATCATCTGAGCTAAGAAAATAATACATAT
>JGI24123J20310_1001033_pt1 | contig 13206 bp, 9 predicted proteins | sample SubbioCR12Aug_5A_FD_20310 | JGI IMG/M metagenome (IMG submission 20310)
GGTTAATGGATTGGCACCACCGTCAGTGGTGCGGGCAATATAACCCTGACCTTTGGTATACAGAGTTTCACCGGCAACCGCATCATATTCTGGATACCGGCCGGCACAAAACCAGCCGCGATTCTCATCAATAAAATGAATACCATAAATATCACAGGAATCCGCAGAAAACGGGGGATTGGGTAAAAACGCCTGATCCCAAGTCGAAAAACTATAAGTAGTTTCGCTGCCGCTGACAGTCTTGGCAACGATTGCTTCACCGCAGGCTGCCCAACCGACCGTATCATTGATAAAAAAGACCCGGGCTGCCCATTTTGACAATCCCATTGCCTGACGATACCAGTTTTGTCCAGCATTGGGAGTGTAAAAAATAAATCCTTCATTACCGCCAATCCAGCCCTTTTGACTGTTTAAGAAAAAGATATCAAAGAAATAACGGGGCGTGACAAAACTCTGGTCAACCCAGTTCAATCCGCAATCCGGTGAATATTTAACCAGACCAGTGTCTAAGGCAACGGCCCAGCCAGACTGCGTATTTGGAGCAACTGCAGTTCCCCGCCAATTTGCTGCCCAGCCGATTGAAATAAGCATGGTCAGTAGTAAGCATACTGACATGATTCTTTTTTCCATAATTGTTTTCTCCATTTTTTAATTAATGATTATTTTTACTTTTTTATTCAATACTTTACTGTTTTCGTCAATTGTCAAGATTGCAAAATAGACACCGGACGGCAATCTATTTCGCTGCCAAACCAGACGGTAATTACCAGGCATTTGCTCTTGCTGGGGGAGTAATCTTTCAATCATTTTTCCATTAACATCATATATATTTAGACTCACTCTACTCGAAAAGGATAGCGAATAATTTAAATAGGTCTGATTTTTTATCGGGTTGGGATACGCACTGAATTGAGCAGTCGGTATATATCTGTTTTCGATCGGATTAAAAATACCGGTAAATGTATCAGGCGGATTGGTCGTAAATTTTATTGCCCGGCCATGGTCAATTATGGCTGCCGCCGGCGGGTATTGGTTAGCAAAGGTATATTGGATGCCAATACTTTGACACGGACTTTCAATCCCGACCGTTGCATAGTTGTGACAATCGACTGATGCAGAATCGTCATTAAAAACCGTATGATACTGGAAAACAATCGGACCGTCGCCAGTCAAGGTTGGATAGAATTGAGGATTGTGTAAAATTGCCTGGAAAGTTTGCTGTTCAGCCGGATACGGATTACGAAATCCGTGCATATGATGAAGTCTTGACCACTGCACAATATAACGGTGATTGGCAGCATCATAATAGTAAAAAATACCGGACGAAGATAAAGTATCAGGATGAAAATAATCCCAGAACGGAGCGATTAAAGCAGCTGGTCCCATTGGTGACGGAATTGACCAGTTGTACATATCGATTACCCAACTTGAATCCATTGCCAGATAACCGTTTGAGGCAACCGAAATACGGTTATAATTTTGTCCGTAATACTTGAAAGTAAACGGTAAATAGACAGTGCGGATTGAATTGTTCGGCATTGGTATCTGGGTGCCACTGCCGCCAAAATTCGGGTCAATCTCAACCCAGGCATAAGTCGGGCATTCAGTATAACCGATATCAGTATTGTCGTAAGCCCAATAGCCATAACTGTCCGGACCTAATGGTGCGTTTGCCGAAACATTGCCGATGATGATTGGAAATTCGACAATCCGTTCATAATTGATACTGCGCAAGACTAATTGAAGATAGAACTTGCGTCCGAGACCAATTGCTGGTGAAGCATGGAGCGTAAAATAATCAGCCGTATTTTGCAGCGTTTCACCGATATTTAATGTTCCGTAATAACCGGTTGAATCCACTACCTGAATTGCATATGGATTAGCGCTGCGTAATACAGCCGATACATTGGCAATATTTTCCGCACCGCGGTTATAAATTTTTACGATTAAATTAGCGGTTTCACCCGGGTCTAAAATTCCATTATTACCGTCATTAATTGTATGACTTTTATATGTCAATTCTGCGGCCCGAACCGAACAGTTAAATCCGGCTTGCCAATTATTAGTTGCGCTGTTAATGGCTAATTGGAAATCTATCTTGTGGTTATTGGTACAATTCGGTGCGACCGTGAACTGATACGGCGAGCCAGCCAGAATTTGCCCGGGTGCGATATCGCCGTATGATTTGACTGAATCAGTAATTACAATATAAGGGTCATTGGCTCGAAGCGTGGCATTGGTATTATTGGCAATTTGTGAAATACCGTAATTTTTCAAAGATACGGTCAGATTATCTGATTGTCCGGCAACAATATTACCAGTATGGCTGTAATAACCGACATAAACCGGATTGCTTATTATCTGCACCTGACCCCGGTGCGGAATGAAATTTCGTTTGGTAACCGTGACAAACAGCGTATCCTGAGAACCGGTCGTAAAGTTGAACGCTGCGACACCTGATTCGTCAGTATATCCAACGACTTTCACTTCATTGGTTTTAACCAGAGATACCAAAGCACCGGCAATCGGCTGTGCGGAACTGTTTTGTACGGATACTGTAAGTTGAGAACTTCCGACTGACAGCTGTGTGGGATAAGAAACTTGAAACTGTTGCGGAACTTGACCGCCCCACATTGCCAGAGACGGGTCGCCTAATAAATTATAAGAGACAACATGAATTCGGACTTGTTCTGAATCAGAGGGAATCGGAAAGTTATTTAACATGCCGATTTTACCTTTAAACATAGCCGGACCGCAATTATAAATGTTCTCTTCAAAAATTGCCCAGTAGACAAAATAGGCATGACAATTATTATAACGGGTCGATGTCAATGGATAGGTCGGTCCGTAAAAAGCAATGCCTCCTTTGGGCACGGTCGGCGTACCGGCCAACAACCATGCTTCGCCAAAAGAACGGGTCGGATAAGCATTGTAATTACCGGTTGCACAATAAAAACTCGTTATGACCGGCAGTTTCCAGCCATTGGTCAGATTATACACATTAGGCGTTTTAAAATAAGGACGGTCCCAGCCTTCGCGATTACCCCAGCCCCGACCGCAGACATAAGTAACACCGCTGTTAATAATAGTATCGATAATGCCGACACCGCTTGAATTGGGCGGGTCAAAAACCGTATCAACCCGCTGGTAATTATGTTTTAACAACAGACTTCTTACCCAGCGGCTTGTTAATAAAGCGGTCCAGACCGGATTTCCTGATGCCTGATAAGAAGTTGCAACGACCAATCCTCGCCTGAACCAGTTTGTGGTATCCATATATGGGTTTTGTTCATAACCGAGAATTTTGGCAACCATCACGCCCAGTTCAGATGTGTTTGCTGCTGGTAAGCGGCCAACAAATAAATCCGGATATAAATCATTGCCTTCAACACAACTGTAGATATGGTCACCAATTGCATAAACTGCTGCGGCCGGTATTAAATTAACGGTTCCGACTAAAAGCACATACTCAATCTGGGGAAAGAGAGTATGGTAGGCTTGGTTAATATAATTTCGAAAATCAGTGACTGAAGAACCGATTTCTGAAGTCTTGGTAATGGTGACGGTCCAGCCTTTCTGATTTTTCCAGCGCGCCAAAGGCAAGACGCTATTATAAAGCGCATCCGCAACAATAATCAGATATCCCTGGGGCAGACCAATGTCATAAACCGGCAACCGATTTTCTTGATAGTTGAGCACTGTGCTCTGATATAACTGAGACCAGGCATGGGACATCTGACCGCTTTGGGTAAAAACCGGGAAGTCAAGTGAAGATTTAACCTTCAGTTCAACATTATGGTAATAGATTATTTTTTGAGAATTATGGTCATAGCGATATTGTCTGACCACGAGCGGGATAACTCGTAAATCGCGCATAATGCCGGGCTCGCCAAAATAAGCAACCGATTCATGATGCTGATTGGGGAGAGCGTCAAGCAGATCGGGGTTGTCGACCAAAATTAAACTTGAATCAATGCGCGTAATCTCCAATGTGAGATTGACATTATCAGGAATTGCTATCAATTTGGACTGGTAGAGAAAATGGCTTTGTGATTCGATAAGTTCATCAATAATGATATCAGTAAAATTCGGTTCAGATACAATGTCATCGGTAATGGTTGTTTTAACTTCAAATACATTGGGTGATTTACTGGTATATGAAAAATCAGTAAAAACACTGATTGGTATTTCAGATTGGACAAGATTATGAGCAGAAAGGAAACTGCCCATTATTATTAAAAATATTAAAGTATATCTGCTCATTAAATTATTCCTCATATTTAATCACTAAAAGACCCTGGTCCCGGTCTGCCACAAAAATAATATCATGGTCAGTAACAAAAACACTCCGGCAGTAGGATGATTTAACGGTTTCGATAAGACTTGGTTGAGTGATATCGCTAACATTAACAATAGCTAAACCAGCATCACCGCAGGCAACATAGGCAATACTGTCTTTGACAAATACGGATTGGGCATAACCGCTGAGATGTAGATTCGAAATAATATAATTGGCATAGGGGTCGGCAGCATTGATAATGACCAGTCCGCCCCGTCCATCAGCAACAAAACAGACGCTGTCCGCAAGAAAAACATGACGGGCATTGCTCGGCGTATCACAGGCATCGATTACAATCCGGGGATTGGATTTGATGTTCATGACATAGACTCCGAGCTGTTCGGCGGCAAGATAGGCAAATGAATCTTTGACCACAACACTGCGGATATTGGAAGGAAATCTGTATTGGCCTAATACATTAGGATAAGCCGGTTCAGTGACCTGGGCAACAATGAACTGTTCCCTGGCTGCGACATAGGCAAAATTAGTATCGGCCGCAAACACATCATAAGCATAAGCAGCTGGCCATTCAAACGACCCGACCGAATAGATGCTGTCTAAATTTTGGATACTTATGATTTCCAGTTCTTTTTTGCCATAAGCCAGATATGCATAATCACCCTGTGTTGCCACGCCAAAACATGAGTTCAAGGTATCCATATACTGGGCGACGATTGCTGGTGATGACGGGTCAGCAATATCGTAAATCACAAGGCCGGCTTGACCTGAGGCAACAAATGCCAGGTCCTGATTATTGACCGTCCGGATTGTCAGCTTCTGGCAAAATCCAGGATTGGCAGTTATACTGATGATTTTGTATTTGGAAACGATTTCCAGCGGTTCGCCGCAGTTAAGCGTTAAAAGTGCGGTAAAGCAAACGAAACATATACTTATCAGATATTTTTTGACTCTATTTCTATTCATAGTTTTATTCCTGATCATGCTCGATATTACTGGTCCGGGCTGCGTTAAAAATAGTGCCCGGATTGAATTTTACGCCAAGCCGGTATATATTATTATTATAATCCTTAATCTCTTCAATGTCAATTTGAAATGGCGTGGTCACTCTGCGCTGTTCAAATTCGTAACCGGTATAAATCTCGAAATTCCGGCTGACCTCGTAGGATAGTTCAATATTAGCCGTGTATTTTGAGTCAATTCGGTCCCGGTGATACGGGTCGATTTGGAATGGATTGTCAGTCGTAAAAACGCGCCGGGCATATTGTATCTGGGTACTGAGATTGAATTTTGTCATGCCCAGACTCGGTGTCAAGCGCAAGGAGAATCGGTTTTCATGGTAAGAGATATCTGGAACTGAACCTTGCGCATAATATTGTTTACGCATAAAACCGGCACTGATATTAACAAAACTCAATTGACGGATAAAAGCGTTGAGACCATAACGGAGCGCATAACCGTCATAATGGTCAAAATTCTTGATATAATCATCAATTTCATACTGGAAAAAAGGAGTCAGGGTCAGGTTAGTGAAACGGGATTGGAGCCGTGCCGTCATGAGATGTTCAGTAAAGATACAGCCAGTATAATCGGTGGCTGGACCCAAAGGATTGCGATAATAGCGGATTAAATAGGAAGGCATAAGTAGATAACCAAGTTCGATATTAAAACGATTTGCAATCTGTTGATTTATACTGGCAGATATGATTTGATAAGATTTCTGAGTGTTTACCGCGTACAAATATTGGCGATAGAACATATTAATATTGGTTCTTTGGTTGCCAGCTCGAAGCGGCACATAAAGCCCGAGATTAAGCCGGGTTACTAAATCATCATAAGTCCGGAACGGAAACCGATGCGGACGGATTTGATGTTTGAAATCATACAAATATTCCTGAGAATAGAGAAAGATATTGTCATCGTACTGAGTACTGATATCCCAGGTAATTCTCGGTGCCTGCCGGAACGAGACGATTCTTGACGCAAAGACTAAATTGGGAAAGACGAAAATTAACAGTAAGATAAACCAGAATTTCGAATTTCGAATTTCGAATTTCGAATTTTTCATGGTACTTATCCGTGTCTTCCTATTCATAGACATCTTTAGGTTTGCTCGCAAAAGTTACAGCGGCAGATTTACCCAGACCGCCTTTAAGCGTAAACTCGACCAGATAAGTACCCGGCGGAATTTCCAGATACATATTGTTTGCACTTGACGGTATCAAGTCGGCTGCGTTCTTATACAAACCGGTTTCTGATTTGTTGGTGCGGAAGGTCTTTGACTGCCATTCTTTGCCCGCCACTGAAGCGGCAACCGTATAACTTTGCCTGCCTTCCAGGGTATAGTCGTAATTTAACCGGCAGGTCGCACGCAGAGTTGCCGGTCCTTGAACTTTTACTTTGACCGGTGTTTTCGCGCTAATCTCATAATAATTGGTGAGCCGTTCTTTATCAACAAACTGCAATTCCCGGAATTTTGTTTCTGGTGCGATTCGTTTGTAATCGGTCGGTTTTTCAAAACTAAACCGGAGCGCGACCGTATCTGATTTTGCTTCCAATAAAGTGAATTTGTAATCAGTCCTGCCTTGCGGTACTTCGAGATAGAACGAACGCCACTTGCTAAAACTCTGTTTATCCGACCCGCGTGCCGATGAAGAGAGTTCACTGGTAAAACTTAACAGTTTTTCCTGGTCTTGTTCTTTGAGCAGTATCTTATAAGTCTGGGATGATGCCATATTCGGATGCCAGAGCAGGCGCGTATAGACCCGTATCCATTCTGGACCGGTCACCGTCATTTCCATGGGGTGGTTTCTGGTGACAAAATAATATTCTTGTTCAATCCGCTTGACCACGCTGATTATGGTGCGGGGCGAAAGTTTTTTCACTTCTACGGTCTTGGTCTGAGCATTGAGCAGACTAGTGCCGATGATAAGCAGACTAATGCTTTTAATAATGGTCTGAAAATGTTTATTCATATCGTCTCCAACTTTATAATATATCATTGATTGTTATTATTACTCTTTTTGGACAGATAGTATTCCAAATCATAACGAATCACAAAATAGAGCAGTAAAATAATCAGTAAAGAAAAGATTATTGCCAAAGCAATCGAGAATTTCTCTTCAATAAACAGTCTACCTTTGCCGACCGGCTGCATTGGCACGGGTGCAATCGGTAATCCGTATTTTCTTGCCAGCCGGTTGACTTCAGTTATATTAATAACCGGAATTTTGTTATCAAGCATTTGCAGAACAACAAAATTACCGTCCAGCTTTTTGGGTTTACTCTTAATTAGACCCGAATTGAGCTGTAAACGGTGCTCACCAAGATTGGCAACCGAACGGCCAATATTGACAAATGCTTTGATTTTACCAGCAGTCTCGTATAATGCGATTCGTTTGGCGATGTTTGATTCTAAATCGTCATTGTTAATAAAAATGACTTCACTCTGATTTATCTTGGCAAGCATCTGTTCCCATGCCTCAGGACTGAAACCACGACCATTGTCATCTTCGCCGCCCAGGGTTGCCGCGCTTGATTTAAAAGTAAAGATGCGCTGCTCAAAGCAGACGCGTTCCATATCGAGCCAGGTCAAATCCGGATAATTGGCACCCCACATAACCGAACTGAGTGTGGTAACGATGACTGGTTTAACATTCATAATGCGCAGTGCCGAGTACAGGGCAAGATTAAGCGCTGGATACGAACCGTCAATGCCAACCGCAATAACATCACCGGCTTGGATGCGGGATTTCGTAAGCAGGTCAACAAAAATCGCGGCAAAATTCGGATTGGTCGAAGTCAGGGCAGAAGACAAATCAGTTCGGTCCATTGTAATCGGCGTATATTGAGCGCCGACAAGACCGGTCTGGTTCGGGTCATTGATATTATCAATCGGAATGCCGAGCCGAACTCGTTCTTGTTTGACTTTATACATCGCTTCCTGACAAATCTGACTGGCTTTAACTTTGGTTTCAAAATTTCGGGTGCGCACATTATGTTTGCTCCTAAAGACGATGATTAAGAGCAGCACGGATAGCACGGCAAAAATAATCAATACATGTCTTCCAACTTTACCTTCGCGTTTTTTCATAAAGCTCCTACATGATGGAAATACTGCCGCCAGAAATGACAATAATCAGCAACCGGGTCAAGACCGCAGCCACGGTCATTGTGGTGATAGTTTCAATGATGCCCTGCCGATGCATCCAGTAAGCAATCAGTCCAGGGATGACATATCCAATCGTGGTGATGTCGAGTTTTATTTCAGTCAAATAAATAGGCGGAAAAAGACGCACGGCAAATCCGAGCAGATAACCCAAGAGAATCGTAACCACGAGCAGTCGGCGTCCGAACAAGAGCATATACTTGCCCAGCCATTTGGTTAAAAGAAAAGTAATAATACCGATAATAATCGTCGTGATGACCCGCAGCGGTTCAGCCAGATATAAAGCAATATAACCAGGCACGACAATACCGCCGGCGGCAAGTCCGATGGTTTCGGTTAAGAACAAACTGGCAATCATGCCCAGACCAATCGTTTCAATAATCAAATCGTCCTCCTGATAAACTCTTCAATAATCAATTTCTCCGCCTTTGGACGCAAAATATTGGATAACGGTTTCGCCAAATCCGACCGTATTACCGGTCGCAAAAACCAGCGCATCTTTGTTAACTAATTGCATAACCCGTTCAAATATCTGAGCCGGTGTTTTTTCACCTAAATCAATAATCTTATTTCTGGGAATGCCAAGACTGGCTGCTTTTTTGATATATGCCATGGTTAAAAATCCGGTCGCAACATACCAGTCTGCCTGAAATCGCTGTGCGGTAAGTTCACCAAGCTGGATTGAGCGGTCAGCCCGGTCATCCCGGCAATTGACGAGCACGATTTTTTCTTGAGCCAGATGGTTGACTTTTTGCCATAACATATGAATCGAATCCGGGTCATTCGCAGCCAGAGTATTGACCAGACGAATCTGTTTGCCAGAGTTAACTATCGTATAGATGCGCATTGCGCCCGGGTCCGGATTGGTGCGATACATTCCCTGCAGAGCAGTTTTCCGTTCAATACCCAGACTCTCGCATACGAGCAAAGCCAGCGCAACATTTTCCTTGTGTTCAATATAAGTAAAACCTTTCATCTCCTGGTCAGTCACTGAATCAGTATTAGAGATAAACATTTGCGCGTTTAATTTTTCGGCTCGGGCTTTAAAGATATCGAGATGATTTGTTTCTGCTGTAAAAAATTTGCCGTTGGGCGGTATTGTATTAGACAATGCTTTGGCAACATCCTTGACCGTGGGTCCCATCACATCAAGATGGTCTGCCCGGGCATTAGTAATGACACCGTGGGTTGATTTGACCAGACGATGGGTTTCAATCCACTGATACTGGGGAATTAAAGCCATACATTCCATAGTTATTGCTTCGGGTTTGTATTTTACTGCCTGTCGGATAATTTTCTTCTCTTCGCCGATATTGGGCTTGCCGAGCCGTTTGATCGGCACTTCTTCTTTATCTGATATGATAAATCTCGGTTTGGTGCCGGTCGTTTTGGCAATGACCGGTTTACCGCTGGCTCGAATACCGCCGGCAATGAGCCGGGTTACCGATGATTTGCCGCGGGTACCATTAACCTGAATACGGACTGGTATTTTATTGACATTTTTAAGATGCAGCCAGTATTCGATTATGCCATACCCTATGAAAATTACTGTTATGACAAGTAACAAAAACATTTATCAAATATTATACTTTATTCTGATTTCACTGTCAATAAATTTTACATAAGACACCACAAAGACACGAAGAAGGAATGTTTTTATAAGGAAACCAGGAAAACAGGAGATTTTTTCTTCTTGGACTCCTGGTCTCTTTATAAATTCTTTTCGTGTTTTCGTTTGAAGGACACTTAAGGGACTATCCCTTAAGAAGCTCGGCTAATATGGCAAAAGCATTTGATGCTGAAACGAACGCTGGTATCTTCGCACCTTGCTTACGGCTCAAACGCCTGACTGAACTAATCATTGACTATAACGCTAAAGGCATACCTATCCCAAGTTTTATCAGGTGTCAACATTATCCAATTGTAAGGCTATATAAAATAACTGACAGACAAGGTTTAAAACCAACAAATAAAACAAGGGGCTAGCCCCCGAGTGAGGGTGGGGCTAGCCCCTTGGTGTCGCATAACGAATCTGAAAAAAAGGAAGGAGGTGATGATTAATGGGTGTAAGACTAGCAAGCAGACGACTTGATAAATGGGAAAACAACTTTTCGGGCGATGTCTTATCAGTGTGAATAGGAACCTACAAGCACAAGATGCGGGAACAACTCTCGACTATTTTTCCCCCTTAAGAGACGCTTGAGAATGAAGTCAAACTCATCTTAGCCGCGTCGACTCCGTAAAGCAATAAAAGAATAGTTATGCGACACCAAGATTCTCTTGATTACACAAATTTTGAGAGATTTTACAGATACCCATTTTTATTGGTTTTATCCCGCACTTATTCTTGAGATTGTGTTTATGTAATTTCATATTATATTATTATCTGCACCGCATTTTAGAATAGGTGCGGAGTTGATCCGGAATCCAGAATTTTATAAACACTGAACGACACTGAATATCACTGAAAAACACTGAACATCTTGTCATTCTGAATGAAGTGAATAAAAAGGGCTTGAGTTTTTACTCTCAAGCCCTGATTGATTATTATCTGTTTGTTATTCTACTAATAAGAGTTTGCGGGTTGCTGAGTAATACGGAGTCTGGAATTTATAAAAATAGACACCTGCCGCAACGGTCTGACTGCGGTCGTTTTTCATATCCCAATTGACATTGTATATGCCTGATGTCTGTTCCTCATTAATCAATGTTCTGACCAGCCTGCCTGAGATATCATAAATCAGTAAACTTACTCTGGTTGGCAAAGGGATTGAATAGCGGATCGCGGTCTGGGTTTTAAACGGATTAGGTCGGGCATTATACAGTGTAGTAACAAGTTCTTGAGTCTGACTTATCTCTTCATCTTTTTGTTCAGTAATGCCAACCGTAGGCAGGGGATACCAAAATCCGATTTTAGCAAGTATATTACTTGAAGTCAATACACCGATTGCAGTCTGACCAAGAGTTGTGCCGGCAAGATAATTAGTTGATGTCAAATTACCACCGGCAGTGCTGAATGTAGTCCATTGGCATTGGTATTGGGCATGACTTAAAGAAGTAAAAAGTAAGAAACTAAAGAAAATAATTGGTATGATATGTTTCATATTATACTCCTAATCTAATAACACTACTTTTTTTCTTCTTGTTTGATTACCTGCACACAATTCGATTATATAGACTCCTGGTTTGACCGTATTTCCATAAATATCTTTACGATTCCATATGATTGAATTGGTATTGTGATTCAGGGTAGTAGATTTTATTATTTGGCCAGTTGCGTTATAGATTTTTAAAGACGCCTGACTATGCATTGGTGTAAAGTAGTTTATTGATACTTGATTTCGGGCTGGATTCGGGTTTATGAAAAAGCCGACATAATCTGATTTAAAGGTTTCACCTGCGATATTTTTATCGGCTGCGGTTCGGGTTGCTGAGTAAGAATATGTTAAGTTTGACGCACTTGAAGTCCAATGCGTAACAACTGGAATTAAGACAACAGTCGTGTAATCCCAACCAGGAATAGTAATACGACCCGTATCTTGAGTTGCTTCAAGCGGAATTTTGTATTCGTAAGAAACACCGCCGCTGCTAATTCCTAAAACATAAGCAGCCCATTCATAACCATTTTGTCCGTCAAAATAAATAGTCAAACGGTAATTGCCAATACTGGAAAAAGCAATCCAATTATTACCGCCCGGACCAGAAGGATTAGAGGTTCCCTGGGTACCTGATGCCGGATAGGTAGTATGAGTTCTCAGTAGCGTTGCATTAGGATAGGTTGAACCTTCTTCATAATGTCTGCCGTCATCACGGGTGCCGGAAAAATATCGCCAGATTGCATAATGCCCCATGGCTTTGGCAAAATTAGAACTGTAGTTGATACGGAGCACTGAATCAATATCTTTCAATAAATGACTACCCGCGTGGCGTCCGGCTAAATCCCAAATCCGACGCACAGTTCGGGCTGGATAAGTATCGTAGTATTGGTCAAGAAAATGAGTCCACAAAGCGCCGCGGTATTCATAAACGCCGGTCGCACGATTAATCGGAAAATGGGGGCTGTCCAACGGGTCATCAGTAGAACCAGTCAAACGACCAGGTAGAGTATTAACATCGTCAAAAACAATATCTTCCATAAATACCGAAGTATTCTCGTAAAATGCCCATAAAGGTTCTTCGAATTTACTATACCGCATCTGGATGCCGTGTCCGACTTCATGCGCAACCAGAGCACGCAACCGGGCAAAAGTAATGCCGGTATTAATTATTTCCACCCAACTCGTATAGCCGTCAGGAAATGGCGATGTGTATGCATTTTCCGGATAGCACACACCCAGATAACCGCTCAGCGCTCGAATATAGATATCATATTTGGAATTACCGCCATTTGTGCCGTCGGGTGGTGGTAAATACCATCCTAAGGCAGTCCAGCGTGACCAGACCGATTCGGCCGCAACCGCAGTTGATTCGGCATAGGCAGTAGTTGTTGCGTCGGCACCGGAAAGCGTATAATGGATTCGATAATTGGTAGTGTTGATAAACAAAGTCGTACCGGACAGAACCGGCCGCGCTCGTCCTTCGCCATTTTTTAATAATTCTTCAAGCTTAGGCAAACCGCATTCAGCATAGTTTTCGATGTCGTGATAATAGGCTTGCGCTGCGAATAAGAAAATCGGTATTAAAAAAATACCAAAAATATATTTCATCTGACACTTCCATTCTTATCTTTTGGCGCCAGTGC
>JGI24123J20310_1001040_pt1 | contig 13120 bp, 11 predicted proteins | sample SubbioCR12Aug_5A_FD_20310 | JGI IMG/M metagenome (IMG submission 20310)
GCCTTTGATAATTGGCAGCATTTGATGCGGTTCATGCTCTATGGAGAAAATCAAATACCTAGAAAAACGTAAGGTTTTAAAATGGGAATTGCTGCTGAAATAGCCATACTGATTGCTGAGCCGATTATCAAAGAAATCTACCGGTGCTGGGATAACGCCAATAACATGCGTGTCTTTGTTGCCGGGGGTGGTGCGCCTTACTTTATTGGAGCGATTCGTAATTCAATCCCTCATGCTGAACTTATGGATGATAACTTTTTTGCGGTAGCCAGGGGTATGTACCTTTACCTGAAGGCAAAATCAGGCACTTAGTCTGGTGGTTCATTATGGCTAAGAGACGGATTAGATTGGTATTAAACGAGTTAAACCCGAACCACAGAGAGATTATCAATTGGTTTGATTCGTTAATAGAAGATGGCAGAGGAAAACAAACATCAAACCATCTTGAGAAAGCCATGATTGAGTATGTCCGCCAAATTAAAGAACCAAAAGGTGAAAAGCAAAGGAGTGAAAAAAAAACAAGGAAGTTTAACCAAAAAAGCCAGGAAGACTGAAGAGAAATCTATTTCGACCAAGCAATCCGTTACTGAAATTGCATACAGCGATAATAATCATCAACGGCAGTCCGGTGAAATATCAAGTGCAGCTTTAAGATTGATCAATAATTCGGACTTTGATTGATGGCCCGATAGATTGACGTAATGGGTACTAAATTAGGTTCAATTTGGGTTCAATTTAGGTTCAATTTTTAGAACAAAAACGCGTCATTAACAAACGTTACTGACGCGCGTAAAAATGTGTTACTGACGCATGTTACTGACGCGTTTTTTTTAGTCAGTAACATACATAAGTGATGCTGAACTTGAAATGCTTAACATGACTAAAGCATCATTTCATGGCGAATGGAACTATACAATTACTCAAAAATGTTCAAGTTAATTGTGGACAAGGCCTTAGCCTGGGGCAACCATTCAGTCTCAGGACAGCCTTGCTCTTCGCTGCGACTGTTTCAACCGTCATGCTGCTCGCCGCCGTTCTTCAACAGTGGTTAGGCAAAGAAGGTGTCATCGCAGTCGCTGCGATTGCTGGCTTTGCCGATACCTATTCCGCGGACGCTGATTATGAGCGGTTTGATCGGTCTACCAACCTTGGAAAGCCACATAGCTACAACCCAAGCGGATTTTTGATAGGAGTCATGCCAAATTTCTAATTATAATCCCGATAGGGAAAACCCTGGTAATTCGGTTCATTTTGGCTATAATATTTCCCGAACGGGAAAATTATATGGCTAAAGACCCATGAATTACAAAATACTACCGGACGGGAAAGTAATGTCTGCCGAAGATGTGGGGCGTATTATCACTCAGCGCAGAAAATCGCAGAATCTTACTCAGGCGGATCTTGCTGGACTTGGGAATATGGGTATTCGTTTTCTCAGTGAGCTTGAGAATGGCAAAGGAACCGTGCAATTCGATAAAGTTATGCAGGTTCTTGATCTGCTTGGACTTGATGTCGTTATTTTGAAGCGCGACAGATGAAAAAAAAACTGAATATCTTTGCTGGTGATCTGTTGGTTGGATATCTCTCGGAAAGCACTGCTAAAGGTATGTCCTTTGTCTATGCGCCTGCCTGGCTGGCAAGCGCGGACGCAATGCCGCTATCGAGTGATCTTCCGCTTTCCGATCAAACGTATCATGGGGAACCGGTTGTTGCTTTTTTTGAGAATCTATTGCCGGAAGGCGATGTTTTAGAATTCATCAGTAAGGCGGTACAGATTTCATCCGGCAACACATTTGGGTTGCTTGAACGCTTCGGCGGCGATACGGCAGGTGCGTTTTCACTGCTACCAGAAGGAATGCGCCCATCCCATGAGCCGCACTACTTGCTCCGGGCGGCTGCAACTATAATGTTGGTATCCAGTACGATTCGGCTATGATTCATATCACATATAATATGACGTTCATTAAAAATATGCTAATGGGCCATTTCAAAAGCCGCTCTAAATAATCTATCAACCGATCCGGCGCTCTTTTGCTATTTGGCTCAACCGGTTATTGCGCGTAAAATTTAAAGCATAATCGATTCCCGAATACCAAGAACTTACAGAGGTCAATGCCATGTTAGCCGAACGCTTAACTGATTGGACACTACAATGGAAAAAAGAAGCTCTGCGTTTATTGCTTAAAGTACGGTGAATTACCCGCCTGGGCATTGCAAAAAATAGAGCAGGCCGACATTCAACAACTCGAAATCTGGGCTGAACGTATTTTAACCGCTGAAAGCCTAGAGTCGCTCTTGGCCTAGCAGATTTATCGGTAGCTTATTTCTACTTTGTCATATTCAATGAACGCACAATTCAGAATCGTCTTTCCGGCAGGGATTGCCGGAATCCAGGGCACAAGGAGGTGTTCGACCCTTGCCATTCATGGCGAGATAACGATTTTTGACTGAGCTGATTGATCTTTATAATCAAGAAATAATTTCAGCCAACAAAACACAACCCGCTGTAAAAAGCGAAAACCGGTAGGGCATTTTCGCGATAGCAAAGCGCCAATAGCCTTCAAAGTCATGGCGGATTGCCAGTTGGCGAATCCGCCTTACCGGGTTAAAAACCACAATACCGAACTATAAAATCAAGGACTTGAAGGTAAACATGGCGAACTTGCTTGGGTTCGATAAAACGCTCGTTTTATCGAACCCAAGAATAGGGAAAGTAAACGGCAAAATTACCTATTTGAAGTCTTGATTGATTTGCGCGATTAGCTAGACTAGACTAGCTGTTTTTATGGGGAATGTAATGCAAACTGTAAACATGTTACAAGCCAAGTCCTCGCTGTCCCGCTTAGTAGAGGCCATTGAGCAAGGGCAAGAGCGTGAAATCGTGATTGCCAGGAATGGCCGCCCGGCTGCTAAGCTTGTTCCGATCGATACTGCACTGCCTGGGCAACGGATTGGTGTTGCAAAAGGCTTGTTCGTGGTGCCGGACAGCATTGATGCACATAACGACGAAGTGGCTCAGTTGTTCATGGGCGAGGTGCAGCCTTGAATTTGCTGATGGATACTCACGTTGCTCTATGGGCTATCACTGACAACCCAAAACTGCCACAAATGGCGCGTGATTTAATTGCATCACCCAAAACGACCGTTTGGGTCAGCGCGGCGAATGTCTGGGAAATTGCAATCAAACATTCGTTAGGGCGAGGCGACATGCCGGTTTCTAGCCGAGACGCGATGCGCTATTTTCAGGAATCTGGTTATCGCTTCCTCGCCGTTGAGGCGGAACATGCGATAGCAGTCGAAGAACTGCCTTTACATCACCAAGACCCGTTCGATCGCATACTTGTGGCTCAGGCACTCGTAGAGCCAATGCGTTTAATGACCCACGATCCCTTGGTAGCGCTCTATAACGACACCATTATCAAGATTTAAACTTGCGTTGATTTTAGTATGCAACGTTATTACGCACCCACAATTGTCCAGTTGTTTGTGTAAAAAGGGACTCTGATAATAAACGAACTTCTGGTGTGCCGAACATAACTTTCGACCCATTCCGGTTTTAATTGAAAATTAATTTTAAGCTGATGCCGACGTCTGGCTGATACTGGCAGGCTAACTAACTAAAAATTTCTTAATAGCCCACGACCGCCTTCATTTGGAATAGCCCATATTTCTTGTTTGCAAATAATGTGGGCCTTGAGTGACGTTTGCAGGCTGTTTGCAGGTCTTATAGATTATGTTTGCAGACCGCTACAGCTAACGAAATAAAGAGAGACAGCATTTTTTTAATGCCACTGTGCCCTATAATCAATGATGCAAAAGTCAAGACCTGATCCCCTTTTTTTGGTAGCAAACCCATTTAATAAAGCACTGTTCGCGTGAGGCGTCATCCCGACATGGATTGCCGGAATCCAGTGCACAAGGAGGTGTTCGGCGCTCGCCATCCATGGCGAGATAACGATTTTTGACTGAGCTGATTGATCTTTATAATCAAGAAATAAATTCAGCCAATAAAACACAACCCGCTGTAAAAAGCGAAAAACGGTAGGGTTTTTTGCGATAGCAAAACGCCAGCAGCCTTCAAAGCCATAGCGGATTGCCCGGAGGCGAATCCACCTTACCGGATTTAAAAAACACATCCTTAGCCATTTTTTGATGAAGCGCATGCATGATATTGTTAACTGAAAAAATTACCCCCATATTTTATCGCGACAATTGAACTTGAATGACTCAATCCAACGCACCAAAAGAACCGCCAACCGACGAATACGATAGCCCATGGAAAGATATACTTGAGCATGGCTTTCCGGAATTCATCGCGTTTTATTTTCCTGATGCCTATGATCAAGTCGACTGGTCCCAAGGTCACACATTTAAAAACACCGAGTTACGTAAAATTGTGCGCGATGCCGAGTTGGGTAAACGTTACGCCGATACACTTGTGCAAGTTATGCTGATCAACGGCGATAAGCAGTGGATATATGTACATATTGAAATTCAGGGACAGCGCGATCATGATTTTGCGAAACGCATGTTCACTTATAACTACCGGCTGTTCGACCGATTTGACAGTCCCATTGCCAGCCTCGCCGTATTGGCTGATAATGAAGCAGTCTGGAAACCGGACAGTTACAGCTTTGAAGTATTGGGCTGCCGGCACTCATTACAATTTCCTGTTGTCAAATTGCTGGACTATGCTGATCGAATTAACTCACTCGAAACCCATACCAATCCTTTTGCCTTGGTTACGGCTGCCCATCTACAAACACGGCAAACCAAGCATGACCCGGAAGCTCGCTTACAAGCCAAGCGTACTTTGGTCCGTCTGCTCTACCGCCAGAGTTGGGACAAACAACGTATACTCGACCTCTTTGCCGTCCTCGATTGGATGATGCGCTTGCCCGAAGCACTTGAACAGAAATTGTGGTTAGAAATTGAAACGATTGAAGGAGAAAACAATATGCGATATGTCACCAGTATCGAACGGCTTGCAACAAAACGAGGCCTTGAACAAGGATTAGAGCAAGGTTTAGAACAAGGTTTAGAGCAAGGATTAGAGCAAGGCAAGCTTGAAGGCGAAGCCGGCGTATTGCAGCGTCAATTAATAAAGCGCTTTGGCCCATTGCCCAAGGAAACGCAGCTTCGCTTGAACACAGCTTCCCGTGAACAAATTAATATCTGGGTCGAACGTATTCTGGACGCCCCTTCGCTCTCAGCTGTCTTCGATGATCACTGAAATTTTGATCCCTACTAACTACCGATGACCTGCGCCAACGCTATGATGAACTTAATTCTACTTTGTCAGATTACACACAAAGTCGTCATCCCCGCCGGGAGCGGGGATCCAGTGCCAGGGACGGTAAGCTTAACTCCATCCATGGAACCTTGATCCCGGCAATCCTTGCCGAGATGACAATTTTTGACTGAGCTGATTGATCTTTATAATCAGGCAAGGTATTAAAAAAGGCTATGTTCGCGTTACCGTGAAAGTCTGAGAGGCTCAGATGAGTAGGGTGGATAAGCGACAGCGCATCCACCTTTAACGGCTTTGGCGGATGCGGCTATCGCCTTATCCGCCCTACAACGGTCTTTCATTTGTCGGGGTGATGGCAAGCGTTCATGAAAGGTTAGTATTTGAAAATAAATCAACAACGTCATTCCGGCATGGATTGCCGGAGCCGTTAGACCGCGTAAGCGAATCCAGGTCACAAGGATGTGAAAGCCCAACGCCATCCATGGCACCTAGATCTCGGCGACCCCTGCCGAGATGACGATTTTTGGCTGAGCTGATTGATCTTTATAATCAGGAAAGGTATTAAAAAAGGCTATGTTCGCGTTACCGTGAAAGTCTGAGAGGCTCAGATGAGTAGGGTGGATAAGCGACAGCGCATCCACCTTTAACGGCTTTGGCGGATGCGGCTATCGCCTTATCCGCCCTACAACGGTCTTTCATTTGTCGCGGGTGATGGCAAGCGTTCATGAAAGGTTAGTATTTGAAAATAAATCAACCCCGGCAATCCCTGCCGGGGCGACTCCCACTATTAACGCGAACATAGCCTTAAAAAAACACTTATGCCAAACTCAAGAAAAGTAAGTACATTTTGGTGCATTTGACTATGAACTATTGGCGCGATTTTGTTCGCGAAAAAATTCAAGACCGACACCTTGCTGACCATCCCGCACAGCTTGGCGGTTTGTATATCGAGTCAGAGACCACACCGAAGACAACAGGCATCCTTAAGCAAGCGCAATAATGGAGGATCGTACTAATGGGTATGTTTGATTCACTCAAGATCGAACTGGATGGCAATGAGTTAGACATTCAGACCAAACGATTCGACTGCATATTGCAGACGTACCGTCCGGGTGACTGGATCGCCGGGGCAACCTCCAGAATCGCGGTCTATTTCGATATTTTACACATCGATACCAATGGCAAACTGGTCTATAGCGAGGAATACGCTCGAACGCTGACTTTGTTTGTAATCGTTGCGCATGGGGTGTTTGTAGCCTACCAGCTATGTGATGGCGCGTTGACGCCTGAAGCGATTAATCAGAAGGTGCGGCAATTGCGGGATGAATGGCGCGATTCGGCTCTCCTGCTAAGCGTTCTGGTAGAGGCTCTGCAGACCAAACAACGGCAGATTCAGTTATTGCAGGCGCGGCTCAATCGCGTTGCCGGTGTTATCGAGACCTCTCGACGGCACCGGAGTGGTGATTCCCTTACCGGGATTTTCGATCAGTTCCGCGAAGAGACACAGCGATTGGCAAAGGGTGATGATCCGCTGGAAGTGCTGACCTGGGTATTGACGAATGACGAAGTCGAGACAGGTTTATGGTGCGACAACACCCGTTCTGACCTATTGGCTGATTATCGACTTTGAAGTTGAGATTGTTGATATGGATACCGCTACAAAAAACGCACCCTTTGAAAAAGGCTATGTTCGCGTTAGTAGTTGAAAGTAAATCAACACCGTCATTCCGGCATGGATTGCCGGAGCCGTTAGACCGCGTAAGCGAATCGAGGTCACAAGGATGTGAAAGCCCAACGCCATCCATGGCTTCTGGACCCCAGCAATCCCTGCCGGGACGACGCCTACTACTAACGCAAACATAGCCTTGAAAAAGGGGGATGATAATCGCGCGATTCAATACAATCCGAATGCAGGGAAGTTATTTATGACGGGATCCAAAGAGGCGCTTGTTGAGCAAATCTCGCTATAAACAATGCCATTTATTAATCCCGAAAAATCCAGCGCGTAGGTTGCTGTGAGGTACGAACCGCATCAGTCGAGAAAAAACCGTGATGACAAACCGCGACTGAATAAAGACGCTTTCAACACCACGAAGCCACCCGGTTTTTTACGGCAAACCTGGATTAATGTAGGGATAAACATTTTTTACATAAATTCAAGTTAGATAAAATTGGCGTAATTTTTGATCATTATCCTGTGGCGTAACAATAAAGAAGGGAGCCTAAGAAATGCTACATTACAAGACCTGGCTCCTTTGATCCCACTTTCGCGCTGATCACGGCCGCCCATCTGCAAACGCAGCAAACCAAGCATGACCCGGAAGCCCGCTATCAAGCCAAGGGGGTACTGGTTCGTCTGCTGTATCGCCAAGGCTGGGATAAGCAGCGAATACTGGACCTGTTTGCCGTTCTCGATTGGATGATGCGTTTGCCGGAAGAACTGGAACAGAAACTATGGTTAGAAATCGAAACGATCGAAGGGGAAAATAAAATGCGCTATGTTACCAGTGTCGACCAACATGCCATTAAACGCGGCATGGAACAAGGTCTGAAAAAAGTCCAACTGGAAGGCAAGCCACGATATTGCAACGCCTGTTGACCAAAAGATTCGGACCGTTGCCCGAGGAAACACAATGCCGCTTGAGGACGGCTACGCTCGATCAAATGGATCTTTGGACCGAACGCCTGCTCGATGCACCGACACATTCGACCGTCTTTGATGAAAGCTAACGAAATACAGAGAGACAGCATTCTTTTAATGCCACTGTGCCTTGTAATGGATGATGCAAAAGTCTAAACCTGATCCCCTTTTTTTGGTGACAAACTCATTTAATAAAGGTAAGCGCTTAATTCTCGACGTAATTCGCAGCCCATCCTTGTCATTTCAGACTTTTCCAACGTTAACTATCCAGGGAATATCCAATGGCAGCATTCTATCGCGCAGTGGCAAGTCTCAGGCTTATCTCAAGCCGGCTAATGTCGTCAGTAGGCGCTGTCCGCTCACCAATTGAGTTATTGGAAGCGCAAATTTCAGCCTCCTTGCCAAGCCATAGCCCATACAGGCTTTGTCGACTGGTACAACCAAGAGCATCGGCACAGCGGCATTCAATTTGTAACGCCTGAGCAACGTCACACGGGTGAATACCGGGAGATCCTGAAGCAACGCCAAGCTGTTTATAAGGCCGCTAAGGCCAAAAAAACGGAGCGCTGGAGTCCGTAATACCCGAAACCGGGATTGGCAGGCCGAAGTCTGTTTAAATACCGACACTACCGTTCATTAATTTTCAACTCATGCGGCAACTACGCTGACATTTACCGCTTCTGAATTCAGTACCTGATGATCAAGCTAAAAAACCAACCGGTTGATAGTGGCTTCCAGGTAAAACGGTTGCCAGGCCTGAAGCGTTATTTAAGTGCCTGGCTAAAAGTTCACCAAAAATATCAGTGAAATTGATCGAATGAGCAAGGTAACGTCCTAAATACAATTGCTCAGGTAACAACCCAGGCCAATCGCCATAAATTCCACCGCTTACCTGATTGCCTATAACAAACCAGCTTGAAGCGTTACCGTGATCGGTTCCTTTACTGGCATTCTGCTGAGCCGTTCTGCCGAATTCTGTCATGGTCAATATAACGACGTCGTTCATATAAGCCGTACCCAAATCGCGGTAAAGGGCTGCAATACCTCCGGAAAACTCGCTTAATCTACTGGCTTGCGTTCCTTGCGCACCTCCTTGTCCTGAATGATTATCCCAGCCGCCTATATTGACTGCTGCTATTTCAAGCCCTGCACCGGCTTTGACTAATCGCGCAACATCTCTTAACTGCCTTCCATACTCCGTATCAGGATAAACCGCACCATTTTCAGGCGAGTAGGCTTGTTTGCTATAGGGGTCTAATGTAACCAAATTATCAATGGCCAACTCACCGTGCTTCTTTAACAATAAACGTTGTTTTAACAATGAACTGACCGGCTGTTGATAAATGGCTGTAAGTCTATTAAGCATTTCATCATCCATTCCCGCGCCTAATTTAGCCAAGCTATCAATCGTAGTTACCGGTGTATTCCCTTTTAAAGCATGCGCCAACGTTCCGAAACTAACTGCACGAACCTCCGCATCCTGGCTTTTACTCGACAAATGTCGGTTTAACCAGCCATCAGCAGTTCGCATGCCTCCTATTCCGCTCTCGATAAAATCCTGACTGACAAAGTGCGAGCGGTTGGCATCATCGTAATGAACAGCGGGCATGACTGCCATATGACCTTGCTGGTAAATAGCATACAAAGGCGCCATCGCAGGATGCAAGCCCATAAAACCGTCCAAATCTAATGCAGCACCAGCTCCCTTTCCGGGTCTGGCGATTGCAATGTCAGGTCTAAGCCGGTAATACTCATCTTCACCGTGCGGAACAACGACATTAAGCCCATCGCACCCGCCCCGCTGAAAAATAACCACCAAGGTCTTGCCCGAGGTCGCATAAGCGTTTTTAAAGCTGGACAAAAGTGCGCCACCAGATAACAGACTCCGACCCAGCACCGGCATAGCCGCCAAATTACGTAAAAAGTGTCTTCTTTTCATGATCGTATTCCTCTTTATTGCAATTGGTAGGCTGGGTAATTCAGCACTAATGCTAGTACTTTACGAATTTTGACATCGGCACTTTCGTCACGAATATAAAACTTCTCAGTACCGTTACCAGTCAATATCGCCATCGCGGCCTCTTTCTCTGTATTTGAATAATCGTGACTTAGCGTCAACTCAAACAAATAACCCAATACCCCTTCTGCCGTTTCTATACCTTGTTCGATAAAGAACTGCGCTGGATTTTCCCAATAATTCCGCCAAGTAGCAGGCGCATTCATCATGGCTTGTCCCGCAAACTGCCAGCGCTGCATTAATTGTCCGGAATTCACCCAACGATCCGCCTCTTCAGCCAAACCGGTAGGTAGAGGGTAAAAAAACAAATCCATGCCCATTTCTCTTAACTGAACACGGGTATTTTCAACAGAAAGGGTTAGGGGCAACTGTCTGAATAAACCCGCCACGAACTCCAGTGGAATTTTCACTTTGTTATGAAAATTACTGGAATCGGAAAAGGCGGTAGACGTTAAGATACCCTCCAAGACCTGTGCAATTTGATCTTCGTCATCTGCGTAGGTAACAAAGTCTTTGGCGCAGGACGCTATGCTGGCCGAGGAAGGTTGATCGGAAACCAGTAACTTAAGCAATTTAGTGCATATGTGTCTTGCTGTACCTTGATGAGACGCCAATATATCCAATACTTGTTCACCACCAGCCAATCCCGACCCCGCATGAATTGTGTTGCCTAAGACTACTTTTCCACCATTGTCATGATTCCAAGTAGCGAACATAAAGTTACGATTAGAAACGTGCCAGCCGGTAAATACTCTGGCCACTTCAGCAATATCTTTTCCGCTGTAACCGTTATCAACGCCCAAAGTATGCAGTTCTAATAGTTCTCTAGCGTAGTTTTCATTAGGCGCCAATTTATTACTTTGTTGATTATCCAGATAAATCAACATCGCTGGACTTTTAGCACTTACTTCCAATAAGTCTCTAAATCTGCCTAAAGCATGCTTTCTGAATCCGTTATTCTCAGCGACTTCATAATCATTAGCTGTTTTTGTCCGATCAGTATTGAAATGATTATCCCAAAACCAAGTCATCACCTCCAAAAACTGCCTTTTACTGAAGTTGGGCCGGACAATCTGAGCATATTGAAGTTTAAGCGTATCTATTGCCTCTTTATCCAGCAAATTATTCAGATAAGCCTCGAATTCAGTATCATCGATTAACTCAGGGTGTAATTGCTTATGAATAAAGGCCGCAGACCCAGAATCTCTAATCTCCTTTAACAATTCAGGCGTTGCCCCGAAGGTTATCCGGTTCAGTAATTGAATAGCACTGACCGATTCGGTCATTACGTTTAAGACCAGCGTTTTATGCGTTTTATTACCCGCCCAATCCTCAGCAACCAGTTCAAGATTAACCGTGCCATTACGGGTCAAACCTCTGACGGCAAGTCCCCAGCCGCCATTTTCTCCCAGTTCAAGTAATTTATTGTTTTCAATAACTCCCTTACCCGCATCAATCACAGTCGCTTTTAATGTTTTTACCCCAGTATTGTCAAAAACGCTTCCGAGCAAGGCCAAGCCATGCTCATCAACTTGATCTTCATCTCCGTGAGATGAAATCACAATAGAAGGCGCTTCTTTATCATCGATAATCGAGTATGTTTTGGCTATTTCAGACTGATTACCCACTTTATCAAAAGCGGTTGCTTTAACGGTTACAAGTTGCCCGGCTGTCAACATCGCATCGTTAACAGTGAACTGCCATTCACCTTTAACCAGTCCCGCCACACCGGAGAAAGCACCGGCAACCGGATCAGTTACCTTAATCTCAACCCTGTCAACGTCCTGATTATCGGTTACCCGCATAGTCAGCTGAAAGCCTTTATCGGATAGTTTGGCGTTTCCGGAGGGATTAAAAGCCACAAAAACCGGAGGCTCATCATCCAACTTATCCGAATCATCCTTATCAACAGCAAAGTCTACCCAGCCTTTTTGGGCAATCCACCGGCTGTAGTGATTTTTAGCATTTCCGAATAAATTGGTCGCCCTGACCACAAATAGGCGGCCATCGCCCAAACCAACAGGATCGAAACGCACGACACCCGCACTATCGGTAACTAAAGTCGAACGCCAAATTAATCGACCATCAGCACCTTTTTCAAACAACGTCAGACTTTGCCCGGACATCACCTCACCGGTTTCAGCTTTATGCAATTTAACCGCAACAGGGCCTGCCAATAATTGGAAGGAACCGGTTTTATCGAGGTCTTTGCTTTCAATCCAGTTACCGTAAGGATTGGCTTTCAAAACATAGCTGGAACCCTGCCCCAAACCAGTCAAGTCGAAATCTATCCTGCCCTGTGCATCCGTATTTTTTCGTTGAAACCAACGTAATGTCTGATCCGGCAGCCGCTCAAAAGCAGTCACTTCTTTATTGGCTAAAGGCTTACCATCAAGAGCATTCAGCACAGTAACATTTAACAACTGATTACCCACAGTAAAATTAAATTTACCGGTATTAACGATTAAATCACTGCTTATTGAACGCTGATCAAGTGGGGTCTGAGCCCTCAGAATATATTTACGGCCTTGCCCCAATCCCGGCAAATGAAGAGGAATACCGCCATTTTGATCAGTCGGTACACGAGCAAACCAAGTTAAACTGCCACCGACAGACTCCTCCATAACTGTAATGTCCTGACCAACTAATGGTTGATTAGTAGCACCATTAATCACCTTAACCAGCAAGTTACCAACTCTGAACTCCATAGTTCCAGTAGTGGCTATTTCACCGGAATCCACCGTACCAGATCCAAAAAGTTGTTGAGTCCTCAACACATATACTGAGTCGCTACCCAGGCCCGGCAAATCGAGACTCAATTTACCATTAACATCGGTAGATTCAGTACGCAAACCCTTCAGGCTGCCATCAGTTTCGCGCCGCAAAACAGTGACAGCCTGATTCATCAAAGCTGTATTGCTGATACCGTCAGTCACCGTCACGTTGAGCAACTGGTTACCCACCACAAAGGTCGTCAAGCCGCCTTGATTGATAGGGGCACTGGTTTTCCAGCTGTTATCGAAACTGTTTTTAGCTTTAAAGACATAAGCCTGTGCATTGCCTAAATCGGGCAGAGCAAAGTCAGCCAAACCATTTTGATCAGTGTTGGCACTGCTGACAAAAACATCAGTTCCGTCAGCCATCACTTTGTGCGCATTAATTTGAGATGCAGTTAAAACACTACCGTTTTGACCGTTGACCGCTTTAATCC
>JGI24123J20310_1001050_pt1 | contig 13019 bp, 15 predicted proteins | sample SubbioCR12Aug_5A_FD_20310 | JGI IMG/M metagenome (IMG submission 20310)
GGAGGCGCGGCGCGCCTTCGGCGGTATTGACGTGCTCATCAACAACGCCGGCATTACCCATCGCAGCGCCTTCGCCCACACCGAATCGGCAGTGATCCGCCACGTTATGGAGGTGAACTTCTTCGGTGCCCTGCATTGCACCCACGCCGCGTTATCCGATCTCGTCGCGCGACGCGGCATGGTGATCGCGATTTCCAGCGTCGCCGGCTTCGCGCCGCTGATCGCGCGCACCGGCTACGCGGCGAGCAAGCATGCGTTGCATGGCTTCTTCGACAGCCTGCGCACGGAAGTCGAGCCGCTGGGGGTCAGTGTGCTGCTGGTCTGCCCGTCCTTCATCCAGACCGGCATCGAGAAGAACGCCCTGGCGGGCGACGGCGGGCCGGCGCGGCATGCGCAATCCGTCGTTGGCACGCGCGCCACGCCCGAAACCATGGCGGAACGCATCTTCCGCGCGGCGGAAGGGGAGCAGCGCCTGCTGCTGCCCGACCGCGTCTCGCGGCTGTCGTGGTGGCTGTCGCGCCTGGCGCCGCGGCTCTACGAGCGGCTGATGGTGCGCAAGCTGGGGAAGGAGATGTTGGGGCAATAAGTTTCGAGTTGCTGGTTTCGAGTTGCGAGTTGAAACCCGAAACCCGAAACCCGAAACCCGAAACCCGAAACCGCTTTAATGCAGGTGCGCCGGCGCCTGGGCGCTGTCCTCGGGCGGCTCGGCGTGGGAGGTCCTCCTTTACCGGGAATTGCGCTGCCGGCCTTTTCCGAGGCCGGCAAACGTGCCTTCTCCTTTGTCGATCATCTCCAGCATGCGGGCGGACTGCGTGTCGCCTTTTGATGCCGCATCCTCCAGCAGCATGCGGGCTTTCGGGAGATCGATTATCACGCCGGCCTTGCCCGTGGCATGGGCCATGCCGAGAACCGAAGCCGCACTCTCGTAGCCGCCATCCATTGCGCGCTGCAGCCATAGCACGGCGAGCCGGCCATCCTCCCTGACACCCTGGCCGAGGAGATGCATGGAGCCGAGAAGCGACATGGCCTGGACGTTCCCCAGTTCCGCAGCTTCGATCATCAGGGGCAATGCCTTCCCGTAGTTCTTGTCGCTGTAAAGCGTCAGCGCCTCGTCATAAGCGGTTATCGACCTGATCTTGCCGGCCAGCGCCGCATTCAACGATACAAGCGTGTTGAATAGATTGAGCATGGCCCGGATCTCGTTCTAAAGTTGATAACCCTGCGCTGAACGCACGACTGTCCGCATGACCGCGTTTCCTCTCAAAGCGCCACGGCCAGGCTCGCCAGCATGGTTTTCTCGTTGCCCGCCGCGGTGCAGAAAGCGTTGTCCTGCGAGGCTCTGACGGTGCCCGACGAGAGGTTGCCGTCGTCGATCTTGCGGTCGATTTCCAGCGCGATGCCGCAGGGGATGTTGCTCAGGACAAGCACGTTTTGAACAGGCGCAGTGTAAGCGGCCAGGGCACCGGAGTCGGCGGCTCTTACGAGCCAGATGGTTCCCTGACGACTCCGGATCGGCGATAGCGGATCGCCCTTGACCAGTTCGGCGCGGATCAGATGCTCGCTGGCGCAGGCCGATTCGCCCGGCTCGATGCTGCCGTTGCCATTGCCGGCGTTCGCTCCGTCGATGCGGCAGGCGGCCTGGACGCCGGGTATTTCCGGATTGTCCTTGTCGACCGGAAAGTCGCCGGGCAGGTAGCGGTAGCGCTGCCTGAACGTCGCCGCGGCGGCGCGCAGGTCCTTGATCGAGGCGACGGCTTCGGCGACGACGGCCTGGTCGACGACGGACTGGCTTTTCAGGATGGCGACCGCCAGGATGGTGATGATGGTCAGCACGATGGCCAGCTCCACCAGCGTGAAGCCGTCTTGCCGGAAATCCGGGTCGCGGCGTTTCACGCGACGGCTATTCGGACTTGCGCAGCGCACTGATGAACAGGACGATCGCGTAGGCGGCGCCGAACGACATCAGCAGCCCCCACAGCAGCAGTTGCGGAATACCCATCGTCGCGATGAGCGGGCTGGACGACAGCGCCAGCACCCAGAGCGACGGCAGGTAGATCGCGACGGTCAGGATCAGGCTGAGCTTGAGACGGGAGAGTGGGGTTTTCATATGCATGTTACGGGCAAGCTGTTGGCGGGATTCGCGAACGAATTTGTCCGTAGGTGGTAATGGAACTAGCCTGCAGAAATACATCATCCCCACCGCCGCTTACTCGATTTGGGCCAAACGACAATACTTCAAATGCATTATCACTGGATGGCGGTGTACTTGCAGTTAGAACATCACTGGAGAGTCTGGTGTATTGGATTGGTGATCCCCACGGGTCGGTCGGTAGCGTCGCGCTGAGTGGTGATTTTGGGGTGCAACTGTTTGCAAGCATTTCGGCAATCGCCGTGTCGCGTGCAACTGTCAATTGCTCCTGTACCAACGCTTCTGCCGATTTCAATGCCCCGTCTTTAATGATGGGACCAAGCAGATCGTTCGGCCGAAGCACGAGAACGACGTCGTCGTATAGACCGCCCGGGGCAGCCGCGTCGTCAGTCCAGGACTTGATAAACAGAATCCTGATGCCAGGGCTAGGGCAGGTACCGCCGCAACCGCCTGTGCCAGCAGGGGCTGTCCATGCTGGAGGAGTATTCGCTGTGGTGTCAGGAGCATTTTCCGATTCGTCTGTTCCCAGTGGTGGAGAAGGGATACGCGTACCCTTGAGCGTAAAGGCCCCCGAGCCGTTCTTCCCATGTGAAACGATTACAACCGCGGCAAGGTTGGCAGGCTGAGTCGTCGGAAGGGTTCCCGTGGCCGTTCTTTCCGTAATCGAAAACCGCCCGGGGTTGCCAACGCTGAAGCCGGGGACGCCGGGTGCTGCAGTGAGCGTCCAGTCAGGCTCGAAGGTATTGGCGGCGCTGCTCACGAAGTACGTGAAGAAATTGCCGTAGCCGTCCAGCGCCGTTTCGCGCGACAGCCCCAGGGTTGCAAAAGGTACCGTTCCCCAGAATGAGTCGCAGGTAGTGGTAGCGCCCCCGGTTTCAGCTCCGGTTGGCGGCGAACCGCCGAAGGCTGTTGTCTCCGGACACGGCAGTCGCCGGTTCGTTCTCAGGTAGGCAATCAGCGCTTCCTTGATGGTCTCCTGCTTTCGCTGGGTTGCGCTGAGGGATGCGGTATCCAATTGGGCGTTGAACGCCGCCAAGCCCATCGTGAGCAGGATGCTCGCGATCAGCACGACGATTGACAGTTCGACGAGCGAGAAGCCCATAGCCTGGCATGCGATGCGCCGGATATGCCGCGGCCGATACGATGCGGCGGGGTGGGCGGACAGGCTATATGTCATATACTGATGGTTACTATACCAGTAACCAGTGGTTTTCAAGTAAGTCGACGGTTTTCGCAGAATGCCGTCATGACAGAGAAAACCGCATTCAGCCGCCGCTTGTCAGAGGCCTTGAAGCGGGCCGGGCACCGGGCTACCAGCCCGACGCGGCTCGCACTCGAGTTCAACCTCGTGCACCAAGGCCGGCCGGTCACCGCCCAGGCGGTGCGGAAATGGCTGCACGGCAAGGCCGTCCCGGCGCAGGACAATATCGTTACGCTGGCGGAATGGCTGGAGGTTTCGCCGGAATGGCTGCGATATGGGGCGGCACACCGGCAGACAGTCGCGCTGGAGCTGGCGGGCTATCAGTCGCAAGACCCGAAGCTGTGGCGGGATTTCCATGCCCTGAACGAGGAACAGCGCGACGTCGTGCGTGCCGTCGTCAGTGCATTGTTGCGGCGCAAGAAGCGCCAGCAATGACTATTGAATGATGCTGGGTCCCCGCTTCTGCGGGGACGACCCTCTTTCAGTGCAAATGCGCCGGCGCCTGGGCGCTGTCTTCCGGCAGTTCGGCGTGGGAGGTCTCGCCTTCCGGCGTCGGATACATCGGCATGCCGCAGTCGTCGCAGAACTCCAGCGGGAAGCGCTGCTCCAGCGAGATCACGTTGCCGACGCCGGCTTCCCCCAGCACCGCCTCGATCTGGGCGGCGCAGTCGATCGCCTCATCCTCGGCCCCGAGCAGGGGCCACACCACGCCATGCACCACCTTGCTTGAGTCGCTGAGGGTGAAACCGACGCGGTATTCCTCCAGCCTGTCTTCGTGGAAGGGCGCCACCACGGCGCGCAACTGCTGCGGCTTGACGTTGAGCACCGTCTGCAGGAAGGCCACCGCCGCGCGCAGGGAATAGACGCGCAGGCCCTGATCGGCATTGCGGCAGGCGGCATGAAAGGCGTCCGGCAAGAGGGGTTCCAGGGCGCAGCCGGTGAATACCGGTTGCAGCGCGCTGCCGCCCTGGGCGGCCCATTGCGTTGCCGCCTGCTCGCGCGTGCTGTCCTCCTCCTGCCAGCGGAACAGGGCATGGCCGCGCGGCGCGACGACGGCGCCGATCAGGTAGCGCGTGTCCGAGATGAAGCGGGTCGTCTCGGGCAACTGGCGCGGGTCGACATGCGCATCCTTGCCGTCAGCCGCCGCCTTGGCGAGCTGGTTGGCCAGGCGATAGGTTTCGACGAAGCCGCGCGGCAGCTGGTCCGGGCTGTAGAGGAAATCCACCAGGGCGATCTTCGTGCCGGCCGCCATGGTGTGGGCCTGCAATTGCGTGCGCGCCGCGACGAGCGTGCCGTCGGGAAGCGGTCCGGAGGGGATCGTGAAGCGCGACCAGGCCAGCAGTGGCGCGGCGAACATCGCCACGTCGAACTCACCGCTGCCGGCGCCGAGCACGCCGCCCTCGGCGCGCGACTCGATCAGGTCGGCCAAGGCATCGTAGGCACGGCCGTCGGCGCCGAAAAGGTGGTCGAGGGCCAGATTGAGCGTGTCCTCGTTGCCGGTGCGAAGTTGCCGGTCAACGGCTTCGGCGAGCCGGCTCTCCCAGAAGCTGTCCTCGATGCGGCTGGCGGAGGCGGCAAGGCCCGTGGCCAGGCGGGCGAGCTGCTCGGCATCGCGGTTCAGGGCGCCCCGTCGGGCGAAACGACTTCTTTTCATGGCATGTCCTCATGTTCTCATGGCGAATTTTACCCGCTCGCCCCCGGCAGGCGGAGTTTTTCTCAAATGACAATAAAATTGACAAAACGACAATAAACATGTCAAATCGCCGTCATGCGGGAACGGACTTCCATAAGGGCGGCACACGGCCAAATGCTCGGCCAGACAGTCCAGTCGCTGCGGCGGCTGTCGCACGTGCTCGCCGATGCGGTGGAGCGCACCCATGTTGAACTCGGCATCACCGCCAGCATGTGTGCGGTGATGGAGACCCTGCATGGCCGGGGGCCGTGCAGGGTGCCGCAGATCGCCCGGCAGAAGAGCGTCAGCCGCCAGCACATTCAGATCGTCGTCAACGCGCTGCTGGCGGCGGGGCTGGTCGAGTGCCATGACAATCCCGATCACTTGCGCTCGCCGGTGCTGAGCTTGAGCGTGGCAGGGCTACGGGCGTTCGAGACGATCCGGCGGCGCGAGACGCGACTGCTGTCCGATCTGGCGAAGCGGATTCCCGGGGCCGATCTCGAAGCGACCCTGAATACCCTGAATGCGATGGAGAGTGGGTTGAACCGGCTGCAGGCGAAATTCGCAAGGGCCGGTTCGCGTGTTTGAAGTCAGCGCTTGAAAGGAGGGGGATGATGCGACGATATGGAAACGTGCTGGGTATTCTGCTGGTGGGGCTGGGTTTGCTGCTGGGCGTGGCGCTGCTGGTCCGCCTGGCCTGGAACTGGTCTATTCCTGACGTGTTCGGCTTTGGGCCGATTGCGTTCAGGCATGCACTCGGTTTCCTGCTGCTCGGCCTGATCTCCGCGGGAGTGCTGCGCCTCGGCCGTCATCGCGACGGCTGGCGGCATTTCAGCGGTCGCTGGTAATCATCCCGCCCCCGTCGGGGGCGGGAGAGAAGGTCAGTAGCTGTTGCCGTAGGCGCGACGCTTGGCGCCGCTCGGTGCGCTGCGCTTGTCGCTGCCGGGACGTGTGCCTTCACGGTGGCCAAAGCCGGATTTTTCCCCGAGCGAAGACCGTTTTTCACCGAAGGCGGCTTTCTTGTCGCCATAGCCACCCTTGCTGCCGAAACCGTTGCCATTGCCCTTGTTGCCGTAGCCGCTGGCGGGGCGCGGGGCGCTGGCGCGGCGCTTGTCACCGAAGCCCTCCGGCCGCGACGGACGTGTCTTGGGTTCGAGGCCGGGAATGACGCCGATGCGGATCGACTGCGCCGTGTAGCGCTCGATGTCGCGGATCTGCCGCTTCTCGAAATGCGCCGCCAGGCTGATGGCGATGCCCTCGCGCCCGGCGCGGCCGGTGCGTCCGATGCGGTGCACATAGTCCTCGGCCTGGCGCGGCAGGTCGAAGTTGATGACATGGCTGATGCCCGGCACGTCCAGTCCACGCGCGGCGACGTCGGTGGCCACCAGCACGCGGGTGCGCCCAATGCGCAGTCCCTGCAGGGTGCGGTTGCGGTCGCGCTGGCTCATGTCGCCGTGCAGGGCCTCGGCGGAGAAGCCCTCGCCGCGCAGCTGCACGGCGAGGTCGTCGGCGGATTTCTTGGTCGAGGTGAATACCAGCGCCTGCGCGAGGTCGACATCGCGCAGCAGGTGGTCGAGCAGACGCGATTTGTGCGAGAAGTCGTCGGCGAAATGGATGCGCTGCTCGATCTTAGCCTTGTGCTCCGGCGCGGAAGTGATTTCGATGCGCTGGGCATTCTTCGTCACGCGCTGGGCAAGGCGGCCGACAACGCCTTCCAGCGTGGCCGAGAAGAGCAGGGTCTGGCGGTTCCCCGGCGTGCGGGCGATGATGGCCTCGATGTCGTCGATGAAACCCATGTCGAGCATGCGGTCGGCCTCGTCGAGGATCAGTGTCTCGAGGCGCGAGAAATCGATGCGTCCACGCTCGATGTGGTCGATCAGGCGGCCCGGCGTGGCGATGACCACATCGACCGGCTGCGACAGCAGCTTGGCCTGCACGTGCAGGGGCGCGCCGCCGACGACGGCGACGGTGCGCAGGCGCTTGAGGAACTTGCCGTAGGTTTCGGCGGCCTTGGTGACCTGCTGGGCCAGCTCGCGCGTCGGCGTCAGCACCAGCACGCGCGGACCGCGGCCGGGCAGCGCAGCGGGTGTGTCGAGGCGGTGCAGGCAGGGCAGCATGAAAGCTGCCGTCTTGCCGCTGCCCGTTTGCGAGGAGACGAGAAGATCCTTGCCTTCAAGCGTGGCGGGAATCGCCTGCATTTGTACGGGCGTGGGTTCGGTGTAGCCGCTGGCCTCGACGGCCTTGACGATGAATGGGTTCAAACCGAGCTGGGCAAAAGCCATGGCTCTTTCCTTTCGAAAACGAAGTTTCGGTGCAGGCTAACCTTCAGGTTATGCCGTAACCAAAAATGAATGGGCGCCGCAAAAATCAGTGGCGACGCGATATCACCGGCAACAACTCATGCCGTTCGTAAGGGAAGGGCGGGAGAGATCGAGGACGGAGACTGTCTGTGGAATACAGTCTTTGGGAACATGAGCCTGTACATGAACTACAGGCTAGAGGAGCACCGATTGCTGCATTGCACAAGGCGCATTATACAGACCCGTAGCGTTTGCGCCAGAAATATCTATTGCAGGTGTGGCGGCGTCTCTACGGATGGGTTTGCCAATCGATGACGTAGCCGCTGCTGCGCCCGCCCTTGCCGGTCGGCGCGAGGCAATTCTTCTCGACCAGATCGGCCAGTTCGCGATACGCCGTAACGCGACTGGTTTTGGTCAGGCTCATGTATTTTCGTGTCGTGATGCCGCCTTCGAAACCGTCCGGGCCGGCGTCAAGAAGGCGATTGAGTACTTTGCGTTGGCGTGCATTGATGCTGCCTTGATGGCGAACGTTCGTCCTGCGACAGCGCCATGTCGGTGAGGGCGCGCGCGAGCCGCCCATTGCCGTCCTCGAAGGGGTGCAGCGTGACGAACCAGAGATGGGCGATGCCGGCGCGGATGAGGCCTTCGAGTTCGGCGGGAGCCGCATTGAACCACGCCAGGAAACGCCGGCGCGGATGAGGCCTTCGAGTTCGGCGGGAGCCGCATTGAACCACGCCAGGAAATTGCCCAGTTCGGCTGCAAGTCCGTCACGGGGCGGTGCAATGAAGTGGATGCGCTCCCGGCCGGTGCTGCTCGAGACGACTTGCATCGGTTCGTCGCCGCGCGGAGCACCAGTGCTGATGGAGTGCAGCACGGAGCGACCGTCGGGAAACAGCGCGGCGTGCCAACCGAAAAGGCGTTCAATGGTCAGCGGATGGTCGTAGCTGCCGGTTGCATCCAGCAGCACTTCGATCAGGCCGTCTACGACACGCGGCGGCGCGGCCACTCCGGCTGTTGCCAGATCCATTGGTGAAGCGTTTGCATCCCTTATTCGCTCCAATATATGAAGCGATTATGGTCCGCTAATCGCTTCATGGGCAAGTCATGCCTGTCAGGCGCTCAGCAATTCCAGCAGCGCAGCGCCGAAATTCTCCAGCTTGTGCGCGCCGATGCCCGGGATGTGGCGCAGCGCCTCGGTTGTCTGCGGCCGCTGGCGCAGCAGTTCCAGCAGCGTGGCGTCGTGCAGGATGACGTAGGCGGGCACGCCGTGGGCTTTTGCCGTTTCGGCGCGCCAGGCGCGCAGCGTTTCGAAGAGGGCGTGCTCCTCGGCGCTGAGGTCGGCGTCGATCTTGCGGCTCCTCGGCGTGGCGGCCTTCCTCTTTTCCGGCGCACGGCGCAACGGCACCGCCTGCCCGCCTTTCAGTACCGGCCGGCTGGCCGCAGTCAGGACCAGCGCGCCGTGGGCGGGGTCGACCGCCAGCAGGCCGAGCGCCACCATCTGGCGGAAGATGCTGCGCCATTCCTTCTCCGGGATGTCGGCGCCGATGCCAAAGGTGGACAGCTTGTCGTGCTGCCATTGGCGCACGCGCTCGTCGTCGCGCCCCATCAGCACGTCGATGACGTGGCCGGCGCCGAAGCGCTGGCCGGTGCGGTAGACGCTGGAGAGCGCCTTGCGCACGGCCTCGGTGCCGTCCCAGGTTTGCGGCGGCTCGAGACAGGTGTCGCAGTTGCCGCAGGGGCCGCTGTCTTCGCCGAAGTAGGCCAGCAGGCGCTGGCGGCGGCAGGCCGTGGTCTCGCACAGGCCGAGCAGGGCGTCGAGCTTGGCGGCGGCGACGCGCTTGTGGCGCTCGTCGGCCTGCGATTCCACGATCATGCGCCGCTGCTGCACGACATCGGCGAGGCCGTAGGCCATCCAGGCGTCGGCCGGCAGGCCGTCGCGCCCGGCGCGGCCGGTCTCCTGGTAATAGCCCTCGATGCTCTTCGGCAGGTCGAGATGGGCGACGAAGCGCACATCGGGCTTGTCGATACCCATGCCGAAGGCGATGGTCGCCACCATCACCACGCCATCCTCGCGCAGGAAGGTGGTCTGGTTGCGCTCCCGCTCGGGTGAGTCCATGCCGGCGTGGTAGGGCAGGGCGCGGAGGCCCTCGTCACAGAGGAAGGCTGCCGTCTCCTCCACCTTGCGCCGCGACAGGCAATAGACGATGCCGCACTCGCCCTCATGCTCGGCGCGCAGGAAGGCCAGCAACTGGGCGCGGGCGTTGGCCTTTTCGACGATGCGGTAGCGGATGTTGGGCCGGTCGAAACTGGCGACGAAGACGCGCGCGCCTTCGAGGCGCAGGTTGGCGATGATCTCCTTGCGCGTCGCCTCGTCGGCCGTCGCCGTCAAGGCGATGCGCGGCACCTCGGGGTAGCGATCGTGCAGGAAAGTAAGTTTGAGATACTCCGGGCGGAAGTCGTGGCCCCATTGCGAGACGCAATGCGCCTCGTCGATGGCGAAGAGGGCCAGGCCGTGGACGGCGGCCTTGACCAGCAGGCTGGTGAAGTAGGGTGACAATAGCCGCTCCGGCGAGATGTAGAGCAGGTCGAGCTTGCCGTCCGTGAAGGCGCGCTCGGCGCGACCGGCTTCTTCCGGCGTTTGCCCGGAATGGATGCTGGCAGCGCGTACGCCGGCCTCGGTGAGCGCGGCCACCTGATCCTGCATCAGCGCGATGAGCGGCGATATGACAAGGGCTGTGCCGGGACGCAACAGGGCTGGAATCTGGTAGCAGAGCGATTTGCCGCCGCTGGTGGGCATGAGCACCAGCGCGTCGCCGCCGCTGGCGATCAGATCGATGATCTCTGCCTGCTGCCCGCGAAAGGCCGGGTAGCCGAAGGTGTTGTTGAGAATGGCGAGGGCTGACGTCATTTATGTCAAAAAAATGAAACGGTTAGCTGACCAGGCTGAGAATTTGAGCCCATTTGTGAATAAGTACCTAGTTGAATATTTCTGTGCCTGATAAAATTTACGACAAATGAATGACGCCGTGCTGTGACCCGCAAGGGCAAGGTTGGCGCAAAGGCGGACGGCCAACAGAGGATTTTAAGCATGATGAATTACGTCTATCGCGCCGAGAAGCTCGCCCGGCTGCTGAAGGTGAAAGGGCAGGTATTGCGCCTTGAACGCCAGTTCGGGCCACCCCTTGATTATCCCCAGAAAATGCTGGAGACGGTGCGCAAGCAATTGCCGGCGAGCCGCGCCGTCTATCGCCTCGAATGCCAGACCCGGGCGCCGCAGGCGAACGGCGAGGCGTCGGTCGTCCTGCGCATCCCGGAGCGCAATGCCCTGTTCGCCGAGGTGACGCGCATTCCGGACGAGCGCAACCTGGCGTCGGGCGTGATCTATTTCGGCGTCGATGACGCCGTGAATCCGACCAACAAGCTGAGTCCGAATCTGGCCATCCCCTTCGAGAAAGTCGATGTTCAGGTCGACGGTGTCTGGTTGCCCCTGACGCCTGCGACGCTGGCCAGGCTCTCCGCCTGATCTTCCGCAAGCAGCGCAGCCGCCCCTGCCGGGGTGAGGATGCGAAAACCCAGCCGGCCGGTCTTTTTCGCCAGCGCCAGCAGCGCCTTGTCCTTGGTGACGAGGAGATCGGCTTTGGCCGCGCGCGCCAATTCGAGGAATTTCTGGTCGTCCGGGTCGCGGCATTGCGGCAGCGCGATGTCCGCTGCGGCGGTGCAGGTCTGCGCCATTGCAGTGTATGCGTCGAGGATGCGGCGGGCTTCATCGTCGGCGATTATGAACTTGGCGTGGCTCAGCACGTGAGCCAGTTCGTCGCGACAGGCGGCGTTGACGACACAGGCTGCCCGGCCGCTTTGCAGGGAAGCACGGATTGGCTCGATGGCTGGATCCCGGAAATGCAGCAGGTCGAGCACCACGTTGGTGTCGAGAACGACCGACAGCCGCTGCATCAGACGCCCAGTTCGCCGCAGACGTGTTCGGCCAGTGCGAGGCAAGCCGTGAGCCCCGGCGATTCGATGCCGAACAGGTTGACCAGGCCGGGCAGGCCGTGGGTGACGTGCGACTGGACAAGAAAATCCGCCTGCCGTTCGCCCGGCCCGGCAAGCTTCGGCCGGATGCCGGAATAGGCCGGCTGCAGGGCGTCGTCCGGCAGGCCCGGCCAGTACTTGCGCACCTCCCCATAGAAAACCTCGGCGCGGCGTGGATCGACCGCATAGTCGATGGCGTCGACCCACTCTACGTCGGGGCCGAAGCGCGCCTGGCCGCCGAGATCGAGAGTGACATGCACGCCCAGCCCGCCCGGCTCGGGCAGGGGGTAGACCAGACGCGAGAAGGGCGCGCGGCCGGCGAGCGAGAAATAATGTCCCCGCGCCAGATGCAGGCGCGGTATGTGGCGCTTGTCCAGGCCGTCGATCGTGGCTGCGACGCGCGCCGCATGCAGCCCCCCCGAGTTGATCAGCATGCCGGCCTGCAGCCGCATCGGCTCCGCGCCGCCGACTTCCAGCAGGAAGCCGCCGCCGTTCGCCTCGGCGCGCAGCAGCGGGCTTTTCAGGGCGAGCGAAGCGCCGTTCGCCTCGGCTTGGCCAAGCAGTGCCAGCATGAGGCCGTGGCTGTCGATGATGCCGGTGGACGGCGAGAGCAGGGCGGCACTGGCGCGTAATTGCGGCTCCAGCGCTTTGGCCTGGGAGGCGGTCAGCGGCTGCAGGTCAAGCACGCCGTTGGCCTCGGCCTTGCGCCGCAGGGCGGCCAGCGCCTCCTCCTGCTCCACAGTGGTGGCAACGAGCAGTTTGCCGCAACGGCGGTGGGCGACGTGATGCGTGGCGCAGAAATCGTAGAGCAGGGCCTTGCCGGCGACGCACAGCCGCGCCTTGAGCGAGCCGGCGGGGTAATAGAGGCCGGCATGGATCACCTCGCTGTTGCGTGAGCTGGTCTCCATGCCAATGGAAGCGTTGGCCTCGAGGATGACGGTCTCGATGCCGCGTCGGGCCAGCGCCTGCGCGCAGGCGAGGCCGACCACGCCTGCGCCGATGATTGCCGCACCGATTTTTTCCGTCATGGGGATATTGAAGGATTCTTTTTGACTCGACTGGAGCGGCATTGTAACGTCTGCGGCTCGAACAGGAAGGAGAGACCCATGAGCAAATACGGATTCGGCAAGGCGGTGAACTGCGGTTTCGACGAGGCGGTGGCGAAGGTGACGGATGCGCTGTCGACGGAAGGCTTCGGCGTGCTGACGGAAATCGACGTGGCGGCGACGATGAAGAAGAAGATCAACGTCGACATGCCGTCCTACCGCATCCTCGGCGCCTGCAACCCGCAGCTGGCCAACCGCGCCATCGGCGCCGAACCGTCCATCGGCCTGCTGCTGCCCTGCAACGTGGTGGTGCGGCAGGATGCCGCCGGCACGGTGCACGTGGAATTCATGGACCCCATCGCCATCATGCAATTGGTCGAGAGGCCGGAAGTCGAGGAACTGGCGAAGGAAGTGCGCGGCCGCCTCGACCGCGTCCTGGCGGCGCTCTGAGGGATTGTCATTCCCGCTAGCGCGGGAATCCATGACGCAACGAAGCACCCGGATCCCCGCTTTAGTTACGGCATAACCTAACAGGCTGTTGAAAAACGCCCTGGTGCTTCGATACGGCGGCAAAGCCGCCTACTCAGCACGAACGGAATCAGTACGTTACCGTTCGCCCTGA
>JGI24123J20310_1001060_pt1 | contig 12894 bp, 15 predicted proteins | sample SubbioCR12Aug_5A_FD_20310 | JGI IMG/M metagenome (IMG submission 20310)
CCAAGCCGATCTGGCGGCGCGCGAAGCGGGTGACTGCCGTGAGCGAATTCACCCGTCAACTGGCGTTGAAGCACTACTCGGTGGACATCCACGTGATCCCCAATGGTGTGGATTTCATGCATCTTGCCCCTGCACAGATCGAAGTGAATGTGCCGCCGCGCATTGTGTTCGCCGGGCGTTTCGTTATGCAGAAAAACCCGCTGGCGATCATCCGTGTGCTTGCCGTGCTCAAGGATCTGGAATGGACCTGTTCCATGCTCGGTGATGGTCCCATGTTCGAAGATGTGAAGCGCGAGATCGAAAAGCACGGCATGCTGGAGCGTTTCCACCTGCCGGGCTGGGTCACACCTGACGATGTGCTGAACGAGTTTTCAAAAAGCGATATTCTTTTCATGCCTTCGTTTTCAGAGGGACTTCCCGTGGTCGGCGTGCAGGCACTGGTGAAAGGACTTGCCGTTGTTGCCAGCCGTATTGGCGGGTTTTTGGATCTGGTGGATGACGGTGAGAATGGCTTTTTGGTTGAGGTTAGGGATGAGGCGTCGTTCGCCGCATCCCTGCGGGGATTGCTCAAGAACCGCGAACAGTTATCCAGTTTCCGCCGAGCCAGTCTGGCGAAGGCGCAAAATTTCAATATTCAAAAGGTGGTCGACAAATACGAGACTATGTTGCAGGAAATCATAGGGGAATCGTAGGTTTTTTTCCGTCCCGCCTGAACTTGACAGGGGAATTGTTTTATGTGAGAATTCAAAAACTGAATTCTCACATATGACCGAAGTAAAACAGCACGAATACGCCCTTCTCAATGAAATTGCCCAAGACTCGATGGTCACCCAGGCGAGTCTTTCCGACCGTCTGGGGATTGCCGTTGGAAGTGTAAACTGGTACATCAAACGCCTGATCCATCGCGGCTGGGTCAAGGTCTCGCATCTCGACCGCACCCGACTTAAATATGACTTGACGCCCGAAGGCATGAAGATTTTTACCCAACGCGCGATGTCCTATGCGCGGGATTCGCTCAAGGTCTATGGTCAATTCCGTGAAAAGGCAAAAGCGCTTGTGGCGGAATTACAAAAACAAGGTGTTGGCGAGGTTTATCTCAATGATGACGATGAAATCATGGATATCATGCGCTTGACTTGCATCGAGGCGGGCGTTCAAGTGGGCAACACTCCCGAAGATGTTGTGCTGGAGGTCAAAGGGCAGGACTATCAAGTGAGGCGTTTGCGAGGCGGAAGATGACAAGGAACTTTGCTGTGATCGGTGTAGGCGGATATATCGCGCCGCGTCATTTACGCGCCATCCGCGATACAGGCAATCGCCTGGTTGCCGCCGTGGATCCCAAGGATTCGGTCGGCATTCTCGACCAGTATTCATTCGATGTACGCTTCTTTACCGAGATCGAACGCTTTGACCGCCACCTCGAAAAACTTCGCCGCGCGCCCGAATCGGAACGCATCCACTTTGTTTCGGTCTGCTCGCCGAACTATTTGCATGATTCACACTGCCGCCTTGCCCTGCGCGTCGGTGCGGATGTGATCTGCGAAAAGCCGCTGGTCATCAACCCCTGGAATTTGGACGCCCTCGAAGAGATCGAAGCGGAGACGAAACGCCGCGTCAACACGGTCTTGCAGCTGCGCGTCCACCCAAGCCTGGTCCAACTCCGTGAGTCTGTGCAAGGCGATTCCACCGTTCATGACGTGGAATTGACCTACATCACCAGCCGTGGACCCTGGTATCAAATTTCGTGGAAGGGACAAGCCGACAAGTCGGGCGGCGTGGCGACGAACATCGGGATCCACTTTTTCGATTTGTTGATGTGGCTGTTTGGTCCGGTCAACGGCATCAAAGTCCATCACTCGGATTCCGAACGCATGTCCGGGTTCATCGAATTGGAGCGCGCGCGTGTGCGCTGGTTCCTTTCCGTGGACAAGGACGACCTGCCCGAAGCGGTCAAAGCCGGCGGCAAAACCACGTACCGTTCCATCACGGTGGATGGCAAGGAGATCGAATTCTCCGAAGGTTTTACCGATCTGCACACGAAAATTTATGAAGAGACCCTTGCCGGGCGCGGATTTGGGATCAAGGATGCGCGTCCGTCCGTCGAATTGACGCATAAAATCCGCATAGCGGGGATTTCGCCGAAGGACGAGTTGGCGCATCCGCTGTTGAAGAAGTAACCCATGTCCGATTATTTTGTTCACGAATCCAGTTACGTTGACGAAGGCGCAGAGATCGGCGCGGGGACGAAGATCTGGCATTTTTGCCATGTCATGCCGCGCTCCAAAATCGGCGAACGCTGTAATATTGGGCAAAATGTGTTGGTTGCATCCGATGTGGTGCTTGGGAATAATGTCAAAATTCAGAACAACGTCTCGCTGTACACAGGCGTGATCGTGGAAGACGATGTCTTTCTCGGTCCGTCGATGGTGTTTACGAATGTCGTCAATCCGCGTAGCCATGTCAGCCGCAAGGATGAGTACAAGACCACGCTGGTTCGTAAAGGTGCGTCCATCGGGGCGAATGCCACAATCGTCTGCGGCGTGACGCTGGGGAGATACTGCTTTGTCGGTGCGGGCGCGGTGGTGACGAAGGACGTTCCCGATTATGCGCTTGTCTATGGTTCGCCCGCAACGCTGCGAGGGTGGATGTGTCAGTGCGGCGAGCAGTTATCTTTTACGGATGAGCGCGCGGTCTGCTTGCAGTGTGGCGATGCTTACAGGAACCAGGACTCAGTTGTCCGTTCGGAGAGAGGCGAATCATGATTTCTTTGGTCGATTTGACTGCGCAGTATCATTCCATCAAAAATGAAATCGATGCGGCGGTTTTATCCACGTTGGAGTCGGGTCATTTTATTCTTGGTCCGCAGGTGACGAAGTTCGAGGAGAGTGTTGCGTCATATCTTGGCGTCGAACATGCGGTTGGTCTGGCTTCAGGGACGGATGCGCTGGTGATTGCGCTGCGGGCGTTGAATTTGGGCGTGGGGGATGAAGTGATCATTCCGGCATACACGTTTTTTGCAACGGCTGGCACGGTGATGTCGGTTGGCGCAATGCCGGTGTTCGTGGATATTGACCCGCACACCTATCAAATGGATGTGAGCAAAATCGAGTCTGCCATTACGTCAAAGACGAAGGCGATCATGCCGGTGCATTTGTATGGGCATCCTGCAGAGATGAACCCGATTTTGGAGATTGCGAGCAAGCATGGCTTGAAGGTGATCGAAGACAACGCGCAGGGGTTTGGCGCGGAGTATCTTGGAAAGAAGACGGGCGCGTTGAGCGATATTGGCTGCTTGAGTTTCTTTCCGACGAAAAATCTCGGCGCGTATGGCGATGGTGGCATGGCGGTGACGAATGATTCCGCGCTTGCCGAGCGGATGCGCAAGCTGCGCGCGCATGGCTGGAAGAAGAAATATTATTCGGAGGAGGTCGGTTATAACAGCCGCCTCGATGCATTGCAGGCGGCGATCCTTCAGGCGAAGTTACCGTATGTGAATGCCTGGAATGAAAAACGCCGTGAATTGGCGCGCCGCTATTCGGAGCATCTCGCGCTGCTGGGCATTGTCACCCCCGTGGAGCGTGAATGGGGAAAACATGTGTATCATCTGTATATCATCCGCTCGAAGAAACGGGATGGGTTGCAGGCGTTCTTGAAGCAGAAGGGAATTGCTTCGGAAGTGTATTATCCGATTCCGCCGCATCTTGCCGAGCCATGCCGCGCGTTTGGATATAAAGAAGGCGATTTCCCGCACGCCGAGCTAGCCGCACGCGAGACGCTGGCGCTTCCACTTTATCCGGAGTTGACCGAGGCACAGCAGGATGAGGTCATTACGGCGGTGAGGGGATTTGAGGGTTAACTCTATGTGGTCAATGTACGAGTCTCTTCAAAGGATTATTTCCTATCAAAAATTGGATCAGATCACTTCTGGGTTGAAGTTTTGGCGGACTCGTAAACAGTTTAAGGTAAGGTTGTTATTTATTTATAAGGAATATCATTATGACCATGAACTGTATGCGATGATGCGTTTTTTGAAGCGACACTACACAAATGTGGAGTTTCTAGGGTTTTCGCCGGAGGAACGCCCAAGGGAGAACCCGGGGCTTTCATCCGGACGATTGTTTAGAGCGTTGAACGATTTTAAGCCTGAGGTGGTGTTTACTTATGAGAAAATTTTAGCTCCTGTTGAAATTGATCGGATCGTCCAAACTGGAATTCGCCTTGTAACATTTACATGCGGTGTTCATACTTTCGCATATGGTGGCATGCGTTCACAGCAGGATGCTGTTGAACAACTCCGCAGACACGCTCTGTATCTTATTCCACATGCTCCGCATCTTCCAGCCCTTGCAAGAGAAGGTGTGAATGCAAAAGAGCTTCCTTTTTGGTATGAGCCGGAATGGTTTTATCCAATAGAAGTTGACAAGGTTTACGATATTTTGTTTATAGGTGATATTGTGACTCCGTTGAATTCCAACCGTTTGGATTTATTGCGTTATTTATCCCAATCGTGCAAGGTGACATTGGCATCTGATGTGGACCCAGGGTTGAAGAATGTCACCTGCATTGGGAGTACATCGAATCCGCACACCCTGAATAAATGGATCAATCAATCTAAACTGGTGTTGGGCTCAGACAGAATAGGTGATCATGAAAGTCTTAATAATTTACCAGGTCAGTACATTTTTTATACGGATGAGTTTTTTATGCGGCAACGGGTATATCCTGTGATGGGGGCAGGCGCGTGTTATTTGGTTGAAAGACATGCGGAAGTTGAGAATAAATTCAAAGATGGTCGTGAGATCATTCTTTGGGATGGATATGATGACCTTGTTGAAAAAGTAAAGTACCTGTTGCGGGATGAACATGAATGCAGACGGATTGGTATGAATGCATTTTCAAAATGTGTTTTGGAGCATTCTGTTGGTGCTCGGGTAAATCAGTTTGTTAAATTTGCGATAAATCCGTAAAGATGGATGGTTGACAGGAAAGACACCATGACTGATGAGCGGCGTCATTACTTGATCTATATTACGGCAAATGATTTAAGCACATATCTCGATGATTTTTTTAATTTCGATGATATGGCAAGATTCGCTCCTGGTGTGCCGCAAGTTAATGTGGTTATTGCTGTCAGCCAAGTTAATCCGTTTAGTGACTTCGATAAGATGGTGTTGGGTATGTTGCGGTGGCGTATTGAGAAATCGAAACACTTGAAGGTCACCAACATCTTACTTAAAGGGAATATAGGACGCGATTTCAGTTCTACCAAGGTTTGCCTTGACACGTTAATAGATGTTGCAAAGGATGATAGTTTTGTTCTTGTGCGCAATCGAAGTTCTTACGGGCCGATCTGCAAGAATTGGTTTAGCGCTTTCGCAGAGCAATATTCCAAGTACTCAGATACGGGATTAGTTGGAAGTACAATATCATTGAATGGGCATCCATCAATGCCAAATCCGGAAGGCGCTATCCATGTGCAAACCTACTGTTATTTTAGTCAATGGCGCCACCTCAAAGATATGATTGATGATTTTCCGGGTTCGAAAAGCTTGGATAGGATTTCCACGATTGTAGACGGCGAGATCGAATTAAGTAAACGGATTATGTCGCATGGGTTGAAGATTTCATGCCTTAATTGGCCGGATATATATTTTGATTCTTCGATATTGAATGCATTACCAGATTTTGGCGGCTGCCTGAACGGAAACATCAAGAAGCTTCCCTTTCGTTATAAAATGTATCGGAAGTCTTTGCGCCGTCCTAGAGGGTTGTTACTGGGAATGTTGTGGATCGTGTTGATAAAAGTTTTGGCATTTTCTTATGCTTCATTTCGGTGGAAGATTTCAAAGGAAAATTATCAAAGATTGTATGAATATGATTAACTCACTTTACACGATTTTACATTTTTCCCCTTCTGGTTTTGTGAATTAGGTCGAAAAAATGCAGTGTGCCTTCTTGCTAGTGCCCAAACAACTTAAAATTGGAGGGGTAAAAGCGGCGAATTACAGCCGCTTTTACCCACATCTTCATGTTGTTTGGATACTAGATGAAATTGAAACCCTTCCAAGGTAGAAACTATGACTTCTTCAGAAATTAATAGTGCCCAAGAAAATTGGTCATTGATCATTCGCCCCCAGCGTGCCTGGTGGGATTTGCAACTTGGTGAAATTTGGCGATATCGTGATCTGATTTTACTGTTTGTGTGGCGTGATTTTGTAGCCTATTACAAGCAGACCATTTTGGGTCCGCTTTGGTATTTGATCCAACCGATTCTAACGACGGTGGTGTTTACAATTATTTTTGGTAATATTGCGCAACTTTCCACGGATGGATTGCCCCCCTTTTTGTTCTATCTGGCGGGTAATACAGTTTGGGTATATTTTTCGGCATGTGTTACCAGCACAGCAGATACTTTTGCAGGAAATGCCGCCATATTTGGGAAAGTCTACTTTCCTCGACTCTGTGTTCCAATTTCCATCGTGCTTTCCAATCTTATATCTTTTGGTATTCGTTTAGGCGTGTTTTTGGGATTCCTTGTTTATTTCCTTCTTAATGGCGCAAATGCGCATCTCACTTGGTGGGCGCTAATTTTGCCGATCTTGTTGATTATTATGGCTGGACTGGGGTTGGGTTTCGGTCTCATCATTTCCTCCTTAACAACGAAATATCGTGATCTACAGCAACTGGTAGGTTTTGGTGTGCAATTGATGATGTATGGCACTACGGTAATTTACCCGTTCTCTAGTGTAGAAGGTGGCTTTCGGTGGCTTTTGCTTTTGAATCCTATGACGCCTATAGTGGAAATGTTTCGTATGGCTTTTTTGGGCACAAGTTCGCTTGAGCCTGTATATTTGATTTACAGCCTTGTTTTCATGTTGATTGCACTGTTGGTGGGTATATTAATTTTCAATCATGTTGAGGCTACGTTCATGGATACGGTGTAGTATGTCTGATATTGCGATCTCGATCGAAAACGTTTCTAAAAGTTACCGTCTTGGTGTGATTGGCACGGGCACATTTTATGGCGATCTTAAACGTTGGTGGGCGCGTCAGTTGGGTAAGCCAGATCCTTATCTTAAGCTTGGGCAGGTTGATCATGGTAACCGTAAGGGACAAACCATTTGGGCTCTCGAAAATGTAAATATCAAGATCAATCAGGGAGAAGCTGTAGGGATTATCGGACGGAACGGCGCTGGAAAGAGCACCTTATTGAAGATACTCTCCCGAGTAACTGCTCCTACAGAAGGGGTGGTGAAGGTTAAAGGGCGAATTGCAAGCCTTCTGGAAGTGGGGACGGGTTTTCATTCACAACTGACGGGGCGTGAAAACATCTATCTCAATGGAGCCATTAATGGCATGACACGCGCTGACGTAACACGGAAACTGGATGAGATCGTGTTTTTTTCTGGGGTCGAACAATTTATTGACACCCCGGTAAAACGTTATTCAAGCGGCATGTATGTTCGTTTGGCATTTTCAGTTGCGGCTCATTTGGATCCAGATATTCTAGTTGTGGATGAAGTCTTGGCAGTCGGAGATGTTGAATTTCAGAAGAGATGTCTGGGAAAGATGAATGATGTGGTTGGCCAGGGGCGCACCGTATTGTTTGTGAGCCATAACATGGGCGCGATACAGTCATTGTGCCAGCAGGGGATTGTCTTTCAGCGGGGCAGGATGATTTTTTCTGGCACACAATCTGAAGCCATACGACATTATGTGGACAGTGTGAATAAACCAGAGGTGTTTTTATCGGATGCATCATCACGCCCGGGTTCTGGGCAGATACGGATTGTTAAAGCCTACTTAAGAGATGCCGATGGGTCCCCGCTTAGCGCTGTTCAATCTGGTCAGGATGTTTATATTTGCTTACGATACAAAGCAGGTTCAAATTATGCCGGGGGGGCGGTGAAGACTGGTATCATAGTTTACGATCAACAAGGCATTGCAATTTTTACCCATGCAAGCGTTATTCAGGGTATTGAATTCAAAAAGGTGCCAGATGAAGGCGTATTTATCTGCCGCATCCCGCGTTTGCCTTTACCTGCTTCCAATTATTTTGTTGAGTGCTCTGTAAAAGTTGACAATGAATACTCTGACCGGGTTGAAAATGCCCTGAACCTCGAGGTCGTTCATGGCGATTTTTTTGGAACGGGATTTTTTCCGGGAGACCGCCAGACCATGTGTTTGGTGGATGGGGAATGGATGCTTGAGGCGTAATGAAAATTGCAATCTATTGTCCTTTGGGACCCCTTGATCGTTTTGGTTATCAATATAACAATAAAATCACGGTGGAGAGTTATTGCTCTCTGGCAGACCGTGTATACCTTGTTTCCACCTCTCGAAGTTCGTACGGTTTTGACAACCTTCGTGGTATTTCGGATAAGGTTGTCTTGATTTCAGATGAACAGACATGGTTTAAGTTAGATGAGCAAGGCCAGGAGGTCTTTGATCCATGGAAGCCCTGTAGACCCAATGCTAATATTGCCATTTCTCGGGCACGTTCTGATGGCATGGATTGCATCATCAACTTGCATATCAACCAATATATTCCTGCTCATGCAGTGAAAACTATAAAACAAGACTGTCAACATATGCTTGACACAAAAAGTCCTTACACATGGCTTTATCGACGCTATCAACTGGTAGATCGGCTTTTTCATACAGATGTCCGATTGCCTTGGATATTGAATCTTCAAATACCCAATTCGTTTGAATTTGATATCGACTCAATTAAGAACGAGCAAACTGGGGAATACATTCCAATGGAATCTGGCAACTTCCATTTTTGGAATGGCAGTGCAATCGTTGATTCCGGTATGGAATTGCAGATCGAAGACTTGGTACATGTTAGAAAATATACTCGAAACTATATGGATCTCCGTCCAGATGCAACTGACACCTATGATTGGGATGAGTATCGGTTTTTCTATACAGAAAAGTTCAAGGCAAAATCAATCTCCAATGATTCGCTGGATGCAATTGGCATTAAAATTTTTCGAAATTCGCCTGATGAGTTTGTAAGCCATGTCGTCCTTCAAGAATATCTTAAGGCTAAGAGGTTTCCAGGAAAACTTAAGAAGGTTCTTGAGAAAATATTCAGAGCAGATGATCGGAAAATAGGCGGCTCAAAAACACTATGAGAATCCCTCGCAACCTTACACCTGCACCTTGGCGTGATGGCTACGTCACCTATCGCCGTTTTTGGCTAGATGCATTTCTAAAAGAATTCGCACCAGAGATGTTGGGGGTGGTAATAGACTTGGGTGGAAAACGCAGCCAAAAACGCGGCACATTTGAGCCGCCAGAACATCAAGCTGATAGGTGGCTTTACGTCAACCTGGATATTCAGACCCAACCCAACGTGTTTGCCGATGTAACGAAGACGCCATTGAAAACAAAGATTGCGGATGTTATTATTTGCACAGAGGTGTTGGAACACCTGCCCAACCCACAAGACTGCGTAAATGAAATATCCCGCCTCCTCCATGATGGAGGGGCGGCATTTGTAACAACACCTTTTATTTACCCTGTTCATGGAGACCCTCAAGATTATCAACGTTTTACCGAAGATGGCTTGCGAAATTTATTCAGGGACTTCAAATCCGTTGAAGTGTATCGTATGGGGGGGTACGCCGGTGTGATGGGTTTGATGCTTGAACTGGGCATCCCCGGCATAGAGGGACATTCGATTCCTGAAAAATTCATGCGATGGGCGATGAAATGGGTTTCACGCTGGCTGTGTCGCTACGATATTGCTCAATTTGGCATGGAAAGTAAAACCTGGTCTGCATTTACGACGGGATACTTTGTGCGCGTTGTTCGATGAGGAATTGGCAGGACATGGATACTTTCTTGAAATAGTTTTTTGTGCTGAAATGAATATATGGTGCTGGATAATATTCAAGCCTAAAGGCATTGAATTTAACTACATACCATAAAAAAGAGTTCTCTACCGTACATTTAGCGCGCAATTTGCGCAAAAATTTCCTTATATTGTACGGTAGAGAAAAAAGAGTAGAAGATGAATAAATTTAATCCATTATCCCATCCAATTATTTTTTCACGCCCTTTGCGGGTTGCAGCTTCTGCATGGTGGCAGCATATACCGTTTGCCATGTTTATGGTGGATACCCTGCGCCCTGCTGTGATTGTCGAGTTAGGATCACATAACGGTGTCTCGTATTGTGCCTTTTGCCAAGCAGTGGATCATTTGAAATTAGATACCCTTTGTTATGCAGTTGATTCATGGCGGGGTGATATGCATGCGTCGTTATACGGCGAGGAGGTTTTGCAGGATCTGAGGAAACACCATGACCCCCTCTACTCAAGGTTCTCTAAGTTGATCCAGAGTTACTTTGATGATGCACTACCGTTGTTTGCAGACGGCTCGATAGATCTTCTGCATATTGATGGACTCCATACCTATGAAGCCGTCAAAAGCGATTTCTACTCTTGGCTTCCAAAAATGAGTAAGCGTGGTGTTGTTTTATTCCATGATATTGCGGTGTTTGACTCTGATTTTGGGGTATGGAAACTTTGGGGTGAACTTAAAAGAGAGCATCCTTCTTTCGAATTTATACACGGCAGCGGGCTGGGAGTGTTGTTCGTCGGCAAAGATTACCCGTCGGAACTTAATATCTTAATGCAAAAGTCGAGCGAAGCGCCGTTTATTCAAGAGTTCTTTTATCAACTGGGTACCAAGGTTGAGCGTAATAAGGAGGCGGCGGAAAAGTACCAGGATACCGAAGTTGTTTTACGGGAAATTATGTCAAGCAAGCCTTGGAAACTATTAAAATGGTTTGAAGACTTCCCAATTTGGCTGCCTGTGGCTGGGATTCGAAAAAGGTTGTTGAAATTTCTTCATAAAAGGATGTGATTTTTGATTATAAAACCATTGAATTCATGGTTTGCAAGCACAAGGATGGAGAAGGTGAAAAGTGTTGGGAAGTCCCGGCGTGGAAGAGATCTCTCTCTTCCAAAAAATCCTGCGTTGGGCGGGAAACGGATTTCCCACTGGTTGAGTCGGTATGACCTTTTTATGTTTGGTGGCGAGAGCGAATCCCAGGTTCAATTCACCGCCAGTTACTTGCTTGCGCAATTCGCTGAGGAGATTTCTAGTGAGTGATTATCAAATTGTCGGTATCATGCTGGTGCGGAACGAGGATGTGTTCATCGAACGCGCCATTCGTAACATTGTGGACTTCTGCGACCGTATCATCATCACTGACCATCAATCCACGGATCGGACATTCGAAATTTGCACACAGTTGCTTCAAGAATATCCGAAAATTGACGCGAGGAGAATCAAGTCGCCGCGTGAGTCCGCGATTGCCATCGAGCCGTATTTTGGAACGAATACCTGGATATTCGGTGTGGACGGTGACGAAATCTACGATCCGCAGGGCTTGAAAATTATGAGAGGACAGCTACTGGAAGGCGCATTTGCGAGGGATTGGTGTATTTTTGGGAATGTATTGAATATTATATCGCTTAACCTGAAAAACATGACCGCTGCTGGTTACCTTGCCCCGCCATCGAGACCGATTACCAAACTATATAACTTTTCCCTTATAAACGGCTGGAAAAATTGCCCCGAGCGACTTCATGGAGACGAGGTTCTGTTCAAGGAGGGTTTTCAAGTCGGTTTGCGTAATTATTTATACAGAGAAATCCCTTGGGATGAATCCTTTTTCCGTTTACTGCATATGCCTTTCTTGACAAGAAGTTTGCAAGATAGGAGAAGAATCCTTAAGACGCGATTGAATCCTGACGAGTTATTGCGGATTGATGGTAAGACAACGCGATTGGGAAAAAAGATGAAATTACTCCGCCTGCAACTCTCCCAACTTCTCGGCTTGGACTGGAAACACAAAAAATATCGCCGCGGACCTTTGGTGGAAAAGGATGTCAGGGCGTTTTTCCCGCCGTTCAGCGCCGGATAAACCGGGTTTCTGCGAATGGATGTTTGCATTTTGCTTTCCACCTGCGATAGATACTCGTACCTTGTGGCGCTTACGCTTCGATTGCTCGATCTGCGATGGAAAGAACACCCCCCGATATATGTTTGCGGCATATCATCCGCCTTCTCCCGCGAGGCTGCTTTCCTGCCGCTCATGAATGATCCGCGTGACTGGATCGGGATCGTCGAATCTGCGGCAGGTCAATTGTTGGGAAAAGGATACCGGCAATGTTACTTGATCCTGGACGATCATCCCCCTCTTCAGTCCTGCAATGTACTGCATCTAAATGTGACCTTGCCAGCACTGATGGACACCCTCGGTGCGGCTTATATCGGGCTTTATGGCTGGGATCAGAATGCGTTATCAAATGGGGAAGTGATGAATGCTGGCTATTACCGCCTTCAGCATCAATCCGACTCCTTTTTATGGCGATATTCCCTTCATCCTGCCTTATGGAATCTCAAGGCGCTTCAAGCAATTACGCGTTTGCTGCCGATAACGGACAGTGATCTTGCCTCACGGAGCGTTTGGGCGTTCGAACGAAGATCAGGCGTTCTATCCTCCGACTCACTAGCAGAATGGAGCCGAAAATCCTACCGTGTTTTCGGTCTGGGAATGCTGGGTGAAAGATTCCAACTTACCCGCCGTTTTTCTAGGAGGATGATGTATCAAATCATAAATTTATTGGACACGATCATCAAAAAAGTATCCGGCCCTGCGGCGCAGGAAAAATTCATCGAATTTGTAGCGGCTGAAACCCTGTTCTTTGACGGTCCGTACCCATTATATTGGAGCGGTGTGATGCAAAAAGGCAGACTGAACGCGAATTTCGAGAAATATCTGACGCTCCATCGGCGGGAGTCCGAACTGTCGCTTTTTCGGGAGGCGCTGAGGGGTGCCCCCCCTGGGAGTATTTGAGGGATGTGTTACGGCG
>JGI24123J20310_1001067_pt1 | contig 12778 bp, 15 predicted proteins | sample SubbioCR12Aug_5A_FD_20310 | JGI IMG/M metagenome (IMG submission 20310)
CCAGTTGAACTTCGGCGCGACTCTTGCTTTTGGATCGGACGCGCCCGTCGAGTCCCCCAACCCGTTTTGGGGCATCTACGCCGCCGTGACGCGTAAACGCGCCGACGCCTCGGACTCCGACCCAGCCTGGTTCCCCGACCAAGCCTTGACCTTAACCGAAGCGTTCTCCGCCTACACCCTCGGCGCCGCCTACGCCGCCAATGCGGAACATCGCCTCGGGGTGCTCGCCGAAAATTATCTGGCTGATCTTATTGTTTTAAATGCCGACCCGTTTGCCATTCCCCCAAAAGACCTGTTGACATTGAGCGCAGATTCTGTAATGATAAACGGAGACTGGGTACTTCAATAAACGGGAACAAGACATGACGCAAAACCTTCCAAAACTCTCTCCTGAAATGTTGATCCCCCGCCTGGGTGAATCCATCGTTCAAAAAGGCTTGATCACAGAGATGGACCTTCAGCGCGCGCTTGCTTATCAGCAGGAGCAAATCGCCCGCAACAAGCCCTGTTTGCTGGGTCAGGCGTTGATGGATTTGGGTATGCTCGACCGCGACACGCTTGATCAGGTGGTGACGGAGCAGATCATCCAACTGCGTTCCGCGTTGCAGGCGGCGAACCGCAATCTTGAGCAACGCGTCAAGGAACGCACTGCCGACCTCAACGAAGCCCTTACCCGCCTCTCCGAACTCAGCCAGATGAAGGCGAATTTCGTCTCGAACATTTCGCATGAGCTCCGCACTCCGCTCACCCATGTGAAGGGATATGTCGAATTGCTCATCTCCGAGTCGCTCGGACCGGTCACATCCGAACAGAAACATGCCCTGTCGGTCAGTCAACGCGCCACCGGCAAACTGGAAAGCATGATCGAAGACCTGATCATGTTCTCGCTTGCCTCGCGCGGCGAACTGAGCATGAAGCTCGGCACGGTGGATATCCGCCGTCTGATTCAATTGTCGGTTCGCGGGGCGGGTAGCAAGGCGGAGGAACGCGGGGTTCATTTGGTCATCGAGGCGCCGGATTCGATACCGTTCGTCCAGGCGGATGGAGAGAAGATCGTCTGGGCGGTGAATCAACTTCTGAATAACGCGATCAAGTTCACCCCGTCGGGTGGAAGCGTGACGGTCTCGCTCGGTGAAGAAGGCGGAAATCTGGTCCAGCTTTCCGTGGCGGATACGGGCATCGGCATCCCCTCGAATCGAATGAAGGAAATCTTCGAACCGTTCCATCAACTGGACGGCTCGTCCACGCGGAGTTATGGCGGAACAGGGCTGGGGCTTTCCCTCGTGCGGCAGATCGTCGAGGCGCACGGTTCCCTGCTGGATGTGCAGTCGGTCGAAGGCAAAGGCTCGACGTTTCGTTTCCCATTACTGGCATTGCGTGATTAACATATGGATGCGGACACCCTTTCACGGTTGCACCGTATTTTTCAAGACGTCCAAAATCAGCCGGATTGGAAAGCCGCGCTGGATACGTTGTTTTTATCCATGCGCGACGAATTCGTTTTCGACAATGTAGCCATCTACCTGGAAGCCCTCAAGTCGAAAGGCTTGGATATTGTGTACGCGCGGGCAATGGGGCGCGGAAAGACCGCCGAAGCCGACGCCGCCTGGGGCGAAAGCATGGCGGCGGAAGTGATTGCCAGCGGTGATGTGGTTTTACGGGTCCCCGGCAAAAGGGATCAAAACCCCGACCGCATGTTGGCGACCTATATGCTTGGTTTCCCGTTGCATATTGGTTCGAAGATTCGAGGCGCGCTTTTGTTTGTGCGGTTTGGCGGGCCCGAATACTCCGACCTTCACATCCGTATCGGCGGGTTGCAGTCGTTTTGGGCGGCGGGAATCGTCGAGCGCAGGGAATTGCAGGAGGCGCGCGCAGAACTGGATTCGGTTCAGCGTCAGATGCGCCTGCAGGATGATTTCGTCTCCACCATTTCGCATGAACTTCGCACGCCGCTTGGTTTTATCAAGGGGTACAGCACCAGCCTGTTGCGGCAGGATACGATTTGGGACGACGCCACCCAGCGCGAATTCCTGACGATCATCGACGAAGAGGCGGACCGCCTGACGCGGCTGATCGAGGACATGCTCGAGTCTGCCCGCCTGCAAAGCAAGACACTGCAATTCAAATTTTCCCCCATCCGGGTGGATGCGCTGGTCCGCGATGTCGCCACGCGTGTGCATACGCATCATCCCGACCTGAAAATTGATTTTCGGCTTGAGAGCCTGCCGCTTGTGCTGGGCGATGGCGTGCGACTTTCGCAGGTGTTCGAGAATCTGTTCAGCAATGCCGTCAAGTATGCCCCCGGCACGCAAATCACCATCTCCGCCAGGGAGGTTGACGGAAAGGTGTTGATCTCCTTTGCGGATAATGGGGAGGGCATCCCGGAAGACTATCTGCCTTTCCTGTTCGAGCGTTTTTATCGCGTCCCCGGCGAGCGGACCGTCACCGGCACCGGGCTGGGGTTGTACATTTGCAAGCAAATTATCATGGCACATCATGGTAAGATTTGGGTGGAGTCGGTGCTGGATCGCGGTACGACCTTCTTCCTGGAATTACCAGCCAGCCCGGATCTCTGAGCGTTTTCATTCCGTATTCTGCAAGGAGAATCATTATGGCAAAGCGTATCTTGATCGTGGATGACGAGCCCCGTTACCTGCGCCTTCTGGAGGCAAATTTGCGCACGGAAGGCTACGAGGTGGCGACCGCACAGGATGGCGTACAGGCGCTGGATGTCTTCTCCGCACAGCCCATTGACCTTGTCCTGCTGGATGTGATGATGCCGCGCCTCGACGGCTTTGCGACCTGCCAGCGCCTGCGGGAATTTTCCAACGTCCCGATCGTGATCCTGACCGCCCGCGGCGAGGAACAGGACCGCGTGCGGGGGCTTGATTTGGGCGCGGACGATTACCTGGTCAAGCCGTTCTCTGCAACGGAACTTCTGGCGCGCGTGCGGGCGGTATTGCGCCGCGCCCAGCCCCCGGCGGATGCCGCGCAAGTGCGCTTTTTCACTCACGACGACCTGAAGATCGATTTTGCCCGTGCCGAAGTCTGGCGCGGGGAGGAAGCCATTTCGCTCTCCGCGACGGAATATCGTTTGTTGTTGCAGTTTGCTCATAATGTCGGCAAGATCCTTACCTCGGAGGAACTGTTGACGAGTGTCTGGGGTCCCGAATACAAGACCGACAAGGAAATCTTGTGGGTAAGTATTGCGCGCCTCCGTCAAAAGTTGGAAAAGGACGCCCATACTCCTCGCCATATCGTTACGCGTTCCGGTCTTGGATATTTGATGCCTCCGACGGAATCTTGACCAGGCGCATGTCGGTTGCGTGCGCGGAAGGGTTACCATGTCGCAAAAGAAGATACTGATCGTCGACGCGGATGCCGCCAGCCGCAATTTTATTGCCCGCATTCTGCTGGATAAGCACTACGAAATCCTTCAAACCGCTTCCGGCGGCGAGGGGTTGACGGTTGCCTGGCGCGACCGCCCGGATCTGATCATCCTCGACCCGGTACTGGCGGATCTGCGGGGGGAGGAGTTTGCGGCAAAGTTGCAGGGCGATCTTCGCACGGCGAATATCCCTTTGATCGCCCTCAGCAGCGATCCCTCCATCGAACGGAGTAAAGCCTGCATCGAAGCGGGATTCAAAGAATACATTATGAAATCGGGGCAAGCCGTCTCCCTCCTTGGGGATGCGGTCAATCGCTTGTTTGGGTTCGCCGAGGAGGATATGAAACAGGGCGGATTATTGATGGTTTTCCTAAGCGCCAAGGGCGGGACCGGTACATCCTCCCTGTGCGCGAACATTGCCATGAACATTTCCCAACAGCAACCGGAGGCGCGCCTCGTTGTTGCTGACCTGGTATTGCCGATCGGCTCGATTGCCCCAATTGTGGGATATGAAGGCAGCCAGAACATAGTCACCATTGCGGACATGCCCCCTGTCCAGACCACCCCCGAATTCTTCCGCCGGGAATTGCCCGAAATGAAAATATGGAATTTCAACCTGCTGGCTGGTTCACCGGATCCGGAACTCAGCAACCAATTAAAAGTCGGGCGCATCTGGGACATCATCAAGACCTTGAAGTCTTCCTACGACTATGTGCTGGTGGATATTGGACGTTCCCTTTCGCGCATTACCCTGCCGTTGATCCAGCAGGCAGACCTTGTGGTGTTGCTGATCAGCACCGATGCCAGCACGATCTCCCTGTCGAAGGTTTTGTGGGATTACCTGCAAAGCAAGGGTGTCCACCCTGGTTCAGTGTATGCCATCCTAAACCGCGCCGCGGGACTGGAAGGCTTGAGCAAGGCGGATGCGGAGAAAATGCTGGGCATCACGATCAATGCAACCTTTCCGCATTTTGGGACGAATTTTGCCTTTGCGAACAGCCAACACCAGCCCTTTACGTTAAAATCCCAAAATGATACGGCAACCATCATCTTCCAGGACACCGCGCGGGACATGGCGGCAATGGCGCGGAAACTGCGGGAGTTGTGATCCTTGTTCGAGTTAACGGAGAAGCGCAATGACAATCGAATACGATGAAAAGGGAAAATTTTATACGAACGTCGTTACAAAAGTGGCTGTTCCTTCCATTATTCAAACGACCACCCATATTATCCGGGGATTTGTGCATATCCGGCAGGGCGGGCGTTTCAAGGACGAACTCGAAACCGACGAGAATTACACCGCCGTTACAGATGCCAGCGTGTATGATTCCGACGGCAAAGTGCTTTTTAGCAGTCCGTTCCTTGCTGTGCAGCGGCGGCAAATCGTTTGGATCATGCCTGAAAATAAGCGTGACGGGGAAGCGGCGGAATGAACGCGACTCCTTCCGGAGGACCCCAACGGCTGACCAGCCAGGACCTTGTCCGGCTAAAGACATTCCTGGCGGACAATCTTTCGCGCGCCCTTGAAGCGGAGGGTATTCCTGTCGCTCAACGCGCAAGTTTTGTCCAGCAGAATATCGAACGCGTCTTTGAACAAACCCAATTGAAGTTCCCCGCTGATCTTAAAAAGCAGATATTCAAACAAGTATTCGATGACCTGTTGGGCTTTGGGCCGCTCCAGGTTCTTTTGGATGATCCCGACGTTTCCGAGATCATGGTGAATGGACCTAAAAAGGTGTTCATCGAGAAAGGCGGTCAGCTCATCAAAAGCAACGTCGTCTTTGACGATGACGACCATGTCGTTCGCATCATTGACCGCATCATCCTGCCGCTGGGACGCCGCGTGGACTGGGACAGCCCGACGGTGGACGCGCGCCTGCCGGACGGCTCGCGCGTCAATGCCGTGGTGCGCCCCGTCTCCATCGACGGACCTTCCATCACCATCCGAAAATTCCGCAAGGATAAATTGCAGGCGGAGGACTTGATCAAATTCGGTTCGCTCACCCGTCAGATGGCGGACTTCCTGGAAGCCTGCGTAAAGGCGCGATTCAATATTGTTGTCTCCGGCGGGACGGGGTCGGGGAAGACCACCCTGCTCAATGTGCTTTCCGGGTTCATCCCGGAGGACGAGCGCATCATTACCATTGAAGACGCCGCCGAACTCCAACTTCAGCAGGATCATGTCATGCGCATGGAGACCAAGGCTGCCAACTCGGACGGGCTTCATGCCGTGACCATCCGCGAACTTGTGAAAAACTCCCTGCGCATGCGCCCGGACCGCATCGTGGTCGGCGAAGTGCGCGCAGGCGAGGCGCTGGATATGCTTCAGGCAATGAATACCGGGCACGACGGCTCGCTCACCACCGTCCATTCCAACAGCCCGCGCGACGCTATTTCGCGCCTCGAAACGCTGGTGCTGATGGCGGGCATGGACCTGCCGCTTAAAGTTGTCCGCCAGCAGATCTCCTCCGCGGTGGATTTGATCGTTCAGCAAACCCGCCTGAAGGACGGTCAGCGCAAAGTGACTGCAATTACCGAAGTGGCGGGCATGGAAGGCGATGTGGTTGTGTTGAGCGATATATTCAAGTTCAATCAGACCGGTGTGACAACGGACGGCAAGGTGATCGGGGAGTTGAATGCCACGGGCCTTCGCCCCAACTTCACCCCGCGTCTCGAAGCGGCCGGGTTCAAACTTGGCGCGGAAGTCTTCGCTCCAAAACTTGCCGCCGCCTCGCGCCGCTGACACACTCTGCTATAATTCAGGTATCCAATCATTGAAGAGGAATCATGACCAACGCCCAGATCACCATTCGTGAAAAGAAACTCGGTTTGCTGATTCGGGATGCCCGCATGGCGGAGCGTCGCAGCATGAAGGAATGTGCCGATGCGATCGGCGTAAAACCCGGCATCTTTCGCGCGTATGAAGAGGGGCGGCGCGCGCCCTCCCTGCCGGAACTGGAGGCGCTCGTCTATTTCTTGAAACTTCCCATCACCCGTTTTTGGGAAAACCAAACCATCTCCGATGCGCCCGCCCCCATGGAGGCGGGGGATATTTTGCGCCTGATCGCCCTGCGCCAGCGCATGATCGGCGCGCTTCTTCGGCAGGAACGCACCAATGCAAATAAATCGGTTCGACAGCTTGCCGGGGAGACGGGCATCTCGCAAGCCCGCCTCAAATCCTACGAACTGGGCGAGCGCCCGATCTCCGTTCCCGAACTTGAGGTGATTCTCTCTGCGCTGGGAACCCGCATGGAGGTGTTCTTCGACCAGAGCGGACCGGTGGGGCAGTGGATGAGTTCACAGCTTGCCATGCAAAAATTCCTCGAATTGCCGCAGGACTTGCAGGATTTCGTTTGCAAACCGGTCAACCGCCCCTACATCGAGCTTGCCGTGAAACTCAGTGAAATGTCCCGCGAAAAGCTTCGCTCCGTTGCCGAGGGATTGCTCGACATCACCCTATAGGATGGCACGATCCGATGCGCGCGCTGCTAAATCCATCGGGTCTTTTTTAAAACTTTTTGGAATGCCGCCATGACATTCGATCCCGCCCAACTTGATCGCGATGGCAAACAAGCCTTCGAGAATAAAAAATTCGACGAAGCTGCGGAACTATTCCGCAGGGCGGCGGAGGGATATACACAGGGCAGGGCGGGTCTGCTCGCCGCGGAGATGATGAACAATACCAGTGTCGCCCTGCTGCAGGCTGGGAAACCCCGCGAGGCGCTCGATGCCGCGCTCGACACGGATAAAATCTTTGCCGGTGCAAACGATTTAAAACGACAGGCGATGGCGCTTGGTAATCAAGCCGCCGCGCTTCATGAACTGAAGCGCAGTGAAGAGGCGCTGGAAAAATACGAACTCGCCGCAGAGTTATTCAGCCGGGTCGGCGAGGGCGAACTTCGCTCCTACGTCAAGAAAGCCGCCGCCGCCATCCGCTTGAAGGATGGCAGTGTCACCGCCGCCGCCTACAACATGATCGGCTCGCTGGATTCAAAAACGAACCCCACGCTCTTTGAACGTATTCTCAGGTTCCTGCTTCGATTCGTAAAATGATCGGTCTCAACATGCAGGTTCGACGCGCGCAGGCGCAGGATTACCGCCAGATATCGAGCCTCATATTTCATGAGGCGAACACCCACCGCCATCTCGACTGGCATTCCGTGTTGGAATGGATTGGCGGGGCAAATTACTGGGTCCTCGAAGAGAACGGACTGGTCACAGCCGCCTTTGCCTGCCCGGAAGAACCACCCAGCGTGGCATGGATACGTCTCTTTGCCCACCACCCGCGTTTTCCCGCTTCCGAAGTCTGGTCTGTCTTGTGGGAAACCGCCCGCGCGGACATTTACCGATCCGAGCCGCAGACGAAGGTTGCCGCCATTGTCTTGAAACAATGGTTTCAAAACCTCCTGGTCTCCAGCGGATTCGAGAATGATGAGAACGTCGTCCTCCTGCGGCTGGGTGAATTAACATACAGGTCGTATTCGCCGCCGCGCGGGCTTCGCATCCGCCTCATGCGGATGGAAGACCTGCCCTTTGTGGCGGAAGTGGACCTCCTCGCATTTGGCTCGTTTTGGCACAACGCTCTTGACTCGCTTCAACGGGCATACGCACACGCCCTCCACGCCACAGTGGCGGAGGACGATTCCGGGGTGATCGGTTACCAGCTCAGCACGGGGAATGCGTTCGGGGTTCACCTCGCCAGGCTTGGGGTCAAACCGGAGGCGCAGGGCAGGGGAGTGGCATCCGCCCTGGTCGTCGAAATGGTCCGCAGTTTGGGAATCAATTCCACCCGCGCCCTGTCCGTGAATACCCAGTCGAAGAATGCCGCCTCCCTCGCGTTATATCGAAAACTCGGTTTCACCCGGACGGGTGAATACTTCCCTGTTTTTGTGTACCCATCCAGAGACGGACAATGACCGCCCGCCTTTCATCCGTCGCCGTGCGCAGGTTTGTCGAAACGCTTTCCGCCGAAATCGGCGCCCAAACCTTTGCTTCTGTTCTGTCAAAATCGGGACTTCCCCGCGAATGGTCTGACCCGCTTTCCTTCACCACGTTCGACGACAACAAGTCCGCGCAAGCCTATGACCGCCTGCAATCCGCCCTGCGCACTTATTACGGACGCGGCGCGCGCGGCATCCTGTTGCGGGTCGGCGCAAACCTCTGGCGGGCGCTGTTGGAGGATGCGACACTGTGGGGGCGGGCGCAAGCCGCACTGATCCAACGACTCCCAAAGTCCCTGCGGATAAAACCCGCATTGGAACTGATGGCGCGGCTCTTCGCCTCGGAGAAGGGGGGAATTTCGCTTCACTCCCTCGACCTCGACCTGCTTCTGGTTGACCGGACATCTCCCCACACCCAAGATCAATCGGACACCGCCCCGATCTGTTTCGTGACCCTGGGCTTGATCCGTGAGTGCCTGTACTGGGCGGACGGCAGGGAACATGACGTCGAAGAGCGCACCTGCCGCGGGATGGGCGACCGTCAGTGTGAATTCAAAATCAGCATGTGAGGCAAAATGAAGCACCATGAAATGAAATGGACGACAGGGGATGGATTGGAAATTTTTGCGCAGGCGTGGGAACCGCAAGCCCTGCAACCGAAGGCGGTCGTCTGCCATGTGCATGGACTTGGCGAGCACAGTTCGCGGTATGCGCATGTTGCCGAGGCGTTCGGCAAGGCGGGCTTTTTATTTTTCACCTCGGATCTGCGCGGCCATGGACGCTCTGAAGGTTTGCGGGGGCATATCGATTCAAGCGAGGACTTCATGGGTGATATTGACATCCTGCTGGAGCGGGCGCGCGGGCGGTATCCCGATTTGCCGACCTTTTTGTATGGTCACAGCTTGGGGGGAATCCTGGTTTTGTTTTACAGCTTAACGCGCAAACCGAATATAAAAGCGGTGATTGCCACAAGCGCCGGGTTGCGGACTGCGCTCGAAAAGCAGAAGTTAAAACTGCTTGCCGTGAACGCGCTGGGTTCGCTCATGCCCCGCATGCTTATCCCCAGCGGGCTGGATACGCACTGGCTTTCGCGCGATCCATCTGTTTTGCAGGCGTATCGTACCGATCCGCTGGTGCATGATAGGGCTTCGCTGGGGTTTGGGAAAGCCATGCTGGGCGTCATATCGCGGACGCTGTCGTGCGCGGCGGAATTCCACCTGCCGCTGCTTCTCTTGCACGGCAAACAGGATGAAATTGCATTCCCCACCGGCAGTGTGGATTTTGCCGCATCCCTGAATGAGGAGCGATGTACGCTTGTCCTTTGGGAGGATGGATACCATGAACTGCACAACGACCTGGAAAAGGACGAGGTTCTGAAAACCATGACCCTTTGGATGGACGCCCGCCTGCACGAATGATAAGATAAGAGCGTTCTAACGCTTTGCTGGACAAAACCATTTCGGCATGGGAAAATCTATCTTCATTACATCAAATCACAGGAGTTTGCATGAGCAGTAATAAAGAAATGAGCAAGCGGCAGGCTCGCAAGGAACAAATGCGCCGCAAAGAGAGGAGTTCGCGGTTGATCGGCATCGGTCTGATCGCTTTCGGTGCGATCTTCATCGCCTTTTTGATCATTTACCCGATGTTCAAACCGGTCGGCGACGTTGTAACGGTTCCTCCCGTCGAACGGCCCTCCTCGAGTTTCAATACCGCCGGCGATCCGAATGCCCCGATTCAGATAGAGGAATACTCCGATTTTCAATGCTCCTTTTGCCGTCTCTTCCACCAGAACACGGAAGAGGCGTTGATGCAAAGCTATATTGCGAACGGTTCGGTGTACTTCATCTATAGATCCTTCGGCGCGTTCAATAGCGCTGAATCCGGACGGGCGGCGGAGGCGGCATACTGCGCCGGGGACCAGGATCGGTTCTGGGATATGCACGATACCATCTTTGCCAACCAGACCGGGGTCGACGTCGGCGCATTCTCGGATCGCCGCCTGCTTGCCTTTGCCGAGCGGGTCGGTTTGGACATGGACGACTTCCGTTCGTGTTTCAACGGCGGCAAGTACAAGGACAGGGTCGAGCAGGACAGCAAGGACGGGGTCGAGGCGGGAGTCCGCGCCACGCCTTCCTTTGTGGTGACCTATACCGTAAATGGAGAGACCAAAACCCGGTTGATCGAAGGCGCCCAGCCGTTCACCACGTTCCAGCAGGAGATCGAAACCATTCTTGAAGAGATCGGTCAGTAACAGCCGAAGATCTCCGCGATAAAAAGACAGCGCCCCTGTTGACAAACGTTCACAGGGGCGCTGTCTTATGATTTACAGGGAACGCCGTGGTTCAAGGATGCCGCCCGTCGCGGATTCTCAGCCGCATCCCTTCACAGCGCCGGCAGCAGCGACGGGTTGGGCGCTTTGTCTGCCAGTAAGAATGCCAGTAGGATCAAGACGACTGCCGTCAGCGCCAAGTACCAAAACTTTACGAGCAACGCGCCTTTGTAAGCAGGATGCGGCTTGATGATGTTTCGTTCCGGCATTGGCATTATATTGTTGATCCAATGGTATGCAACTGTGCCGGTGAAGGCGCCTAGAAGGATGAGACCAGTTGCCAGGCTATAGAGCGCGGCGCCTTGAAAAAGCGTTCCTATTTCAGGGTCCCAGCGCTCAGCCAGGAAAAACGAATCCTGCCCCAACAGAGACACTCCGCCGCCGAGCAGCGTAATTGTCAGGGCGATATTCAAGGTTATACGAAGGTTGTGCATGGTTTATGCATCCATCTCCCAGATGGGGCGTTCGTGCCCGCAGCCCTCGCATTGGACCATCCATGCCCGCGATTCGGCTTCCATCGCCGCAAACATCTTGCGGGAGGCGAGGGCTTTGAATAGTTTCTGCCAAAGGGATGTCATTACGCACTCTCGGAATAGGGGCGGAAGTAGTCCGTGGCTTCATCCAACCGGTTCACTTCCTCGTCTGTCATGTGCCAGCCAGTGCCGCCTGCATTCTCTTCCGCCTGGCGGGCATTTTTTGCGCCGGGGATGGGAAGCGCGCCCTTGCAGATCACCCAATTCAAGGCAACCTGTGAGGCGGTCTTCCCATTATTTTGCCCGATTTCCTGCAACAGACGGATGACCGGCGGCAGTTTCTTCAGCATATCCGCATATTTGGAGCCGCGCATGCCCGAGGGCGGGTTCTCGGATGAGTATTTTCCCGTCAGCAATCCCATTTCGAGCGGCGAATAGGCGATCAGGCGAATGCCGAGTTCCTGACAGCGCGCCAGTGTGCCGTTCTTCTCCACCTCGCGGCTCAACAGGCTGTAATGCACCTGGTTGGAAGCCAGCGGGATGCCGTGCTGTGCCAGTGTGGAGTATGCGCGCAGCATCCGCTTTTCCCCAAAGTTGGAAACGCCCACTGTGCGGGTCAATCCCTGTTTCACGCATTCGACCATGCCTTCCATCATGGTTTCGGGGCTCATCAGCGGCGAGGGCCAGTGGATTTGATACAAGTCCACCGACTCCAGCCCGAGTCGTTCGAGGCTTGCCTTTAACGCGCGGGGCAGGAAACCTTTTGTCAACCGCCAGGGCATGGGGAAGAATTTTGTCGCCACCAGCACGGGCTGGTCGGTGGCCTTTAGAAACTCCCCAAGGAATCGTTCCGAACGCCCCGACCCGTACACCTCGGCGGTGTCCACAAAGCGGATGCCGAGATTGATGGAAACCTCGAACGCCTCTCGGATATCGTTGCGCACATATCCCTGCCCGAACTCCCACACCATGCGGTCTCCCCATTGCCACGCCCCCAGTCCCATTTCGACGGCATGCAAAAAGCGGGCTTCACTATTGACCTCAGCCATATTGTCTCCTTCGATGAATTGCCTGATTCTATCTTAAAAAATCGCCCCTTAAGAATTTTCAGGTTACAATTCAGCCCGCTCGAATTTTATTGGAACTCATGGACCGATATTCCCTGACCCTGTGTAAGTGAATATCGCTCCCGGAGTTCCGGGAGGTTCCCGTGACATCGAATACCCAAAACCGGGATTTTGAACCCGCTTCCCGTTTGGACGAGAGGCTGGGTCTGTCCTTTTCAAAAATATCCCTGCTCACACGTGCGCTCACGCATAGTTCCTATACTAATGAGCATCCTGAAGCGGTGGAGGATAACGAACGCCTGGAATTTCTCGGCGATGCCGTGCTGGATTTCATCGTGGGGGAGTGGGTGTTTCATCGCTTCCCCGAAATGCCCGAAGGCGACCTGACAAAACTTCGCTCCTTTCTTGTGCGGAATGAACGCCTCGCGGACTTTGCCCGCCGGCTGGACCTAGGATCCGCGCTTCGTCTTGGGCGGGGCGAGAAGTCCTCTGGCGGGCATGAAAGGGACAGCCTGCTTGGTTCCGTATTCGAAGCGTTGATCGGCGCCATGTACCTCGATGCGGATTTGGAAAAGGTC
>JGI24123J20310_1001097_pt1 | contig 12481 bp, 5 predicted proteins | sample SubbioCR12Aug_5A_FD_20310 | JGI IMG/M metagenome (IMG submission 20310)
TTCACAAACATCTGCGTCCTATTGCCAATACGGACATAATACACCCCACGAGAAAGATGCGATACATCAATGCGTTGTAGATGTCCAACATCTCCAAGATGTTGGACATCTGCAAATTCAATCACGCATTCGCCAAGTGTATTGAAAATTTTAATTTCTGAACCTTCCGAAGGTTCGAAACCTTCGGAAGGTTTCGTAATTGTAATATATTCGTTTGCTGGATTGGGATGAATGAATGATACAGAGTTTGGCTCATGTACGCTTACATTGTTCAAGGTGGTGAAATTCCATGTTGGTGACCAAATCATTTTTTTGTTATGTCGGAGACCAACGCGCCAAAAATAACTCGTAAGATATTTAAAATCATTTAATGTCAATTGATTTGATTTTAGAGTCCCTTGATAAAAAATATTTTGGAAATTATTATCTTCTGCAATTTGGAAGTGATACGAATCTAATTGCGATGATGGTTCCCACTCAAAATTTATTTCTTCGCTTTTTTGTTGACTTCCATGAACAGGAGTTGTTAGCCGGATTGATTCGGGGATAGGTTGAAATTTAAAAAACATTCCTTCATATTTATATATATTACCATACCATGTACCCACTACCGGCTTCTTGCCTGCCCAATCAATGCGCATGGTTAATGGTGCTTCGTCAATCATCTGCTGTGGTAATGGATGATAGTTCCAAGTATTGCCACCATCATTTGTCATTACAATTTTTCCATATTGACCTACTGCGATACCATTCAATTCATCATAAAATTTAATTGATTGAAGACCAAATTTAGGCTCAACAATTTTGTCAAGGACAGCGACCCAATTTTTACCACCGTCTCGAGTTCGGTAAATTACATCAGACTGGTAATGTGCTATACCAAGCAGTTCACTGCCAACCAAAAAAGCTATACTGTCATTGACAATTTCTAAATCATAAAAAGACAAATAAGTTGTATCAACTTTAAAATCAAATAATCTCTCCCATTTTTGAGTTTTAATATTAAAATTTACATACTGTGTAGAAAAAATTTCTCCCGTGTGAGCTATAACATAAAATCCTAATGTTCCCTCATTAACTTTATCAATGCAATATATTTCGCCTCGTATAAGCATGGTATCTGCTATTGAATATGATTCCCAACCGTCTTCTGTGATATAAATATAGTGATAAAATGTATCATCAGACCATTGGGTATCTGTAATAATACCACGCAAAGAATCCAACATAAAAATATGAGTTGGGTCAGAATCTTCTGATATTAAGATTTTACTAAATGATTTACCCCGGTCAATGCTCTTAGTAACATATTTACCTTCGCTGAAAATTGCAAAATAATTATCTTTATCGGGTGCAGCAAAATCTCGTACATTCAGTAAATATTTAGGTTCATCATTCATTGGGTCTGCTTTATAGGTCAAAGACCAAGTATCACCAGCATCATAGCTATGGTAAAGCTCTATTAGTCCGGTTTGCTGAACCACAGATACGCACATCCCATCATCAAAGCATACCAAAGGATTAATTTGTCCCGTATCTAAATTCTTTGTAAATTTCCATTCAGAAGCATATGTATCTCTTCCAGAAATAAGGAGTAAGAATATAATAATAAATAGTTTCATATTTTATCCAATCTCTCAAAAAGTTTCTAAACAAACACCTTCCATAAAGTATAAACAAATGAAACTTCATTTTGTCACAAAAATATGCAAAATATTTCAAAATTTCAGATGTGCCACACTTGCCAGGTGTGGCACATCTCTTTTCCCAACCAAAAATTTTCCCGCTCCCAAAAAAAATCTATACAAAATTTTCTTGTTTACGTCATTACTTATGGTCATTTTTGTAAGCGTGTTGGCTGTAAATTGAGGATAATATGAAAATTTTGATAGTGGTATTTTTGTTTTTTGGGGCTTTTGATGTGTTCGCACAGAGCAGGGAGGTTAATCAACATCTGCAGATGCTGGCGAATGGCAAAACTGAAGAGGTGAGGTCGGCGATTCCGGAACTTTTGGCTCGCTATCCGAGTGACCCGGGCGTCATGTTGTTGCATGGTAGTGTGGTCGAGGATATGAAGCTGTCGCTGGATATTTATCGTCGTATCGTCACTGATTACGAAGGAAGTGAGTGGGCGGACGATGCTCAATGGCGCATTGTGCAGCATTATGCTATTTGGGGCGACACGAGCAAGGCTAAGTCCGAGCTCGATATTCTGCGTACCAAGCATCCCTATTCGACGTACTTGACGGTTGCCGCCGATGTTGTCCGGAGTTCGGTCGCATATGCCAAGAGCAACACGAAAGCTATTGCCCGAAATGAAATTCAGCGTCCCATTATTGACGAACCCGCCAAGCAAGATTTCAAGCCGCTTACGACTGAAGCCGCACCAAACAGATTAGCTGATTCGAAACCTGCTGAAAATGTTGTGATTGACAATAGATTGAAAGAAAGTTTACCTGAACTGAAAAGTGAACCCGCTTCAAACTTCGAAGCTGATGTGAGTTTTGAAATTATTGAACCCGAAGTCAGCGATGAAGTGTTAAAAGTAGATGTGCCAAAGGAAGTTTTTTACGGTTTGCAGGTAGGAATTTATAACGATAAAGTTGCTGCCGAATCTGAAAAGGAGAAATTTCTGGCAAAAAGGATGCGCACGACAGTATCGGAAAAGCAGGTAGGCGGTAGATTGAAATATGCTGTAGTGATAGGAAACTATTCTTCAATAGAAGCTGCAGAAGCGGCTAAAATAATAGTCGGGCAACAATGCGGTTGTGAGCCTTTGATTTACGAGAAATAGGTTTTATTTTTATAAATTTGGGATGAATTATGAATTTCAAAAGAATGATGATTGTAGTAGTGCTATCAATAGTGGTAGTAAGTTTTTCATGTACAAGCGAAACAAAGGAGTCGGATAAAATGATGAGCGAGAATATTTACGGATTCAATGTCACAGATATTGATGGGAATGAAGTCTCATTGAACGAGTATAAAGGTAAAGTGGTGCTTATTGTCAATGTAGCGTCGAAATGTGGCTATACTAAGCAATACACGGGGCTTCAGGCGATTTACGAAAAATACAAGGACCAAGGGTTTGTTGTATTGGGATTTCCTTGTAATCAATTTGGCGGTCAAGAACCCGGAACTGAAAAGGAAATCAAGGAGTTTTGCGAAGCAAATTTTAATGTCACTTTCCCTATGTTTTCCAAAATTGATGTCAACGGGGACAACACTCACCCGCTTTACAAATATTTAAAAAGCAATGCTAAGGGCACGTTGGGAACTCAAGATATTAAGTGGAATTTTGCAAAATTTTTGGTTAATAAAAATGGCGTCGTGCAAGACCGCATCGGCACACAAACTACGCCCGAATCAATGACCGAACAAATCGAAAAACTGTTAGCCGAATAAATTCTGAATTATTTCGAATATTTCAAAGCCGCTCCATTTGGGGCGGCTTTTTTGTTTTTATTAATATTTAGATATAATTATTTATTTTTTAATCCTTCCCCATCAATTCTTATAATTCTTTATTGCTTTAATGCGGGAATTAATGCCCTCTATCACAGTATTAATTGGGACGGAACTGCCGAAGCCAAGTTCATTATGTTCGTCTATCAAATTGTCATTCTCTATTGGGTATATTGACCTTGCTGCCGAACCTGCCGTGCTAAGAGGTAACAAGCTGAAATATGTTGTGCCTTTTGTATTGCAAATCATTCTGTATTCGAAGAAAATGAGGTAGGATTTGTTGAGTTCCATCTCGAAATTGGGATTTGATTCTTCAAACCATTCCTTGACATAGTCAAATTTCAAGCAATTGAATGTTTCTGAGGCTCCTTCCTCCCCACATTCTAAAAGCTGCTTTCCTTTAAAAATCGTGTCAACAGTTGCAATTACTTCTCGCACTGTTTTGGGCTGTACTTTGTACGATGTTGCTCGCATCAGAATTGAATTAACAGTCACTCGAGCAACTAAGTATGATGAGGTCAAAGATGCATCAAGAATTGGAGAGGGAGATACTCGCCTGATTTGTTCGATGAACGCAAAATAAAAGTCCATCACAGATTTTCTTTTCAATTCACCGTCAATCTTGTAGTTAAGAAATTTTTCAGGGCTGTATTCAACAAGTTTGTATAAATATTTCATAATGGTTTGGAGAGTGTCATTATAATCTTGTCTCCATAAATCTCCGTAAAACGTTTCGATATCAGAATTTTTGGTCAAACTATCCAGAAATGTGTAGGCTCTTACGACATCTTTGGGCATATCATCTGAATAGGGCGGATTGCTTACGTTTACTTCGGTCTCATAATGTGTGCCAACAAAACCGGGCATGCACGGCAATTCTTGCCCGTAAGAAGATATTATAAATACGAAATTAGAACACAAAATTAGTAATTTAACAATCAACTTCATAAATTCACCTTTTTTCTTCTTGCAAATGACACAATTTTAATAAAAAGAGACTTACTTCGATACAAAAAATTGAAACGAACGAAAACGAGATTTGTTTATCGTTAAGTGTAATGTTGTTTTCTGGAATTGCTCTATTTAGCTAAGATTATAACGTAATATTGCAAAATCTAAGTATCTTTCCTTGAATATGTTATGAAAGTGTCGAAAAAATATTTATATTTCATGACAAAAATCATTTTCTTGCATGGTTAAAGATTAATTGTTAATTTTACACTTGTATTTGTTGTATAAGATAATTAATTGTTTTAATATGAACATAATAAGTCATTTTAAAGATAGAGGGAAAGCAGTAACCATTACATATAGCGTGGTTTTTGCTCTTATAGCCTATTTGACATTCACAACACTCAACTCTGCGGTACAAGTTTCAATGCCCGAAGAGAACGACGATTGCATGGTTTGCCATGACGACAAAGATTTGAAAGGCACCCGCAAAGGCAAGAATATTTCGATGTATGTCAATCCCAATCATATTCTTGGCTCTGTACATGCTGAAGCCAAGTGTGTTGATTGTCATACAGACTTAGCAGGCGTGGATTTGCCTCACGAGGATGATTTGAAGACCGCGACTTGTGGGAAATGCCATAATAAGCAGCAAAAGGATTTCGACATAAGCTTTCATGGTGTTGCACTCAAAAAGGGCGACCCTTTGGCGCCTAATTGCCAGTACTGCCACGGGAACCACCAAATTGTTGATGCGCAGCACGAAAAATCTCCTGTACAACCTTTAAAAATTCCATTTATGTGCGGGAAATGCCACCAAGAAGGCGCACCCGTACAAATGTCAAGGAATATTCCCCAATCTCATATCTTGGAGAATTATTCTGAAAGTATTCACGGTGAAGGACTTTTCAAGCGAGGTCTTGTTGTGACTGCAACTTGCGTTTCGTGTCATACTGCTCATGCGATTTTGCCACATACAGACAAGAGGTCTTCTATTGCAAGGAATAATATTGCCGCAACTTGTTCTCAATGTCACGCGAGAATTGAAGATGTGCACAAAAAAATTATTGACGGCGAGTTATGGGAAAAAGAGGCTCATTCATTGCCGGCATGTGTGGATTGCCACCAACCTCATAAGGTTCGTAAATCTTTTTACGATGTCGGTATGGCAAAAAAAGAGTGCTTAAATTGCCACCAGGACAAGAATATTAAAGCAAGCAACGACGGTCGCTCTCTACATGTTGACGTAAGCAAATTAGACCATTCAGTCCATTCAGACCTTGCTTGCAGTAAATGCCATATTGAGGTTCGCCCATCTAAGATTCGCTCATGCGAAACAATTACAACAAAAGTTAATTGTGGAAGTTGCCATGACAAAGTCAATAATAATTATATGCAAAGTAGTCATGGTAAGCTCTTCTTGACGGGTGAAAAAGATGCTCCTACTTGTGTAACGTGTCACAATGACCACGAAGTTCTCCCTAAGATTAATCCTATGTCCAAAACTTTTGCTATAAATATTCCCGACCTTTGCTCAGAATGCCACCAAGACGGACATCAAGCAGCGGTCAGAATGGAAGACAAGGTGCAACATCTTACCGAAACTTATACCGAAAGTATTCATGGGCAGGGCTTGAAATCCGGCAGGCTCAAAGTAACGGCGAATTGTTCGGATTGCCACTCGGCACATATGGAGGCAAATCATGAAAATCCTGTATCTTCTACACATAAAGATAACATCAGCAATACTTGCGGTAAGTGCCATTGGGGGATTCAAACTCAATTCGATAAAAGCATTCACTCGCCCATGGTATCAAAATCGAATGATGAACTACCAAATTGCAACACATGCCATGTCGCTCATTCGGTTGTTGACCCATCGAAAGATGAGTTTAGATTGTCCATGTTGAATACCTGCGGCAAATGCCATGAAAAAATCACTCATTTATATTTCGATACATACCATGGGAAAGCCTCACTACTCGGTTCAGGCAAAGCTGCCAAATGCCAGGATTGCCATAGCGCCCATATGATATTACCAACATCACACGCAAATTCGACACTTTCACGAGACAACATTGTTGAAACATGCGCCAAATGCCACCCTGCAGCAAACAAAGGCTTTACACGATATTTAACACATGCAACTCATCATGACCCCGAAAAATACCCACTACTTTTCATCACATTTTGGGGTATGACCATACTACTTCTTGGCACATTCCTTGTTTCATGGTTGCACACATTATTGTGGTTGCCAAAGTCACTAAAGATGCGAAAAGAGATTATGGCACTCAAAGCCGCAGGGCATTCGGGCAAACGCGTTAGGAGATTCACACCATTGAACCGGATTTTGCACGTCACGATGATACTATGCTTCCTGACTCTTGCCGCCACAGGTATGATGCTCAAATTCTCATATGCTTGGTGGGCACAATTCAGCGTTAAGATGATTGGCGGCGTCGAAGTTACCGGATTCTTCCATCGCTTTGCAGCAATAGTGCTATTCGGTGTATTCTTCACTCATATTTTCGATTTAATATTCAATAAACGAAAAGAATTTGGCTCATGGAAAGAAATGCTATTGGGACCCGATTCACTTTTGCCGAATAAAAAAGATTGGGAAGATTTGGTAGGTTCGATGAAATGGTTTTTCAACAAAGGACCGCGCCCGCAATATGGAAGATGGACATACTGGGAAAAATTCGACTATTTTGCAGTATTTTGGGGGATTTTCGTAATTGGTTCAACGGGGCTTATGCTCTGGATACCGGAATTCTTCACCAAATTTATGTCCGGGCAATTAATTAACGTTGCTACAATAATTCATAGCGACGAGGCATTGCTTGCAGCAGGTTTCATTTTCACAATCCACTTCTTCAATACGCACTTCCGTCCGGAGAAATTCCCTATGGATACCGTGATTTTCTCAGGCAGTTACGATGTAGAAGAATTCAAATTCGACAGACCCGCCGAATATGAAAAATTAGTCGAAGAAGGAAAATTGGAAGAACTTTTCGTTGACGAACCGACTCCGACACAAAAGAGAGTCCATTCAATCTTTGGATGGGCAGCTTTATTGACCGGATTATTAATAGTATTTTTAATAATTTATTCGATTATTAGCATTAACTTTTAAATATAGCAAAATGTCTTCTGCCCCCTCTTTCTCGTCCTGTCTTTGTTACTAAGACAGGACGAGTTTTTTTTCGGAAAAGAAACCCAAGATGCCCCACCCCGACAACCTTTAAAGGAAATCATTAAGAACATTGAAAATTTTGAAATATTTTGAATTTTTGTTTGGAAGTTTCGAAAAACTTTTTTATGTTAGTAATGTGACAGAAAGCTCTTTAGAATTTTGTTTTTTGGAATGGAATTCATATTATAAAATTAAGCCCAAACAGGGCAAATTTTATTGTTATATTATACAATAGGAGTCACTATGCAAGTACGCAATGAACAAATGCGTCAATCTGACCCAAACCCAATTTTAGGGGGGGGGTAACTGCTTTATTTTACAAGAAGTTACCGAAATCACTTGGCAAGTTATGGCTTGCAATTTTTAGCATGATATTATTTGGAGGTACAATATTGATGCCTGTACAAGCCGGAGCAGTTGAAGAAATCAAGGAATTGCCAGCAACTATTCAGAATGGATTTATTGAAAATCAAGGTCAGTGGCCAGATGAAGTTTTATATATGACAAATACTAAATCATTCCGAGCATGGATTACTAAAAAAGGCATGGTTTTCGAGCAATTTGAGAGGATGGACAATGATATTTTAGGAGGTTTAGACCAACGAAGTAAAAGAGAAAATTCCTATAAGGCGCATGCCGTAGGATTAGAATTTATCAATTCTAATTCAATTTTGAATATTCAAAAAGGAAACCAACTACAAATGCGTTACAACTTTTTAAAAACTAATGATTTTGGGAAACACCGTAGCAATGTAGTTCAATATGAGATAATTGAAATCCGAAATCTTTATAATGGAATAGACATCAAATATTATTTAGAGGAAGGTGAACTAAGATATGATTTCATATTACATCCAAATGCAAACCCTGAAAATATTGAATTTGAAATTAAGGGAAGCAATTCAATAAATGTGATAAATGGTGAAATCAAAATTGAAACAACATTACAACCGATTTATAAAAAGGACTTGTATGCATATCAATTTAGTGAAAGTTCTATTGATAGCAAACAAAAAGTTAATGCCATTTTTACAAGCGTAGGGAACAGAATTAAAATATCACTTGGGCAATATGATAAAACCAAACCACTTACAATAGACCCCTTGACTCTAATCAAAACTAATAAAATAACTCAAACTCCTCTAAGTAGTAATAGTCCAATGTGGAGTTTTGACCTGAATTCTGATGACGATATTATTTTTTGTGGTTGGACAGCAGATATTAATTTCCCTATAACATACGGAAGTTTTTCTGGATTAGGTGACTCATACGTTGGCAAATTTATAACAAGCACTAGATCCTATGATTGGATTACTATCTTTGGTGGAAGTGGTCAAGATAATTGTGTCGATATAGAGTTAGATATAAATAAGATATATTTAAGAGGGGACACTAGAAGTAATAATTTCCCAACCACTATAAATGCTTATATGATAAATTACCCAATAAATTTTTGGCGAACTTCTTATTTAACGATTTTAAGTCAAAACGGCCAAAATATTGAATACTCAACTTTTATAGGTGATGAACCTAATTATTTTTCTAATCAAATAAAAATTTCTAACAGAGGTGAAGTTTATATTTCAGGTGAAACTGTGGGTGATCAAAACCCGGCTTTTTTTGAACTGGGAGAAATTACAACGCAACAAAGAAATTTAAATTCTGAACCTATAGCTTACATTATGTGTTTTACTCCAGATCAAAATTCAGACTATATTCTTAAATTTTCTACGTTGTGGGGTGGTGATCATACAACACGAATTTTGGGTATTGATGTAAATAATAATGATTTTATCTATATTACTGGTTTAACCAAGAGCTCCTCATCTTCATTTTCACCTACTTCAGGTGCTTATGATGAAGTTAATTCTTATGACTATCCTACTTCTTTTGTTACAAAGCTTCATTTTGATAATAATAATTTATTAATTGATTATAATACTTTTTTTGGTATTATTGACGACTTTCAAGAAGATATAAATGGTTATTTCAGTCATACGAATCCGCTAATTTTCCGTGAAGGGAAAATTATTTTTGCTGGTTGGGTCCAGCGAAGTGGAGCGATACCAACAGTAAATGCTTTTAACAATACCAGGGGGATAGGTGACCAAGCTTTCATTGCAGTTATTCAACCTTTTTCTGATGGAATTAATGACCTTTTATATTCAAGCTATTTTGGTGATGGTTTAAATGAAAATGACTTATGTATAATAAGGTCTTTGGAATATGACATCAATTGTCATTCGATAATATTTGCAGGAAGCACAAAAGCTGAGTTAATCGGTTATACAGGTGTATTAAATGAAAACTTTACACCAAATAAAGTAAATGGTTTGCTTGGAACTGTATATATTAATAAATTTACAGTTCAAACTTTAGAAGAATTGGCATATAATGCCGAAGGTTATACTAGCTTTGTTGAAGTTAAGCACAATCCTGCTACAAATATTTTGTATGTTACAGGTGAATCTGAGGTGACAATAAACCAACAAGTGCGTTATATTGAATTTATCAAAGAGTTTACAAAAATGTCATGTTATAGTGAAGAGGATTGCCCATGTCCATCGTCAAGTAAAGAATGGTTAACTGTAAATGTTGAAAAAGGAGGGGATGGTTGTGATGCTGACGAGTGCTTAGTTACTCATCGTTTAGCGATACCCGAAGAGTACGCTTGTTTTGGTTATGTAAATGTTTCGGCTCTAATTGAAGGTGAAGTTGTTACACAACCAAATAATTATGATTTAAGCACTTTTAATATGTCAGATTTTAATCTTTGCATTAAGGAGGGGACTAATTATACTATTACAATCAAGTTATTCAAGACTTGCTGTGACTACAATCCATGTATTATCAAAAAGACAGTTTATTGTGATGTCATAGAGGAAGCTCCACCATGCACACCTATTGGCGATTGCGAACACATTGGTTGGACGAAACAGGAAAAATTGAGGATACAAGTAACAGATTGCCCGGGTTGCTATATTAATGTGAGTTATTATACTCGGGAAGCGTGTGGATTTAAAGATATTCAAATAACAAAAATTGAAGTCGAACATGGTTTATCCGTGCTTGCTTGTTGCGTTATGAGCGCATCTCAAACCTTCTTAGAGGCGGTACAGGGTGTTATACATGAAAATAAAATGGGATTTTCACCTATTGATTACAATGAACCTTGCTCTGATACATGGCGAGTTTCTAATGCATCATGTTGGGCTATGTGGGTTGAAGCTGTTGATATAGGCGGGCCAACATTTAAAGTTATCAAAATTCAAAAACCTTGTTTCTCAAATTGCTGCACAAGAAGATTGCGAGTTTGTAGAGAGTTACCGAATAAAACAAAAATAACCGATTTGGGTCCCGGCACACCACCATTTAATTGTAATGGCATAACATATATTACACCTACCCAAACCTTACAATGTGAATATTTGTGTGAGAGTTTGGAAGATATTGATGTTATAATAGGCAAATCCGGCTATATTGACAACACTATACTCGATGAGGAACCTTTATATCACAAACCATTCGAGCAAAGTAAAAAAGCACAATTCAATATTTCAAATGATAATGAAATACTTAGAGTAATAGTAGATAATTCAAATGCAAGTAGTCTCATAATCAATATATTTGACATTAATGGGAAACTTTTATTCAGTGAATCGAACAATATCAAATCAGGTTTAAACGCTTTTGATATTGATATTACTACTTTTAACAATGGTGTTTATCTATACAATATTATGATTGACGATTTTTTGGTACAAACCGACAAATTCATGATTTCTCGGTAATTAATTATAATCATCCCCCTGAGACAAATTTCTCAGGGGGAGCTTTTGGAGAAAAAATGAAGCTACTAATTATAATATTCTTACTATTAATATCAAGAATAGTTTCGTTGGCTTCCGAATGGGAATTTAACGATAAATTAAATACAGGACAAATTAATCCTTTGGTATGCTTTGATGATGGAATGTGTGTAGCCGTAGTTCAGCAAACCGGTCTAATAGAGCTTTACCATAGCTATGATAATGGAAAGAATTGGTCTTTGACTTATAGAGCAGACCCAATGAATGTAGAACCTAAATATTTACTAAATGTTCGCGATTTTTCTGCTCCCGATAAAGATAATTATTTTGCAATTTTCTCGGAAGGGAAATATGTTACAAAAAGTACTGACCGTGGAAAATCATTTAAAAAATATTTACTTGCCGAAGATGCTGACCCATTTAGGATATTTATGTTGGATTCTTTGCGTGGAATTATTTATGTTATCAGAACCACCCCCCCTAGTCTAGGATATATTTATTTTACAAGTGATGGATGGGAATCCTTTTCAATTGTAGATACTTCGATTTTTGGTACCATTAATTGCATTGATAAAGTTAATGAGGAAACTTTAGGGTTTTATGTTTTAGCTAGTGATGGAGAAATTTTTACTAAACAGTATATAAATTTTAATATTAAAACTCAAAAATGGGAGAGATTATTTGATTTTAAAGTTGATACAACATATCTAGGATTCAGAGAATTAGACATTGTCAATGACAGTGTAGCTTTTTTGGTTGGTAGTGAACTTCTTGGTATAGCACATTATCGGTCAGATGTAATTTACCGAACTCGAGACGGTGGTAAAAATTGGCTTGCTGTCCTTGACACAATTGTCGAGCCTAAATTTGGTCTTCAATCAATTAAATTTTATGATGAATTAAATGGTGTCGCAGTAGGGCAAAATGGCAAAATCGTAATGACAAACGATGGGGGTAATACTTGGAACTATCATCCATTACCACAGCAGATGATTGACGAAGCACCATTAACCATGCGCATTGATTGGGCAGGCAAGAAGCCGGTAGTGGGTACATG
>JGI24123J20310_1001107_pt1 | contig 12391 bp, 13 predicted proteins | sample SubbioCR12Aug_5A_FD_20310 | JGI IMG/M metagenome (IMG submission 20310)
GCTCCCAGAAGCTGGGCCAGCCGGTGCCGCTGTCGTACTTGCGCGAACTGTCGAAAAGGGGCTGATGGCAGGCCGCGCAGATGAAGGTGCCGTCGCGCTTCTCGCGGTCGAGCGGGCTGCTGCCGGGCGGCTCGGTGCCTTCCTCGAAGAGGATTTCATAACGGTCGGCCGGCAACAGGCGCTTCCATTCGCTTTTCGATTTGTTCAGCGCGGGCGCGGCGGCGCTGCTGCTGCGGGAAAGCAGCGGCAACGCAGAGGCGGCGAGAAGGCCGGAGAGGGCGGCCAGCCAGCGGCGTCGGGTGATTGTCACGGTCCCTCCTTTATTAGAGTGTTCATGCCATTAGACCGGATGCAAGGCGCAAACCTTACACGTCCGACACGTGCGCCTTGGGCGCGATCTGGTGGAACAGGCTGGACTCGCGCTTGTAGAAACCCTCGGTGTGGAAGGTCTCCTCCAGCTTGTAGAACTCGTAGTCGAGATGGTGGCACAACTCGTGCAGCAGGGTGCGCACGAAGCTCTTGAAGGCCACCACACGCTGGTTCTTCGCCGTGCGCATCCACAGCTTGATGACGGCCTGCCTGCCCTCGTCCTCCGGCAGGTCGATGCGTTCGATGGCGTCGCTCCTGTCGTAGATTCGCTTGCGCGCCGCCGACAGCCGGGCGTAGTAGGCGAAGGGCACGGCTAGAAAATCCCCAGCGCCACACCGCTCGCCATCGCCTCGCCCAGTTCCTCGCAGGCGGCGAGGTCAGCCTCCGTCACCTCGTGCCGCGCGATGAGCGGCTCGGCGACGCGCTTCCAGCCGTAGCCGGTGGCGATGCGGTCGATCTGCGCCACCGCGCCGCTGCCGTCGTTGCCGGCGCTGACGAAGAGGGCGTAGGGTAGACCGACGGTTTTGCCCTCGGCCGGGTAGTAGGTGCGGTCGAAGAAGTCCTTCACCATGCCGGCCATGGTGCCGAAATTCTCCGGCGTGCCGACGATCAGGCCCTGGCAGCCGAGCAGGTCCTCCAGCGTGGTGTCGCCGGCGCGCTTCATCACGGTCCCGGTTTCCGTCGCGCGCCGTGCGCCGCGCAGCACGGCCTGCGCCATGGCGCCGGTGTGGCCGCCCTGGGTGTGGTAGACGATGAGCAGGCGCTTGCGCAAGGGCCTGAAGGGCGGGATCTGCCGGACTCAGAACCTGGCGATCAGCGCCTGGATGCGGGTGAGATCCAGCGCGGGGAACTGTTGCGCGAGGTAGCCGGTGACGGCTTCGACGACGACCGTGGCCTGCCTGGCGGCTTCTTCGTAGTCGCTGCGGTCGACTTCGACATAGCCCTTGTAATCGGCGGTGAGCCGGGCGTGATAGAGATTGCCGAGGAACTTGCCGGCATTCTTGTCGAGCGCGCCGGTTTTGACGAAATGCAGGCCGAACTGGGTTTGCACGCCGTCATGGCTCGCCGTCTCGATGCCGTGGGCGGCGAGCAGGGCCACCACGACATGGTAGGCCGCGTAGTAAAGGTCCGTCACCGCGTTGCGGAAGAGACGGTTGTCTGCCACCAGCCGTGCGGCGGCGAGGTTCTCGGCGACGAGTTGCAGTTCGACTTCGGCCAGCTTCAGTTTTTCGTCCATAGCACGATGCCTTCGCGTTTCAGTGCGCTGTCGAGCCGGCTCGGCGGTTCGCCCGTGAAAAATGGAACGACCTGGAGTGGCGGCGCGCCGAAATCCTCGTCCGATGCCGCAGCCTGCACATCCAGCCAGCGCTCCAGATCGCGGCTGCGCGGCGAGGTGAAATAGACGGCCAGATCGAGGTCCGAATCCTCCTTCGAACGGCCGCGTGCGCGGCTGCCGAAAACAACCACGCGGGCCAGGCGCGGCTCGGCCGCGAGGCGGTCCAGCAGGCGTTCCAGCCGACCGCGCTCGAGCGGCGTCAGGTGAGACGGGAAATGGGCGTGCGATGCATTCATGCGGGCATTCTACCGCAGGGCACCGGAGGCGGCCGGGTCCTGCCGGTAGAACTGTTTCATCTGCGCGTACACCGCCGGGTATTCCGCCAGGAGCAGATCCGGCGCCTCGAAGAATAGCTCGCTCGTCACGGCGAAGAACTCGGCGGGGTGTTCGGCGGCATAGGGGTCGATCGCCGTCCCCTCGTCGTCATCGACGCGCGCGCAGAAGTCCTCGTAGGCCGGCTCGAAGGCGTCGAGCCAGTCCTGGCGACTCATCCCCTCGTGCAGCGGCGGCAGGCCGTCGGGCGGGCCGTTGAGCATGTCGAGCTTGTGGGCGAATTCGTGGATGACCACGTTCATGCCGTCCGCCTCTTCCCGCTGGTCGAACCAGGAGATCAGCACCGGCCCGCCTTCCCAGGCTTCACCCGCCACGCTGTCCTCGAATTCGTGCACCACGCCGTCCTCGGACATCAGCTTGCGCGGGATGACGAAGTCGCCCGGATAGACGATGATGCCGACCCAGCCGCGATAGGAGTCGAGGCCGAGCTTGAGCACCGGCAGGCAGGCCTGCAGGGCGATGGAGAGCTGGATGTCCTGCGTCAGGGTCAGCCCCTGCGCGCCGTGCCATTCCTTCTGCGCGATGAATTGCAGCGCCATCGCGCGCAGCCGCGAGCGGTCTGCCGCAGCGAGGTAGTCCAGGAACGGCAGGCCGTCCTCCACCCGCGCCCATTGCGTCGTGTCGACGGCGGCGCGCGGATCGGTCTTGCCGAAGAACTGTTTCAAGGCATGCAGCATCGGGTTAGGATAAGCGAACTAGGGCCGGCACGGGGCCGGCCGATTGCAGAGACCCTGCCGCCATGTCCGCCTACTCCGCCACCATCCTCTGGCAGCGCAACGGCGCCGCCTTCACCGACCAGCGCTACAGCCGCGCCCATGTCTGGCAATTCGACGGCGGCGTGGAGGTGCCGGGTTCGAGTTCGCCGTACACGGTGCCGCTGCCGTACTCGGATGCGCGGGCCGTCGATCCGGAGGAGGCCTTCGTCGCCGCGTTGTCGAGCTGCCACATGCTGTGGTTCCTGCACATCGCGGCGCAGCGCGGCTTCGTCGTCGAGCGCTACGAGGACCGCGCCGACGGCACCATGGCGAAGAATGCCGAGGGCAGGCTGGCCATGACGCGGGTGACGCTGCGCCCGCGCGTGGAATTCGCCGGAGAGAAACGGCCGGACCGGGAGGACGTCGAAGACCTGCATCACGCCGCGCACGATGAATGCTTCATCGCCAATTCCGTGAAAAGCGAGGTACGTTGCGAGCCGCAGAACTAGCCACGCACCCGCGTGGTGAGGAATATGCCGGAGAGGATGAGGGCGATGCCGGCGAGGTGGTAGAGCGCCGGCTCCTCGCCGAGGAAGATCACTGCAAGGATGGTGCCGAAGGCCGGCATGAGGTGCATGAACTGGCCGGCGCGGTTGCCGCCGACTTCGGCCACGGCACGGTTCCAGAAGATGAAGCCGAGCGCCGCCGGGAAGATGCCGGCGTAGGCGATGGCGGCGAAGGCCGGCACCCCTGGCACGATGAGTTTCCCCGAGGACACCTCCCATAGATAGAAAGGCGCCAGCCCGACCAGCCCCCACAGCGTGATGGCGGCGAGGAAGGACAGGGCGTGCAGCGTCGGTGGCCGGTGTACCAGCAGCACGGTGTACAACGCCCAGAACAGCATCGCCGCCAGCACCCAGAGGTCGCCCGCGTTCGGGCGCAGGTCGAGCAATCGTGCCAGCTCGCCATGGGCGACGATGGCGACGACGCCGGAGAAGGACACCATCACGCCCAGCCATTCCAGCCGGCTCAGGCGCTTGCCGAGCAGCGCCCAGGACAGTCCGATGATCATGATGGGCGTGGCCGAGGCGAGCAGCACGCCGTTGGTGGCGGTGGTGAGGGCGACGCCGGTGTAGGTCAGGGCGTTGTGGCAGGCGCCACCGAAGAGGCCGAGCAGGGCCAGCGCCTTCCAGTGCGCGAGGATCTCGCGCCATTGCGTGCGCAGATGCGGCCAGGCCCAGGGCAGCAGGCAGGCAAAGGCGATGACCCAGCGCCAGAAGGACAGCGCGAGGGGCGGCACGTCGTCGCGGATGCCGCGGCCGACCACCCAGTTGCCCGACCAGAACAGCACGGTCAGGGTCAGCAGCAGGTAGGCGAAGGCGCGGGAAGGGGGTGGGGTGGCGGGCAAGGGGTTCTGGCTTCCTTGGTGATTATTTTAGGGGCGTTACTGTTGATCGAGGTCAAACCGCAGATCGTTTTATGGCAGCATTATGCCTTTCAATGGCCTCGGGGCGCTTCCGGTGCCAGACCGAGGTGGAGGCAGGAATGGGCGAGATCAAACCGCCGACCGGTGAACCCGGCACGCCGATGGCAGAGCAGCGCGAATACCTCTCCGACGACCCGCGCGACATTGGCTGGGTCAAGCAGAACGTCCCCTGCCAGACGGCCTGTCCGGCAGGCACCAACGTCCCGGTCTACATCCGGGAAATCATCGAGCGCCAGTTCGGCCGCTCCTATGAGACCAACCGCGAAGCCAACGTCCTGCCCGGCGTGCTCGGCCGCATCTGCTCGCGGCCCTGCGAGGCGCAGTGCCGCCATGGCTGGCCGGGCAACGGCGAGCCGGTGGCGATCTGCCACCTGAAGCGCGTCGCGGCCGACCTCAAGGACGCCGGCCACCGCATTACCGAGCGCCTGTATTCGCCCACCGGCAAGCGCGTGGCCATCGTCGGCGCGGGTCCGGCCGGCGTGGCCGCCGCGCACGATCTTTCGCTGCTCGGCCATGATGTGGTGATCTTCGAGCGCGAGGAGCGCGCCGGCGGCATGCTGCGCTACGGCATCCCGGAATTCCGCCTGCCGCGCAATACGCTGGACATCGAGCTGCACAATGCCCTGCGCCTCGGCGTGCAGGTGCGCACCGGCGCCGAGATCGGCAACGGCGAGGGGCAGATCCCCATGTCCAGGCTGGAACAGGACTTCGACGCCGTGCTGCTCGCCACCGGCTGCATGGCGGCTTCGCCCTTGCCGCTGCTGGGCGAATGGGAGAAGCGCGACCTGCGCGGCATGGAGGGCGTCGAGTACGGCCTGGATTTCCTCATGGAGATGCACCGCGGCGCGGAAAAGACGGTCGGCAAGCGCGTGGCGGTGGTCGGCGCCGGCTTCACGGCACTGGATTGCGCGCGTGTGGCCGCGCGCCTGGGGGCGCACGAGGTCACCATCCACATCCGCACGGCGGAGGAATACATTCCTGTCACCCCCGAGGAGATTTTCGAGGCGAAGCGCGAGGGCGTGCGCATCAAGGGCCTGCGCACCCCGGTCGGCCTGACGGCGGAGGGCAACCGGCTGACCGGCATCGAATTCGTGCAGAACCGCCTCGGCGGCTGGCGCAGCAACGGGCGCCGCCAGGCCATCCCGATCGAGGGTTCGGAATTCCATGAGCCTTGCGATACCATCATCATCGCCATCGGGCAGCAGACGGCGAACGACTACCTCGGCACGAAACTGGAGCTGGACCGCTGGGGCAACGTGCGCATCGGCGTGGACGGCATGACCTCGCACAAGGGCATGTTCGCCGCCGGCGATTACGTCAGCGGCGCCTCGACGGTGGTGCAGGCGGTCGGCCACGGCCGCCAGGTGGCCAAGCGCATCGACGCCTGGCTGATGGGCCGCGAGCGGCGCAAGCAGGTGGTGCGCATCGTGCCGGTGGACAAACCGCTGCGCGAACGGGCCTTCGATTTCATCGTGCGCCAGCACATGCCGACGGCGCACATGGACGAGCGCATGCGCGACGGCAAGCACGAGGTGGAACTCGGCCTCGACGAGAAGCTGGCCTTCGAGGAGGCCAAGCGCTGCTACCTGTGCAACCTGCGCTACCAGATCGACGTCGACCGCTGCATTTTCTGCCGCGCCTGCATCGAGGTCGCGCCGCGCAATTGCATCAAGCTGGTGCGCGGCGTCGAGATCGACGAGCAGGGCGCCTACGGCAAGCTGCTGGAAACCAAGGAATGGAACCAGGTCGGCGCGATCTGGATAGACAACAACGAGTGCATCCGCTGCGGCCAGTGCTACACCGCCTGCCCGGTGCAATGCATCTCGATCTCGCGCTGCGAGCTGACCGAGGTGGAGATCTGAGATGGGGGACACAGCCAGAAAAACGCGTCACCACATCATCGTCGGCAGCGGCGTGGCCGGCAGCCAGGCGGCGGAAACCCTGCGCGAATGCGAGCCCGATGCGCGCATCACCATCCTCACCCTGTCCAGCCTGCTTTTCTACAACCGCTACGACCTGCCCAAGGTGTTTCGCGGCCACCGCGACTGGCGCGAGTACCTGGTCTATCCCGCGGCGTACTACCGCGACTGGAAAATCAATGTGCGGCGCTGCAGCCGCGTCGCCGGCGTCGATGCGCGCCGGCGCGTCATCGCCCTCGACCACAAGGAGGAGGTCCGCTTCGACACGCTGCTGGTGGCCTCCGGCGGGCGCGGCTACATTCCCGAGGACCTGACGGACTTCCGACCGCTGATGCACGGCTTTTCCAGCTACACCGAGGCCATGGTGGCCGCCAACGAGGTGCCGAAGAAGGGGCACGTCATCATGCTTGGCGGCGACATGATCGGCCTCGACCTGGCGCGCACGCTGATCGATACGCGCCACCGCGTCACCCTGGTGGCCGGCCCGAACACCTTCTGGCCGCACGAAGTGGATGATACGGAGCGTCCTGGCCTGATCGCGGCCCTGGAGAAGATGGGGATCGAAGTGCTCGAAGGCGCCGACGCCGGCGGCATCGCCTCGATCGATCAGGGCGCCCCCGGCCTGTCGGCGCGGCGCGTGCTGTTCCGCGACGGCACCGAACTGTACGGCGATGTGGTGATGCCGTTCTTCGGACTGTCGCCATCGGTCGAATTCATGCTCGGCTCCGGCGTCGACATCGAGCGCGGCCTGCTGGTCGACCCGGCACTGCGCACGACCACCGAGGGCATCTATGCCGCCGGCGACGTCTGCCAGATATGGTCGGATGCCGAGCGACGCTACCGCTTCTACTACGGCTGGAAGAACGTGCGGGCCATGGGCGATCTGGCGGCGCGCAACATCACCGGCAGCAGCGACCCCTGGGTGCCGGCGCAGGACGAGAAGCTGCACATATCGGACGACGGCAAGATCCAGTCGCCGTTCTGGGAGTACGCATAGTGGCCACGGATATACAAATTTCCATCGTCGGTTCGGCCGGCGACGGCACCATCGCCGCCGGCGACATCCTCAAGAACGCCCTCGCCGGCATGGGCTACAAGATCATCAGTTTCGATGTCTACCCGCCGGAAATCCGCGGCTTCGGCAAGTGCATCGCGCGCATGCGCGTCACCACCGAGCAGGTCTACTCGCTCAAGCACAAGTCCGACGTGCTGATATCGCTCGACGACAGCCACGCCATCCCGCACGCCGACGAGGTGCGCGAGTGCGGCGCAGTGATCTACGAGCGCGCCTCCATCGTGCAGTTGCCGGAAGGCGGCCACATCAGCGCCCATATCGGGCCGGGCCAGTTGCCCTATCCGGTGCCGGTCCGCGAACTGGCGGAGAAGAGCACCAGCGCCAACCGCTCGCGCAACATTGTCGTGCTGGGCTTCCTCGCCGGACTGCTCGACCTGCCCGATGGGGCCTTCCTCAAGGCCATCGCCAAAAAATTCAAGCGCAAGGCGGAGGCCGCTGCGGCCAGCGAGGCGGCCTACCGCATCGGGCGCGAATTCGCGGCGCAGACCTTCAAGCTGGACGACGTGGTGTTCGGCCCGCCGGTGTCCACCGTGGTGGCGGGCGCGACCGTCGAGATGATCAGCGGCAATGCCGCCATCGTGCGCGGGGCGCTGGATGCCGGCATCGACACCTTCTTCGGCTACCCGATCACGCCGGCGACCTCGATCATGGAGCGTCTCGCTGCCGAGATGCCCAGGCGCGGCGGCCGCCTGCTGCAGACGGAGGATGAGATCTCCGCCATTTCGGCCGTCATCGGCGCAGGGTTCGCCGGTGCGCGTGCGGCGACCTCGACCTCCGGGCCGGGCCTGTCGCTGATGGCCGAGATGCTCGGCATGGGGGTGATCGGCGAAGTGCCGGCCGTCATCTTCGTTTCGCAGCGCGGCGGCCCCTCCACCGGCCTGCCGACGAAGACCGAGCAGTCCGACCTGCATATGGCCGTGTTCGGCGGCCACGGCGACGCGCCGCGCATCGTCATCGCGCCGACCAACGTCGACGGCTGCTATCGCTGCGCCGGCAAGGCCTTCGAACTGGCCGAGGCCTACCAGACGCCGGTGATCGTGCTGGTCGACCTGTATCTTTCCAACCGCTACGAGACGGTGGTGTTCCCGGCGCGGCCGCCCTTCGAGGCGGATGTGAACCGCAGGCCGGGCAAGCAGGCGGCCGGCACGCAGTACAAGCGCTACACCCTTGGCGGGGACTCCATCAGCCCGCGCGCCCTTCCCGGCGAGAAGGGCGGCATGCACGTGGTGACCGGCCTCGAGCACAACGAGCTGGGCCGACCCAGCGACCAGGGCGAGATGCACGAGGCGATGAGCCGCAAGCGCCACGAGAAGTTGAAGGAAGCGCTGAAGCATCCCGACTTCACCATCTGCAAGCGCTTCGGCGACGAGGGCGCGGTTGACGTCGGCGTGATTTCCTGGGGCTCGAATTTCGGCGAAAGCCTGGAGGCAATGCTCAAGGCGCGCGGCGAGGGCATCCGCTGCGCGGCGATGAAAGTGGTGATGCTCTCGCCCTTCCCGACGGAGCGGGTGGCGGCCTTTCTTGCCGACTGCAAGGAAGTGCTGGTGCCGGAGCTCAATTACCAGGGGCAGTTCGCCAACCTGCTGCAGTCGCATGTGGCGCGGCCGGTGACGCGGCTCAACCGCGTGCCGGGCGAGCCGATGAAGGTCGAGGACATCCTCGAGGAAATCCGCCGCCTTGCAGGACGCAAGGCGGCGCAAAAGGCAGCGTAGACCCTGTAGGTCGGGCTTCAGCCCGACACCAGCCGCCGCAGTCGGCCTGAAGGCCGACCTACATCGAAAGGAACGCGACATGGGCGAAATCAAACCGGTTTATCTCGAAGAGAAGCTGAAGGAGATCGAGGACAGCGGGCGGCTCGACTACCGCTCGAAGACGCTGCCGACCTGGTGTCCGGGCTGCGGCTACTTCTCCATCGTCGAGGCGGTGGCNGCTTCGCTGTGCGAGTTGAACATCCCGAACGAGAATGCCGTGATGGTCTCCGGCATCGGCTGCTCCTCGCGCTTCCCGTTCTTCGTGAACAGCTACGGCATGCACACCCTGCACGGGCGGGCGCTGCCGGTGGCCACCGGGGTGAAGACGGCGAACGACGCGCTGACGGTGGTAGCGGTGGGCGGCGACGGCGACGGCTTCGCCATCGGCGGCGGCCACGTGCCGCACGCGGCGCGGCGCAACGTGGACATCACCTACCTGCTCTTCGACAACGGCATCTACGGCCTGACCAAGGGGCAGACCTCGCCGACTTCGGCGATCGGCTTCCGCACGCCGACCAGTCCCTACGAGAATCCCGACCGGCCGCTCAACCCGCTGCTGATGCTGCTCTCCTACGGCGCCAGCTGGGTGGGGCAGGCCTATGCCGGCCGGCCCGACCACCTGCACAGGATGATCACTCAGGCCATGGCGCACCGCGGCTTCTCCTACCTGCACATCCTCTCGCCCTGCGTCACCTTCGACAAGACGCACCGCACCTACGGCAATCTCGGCATGCAGGTGCGCGACCTGCCCGCCGACCACGACCCCACCGACCGGCTCGCCGCCATGCGCGAGGCCATGGACGATGCCTTGCCCGCGCTCGGCCTGTACTTCCGCGAAGAGCGGCCCACCCTGGCCGACGCCCTCGACGGCCTGGTGGAAAAGGCCGGCGGCGAACTGCCCGGCAAGGTCGCCGCCAAGCCGGTGCGCAAGGCGGCGCGGCGCTAGCTAGTCTCCGGCAAAAGTCAGTCCCCGCAACACGGCGGCAAAGAACTCCCCCCCGCCCCATTGGGGAGAGGGTTGGGGTGAGGGGCGCATTTCGGCGATAATGTGGCTGTTGGCTTGATTGTCAGGCCGTTCCTGCATCCACCAGTGGTCTCCGTCACCCATTCCATCGCCCAGGCCGGCGCCGAAGCCGCGCAGTTCGACCTGCTCGCCGAGGGCCTGCCGCCCGAAGCGCGCGAGCGCCTCGTGCTGGCCGCCGACTTCGCCAAGGCGCTCTATGTCGGCAAGCAGCTTGGCACGGGCGAAGACGCCTGGCAGCACGCCGTCGGCATGGCGCTGGTGGCCGCCTCCCTCAAGCTGGATCCCGACACGCGGCTGGCGGCGCTGCTCTTCGCCGCCTCGGATTACCTCGAGGACGCCAGCGAAAAACTGGCGGCCCGCTTCGGCGCGCCGGTGGCGGATCTGGTCGACGGCCTGCGCCGCCTCAAGGGCCTGCAGCTGGTGACGGGCAAGAATGAAAGTGCGCAGAGCGTCAAGGCGCAGGCGGAAGTGCTGCGCAAGATGCTGCTGTCCATGTCGGAGGACATCCGTGTCGTGCTGCTGCGCCTGGCCAGCCGCACGCAGACCCTGCGCCACCTGGCCGACTGCCCCGAGGCCGAGCGCAACGAGGTGGCGCGCGAGAGCCTGGACATCTACGCGCCGCTGGCCAACCGCATCGGCGTCTGGCACCTGAAGTGGGAGCTGGAGGACCTCTCCTTCCGCTTCCTCGAGCCGGACACCTACAAGCGCATCGCGAAGAAGCTCGACGAGCGCCGCGTCGAGCGCGAGCAGTTCATCGACGAGGCGATCGCCCGCATGAAGGCGGAGCTGGCAGAGGCCGGCATCGAGGCCGAAGTGGCCGGCCGGCCCAAGCACATCTACAGCATCTACAGCAAGATGCGGGCGAAGCGCGTGGATTTCGAGGAGGTGTACGACGTGCGCGCGCTGCGCGTGCTGGTCGGCGACATCAAGGACTGCTACACCGTGCTCGGCATCGCGCACCACATCTGGCAGCCGATCCCGCAGGAGTTCGACGACTACATCGCGCACCCGAAGGGCAACAACTACCGCTCGCTGCACACCGCCGTGATCGGCCCCGGCGGGCGGGCGCTGGAAGTGCAGATCCGCACCCACGAGATGCATCGCCACGCCGAGCTGGGCGTCGCCGCCCACTGGCGCTACAAGGAAGCGCCGGCCAGGACGCGCGCTACGACGACAAGATCGCCTGGCTGCGCCAGTTGCTGTCGTGGCGCGACGAGATCAGCGACTCCTCGGAATGGGTGCGCCAGTTCAAGCGCGCCGCGCTCGACGACACCATCTACGTGCTGACGCCGCAAGGCCGCGTCATCGACCTGGCGAGCGGGGCGACGCCGGTGGACTTCGCCTACCGCCTGCACACCGACCTCGGCCACCGCTGCCGCGGCGCCAGGGTCAACGGCGCGCTGGTGCCGCTCAACACGCCGCTGCAGAACGGCCAGACCGTCGAGATCGTCACCGTCAAGCAGGGTGGGCCGTCGCGCGACTGGCTGCAGCCGGAGCAGGGCTACCTCGCCACCTCGCGCGCCCGCTCGAAAGTGCGGCAGTGGTTCACCGCGCAGGAGGAAACCGAGACGCAGGCGCAGGGCCGCGCCATCGTCACGCGCGAGATGCAGCGCGAGGGCCAGACCGGCGCCAACATCGACGAACTGGCGCACAAGCTCGGCTTCGCCAACGCCGACGCGCTGTATCTGGCGGCGGCGAGGAACGAGGTTGGCCAGCGCCAGTTGCAAACGGCGCTGCGCGGCGCGCCGGAGGCGGCGCCGGCGGAACCGGAAATCCAGACGCGGCGCAGCAAGGCGGGAAGCTCAGGCAGCCGCGTCCTCATCGTCGGCGTGGACAAGCTGATGACCCAGCTCGGCCGCTGCTGCAAGCCGGCGCCGCCGGACGCCATCGCCGGCTTCGTCACGCGCGGCAAGGGCGTCTCCATCCACCGCCTCGATTGCACCAACTTCCGCAACATGAGCGCGCGCAACCCGGAGCGGCTGATCGGCGCGGAATGGGGCGAGGGCGCTGCTGTTGATGCGGGTGCCCTCTACCCGGCGGACATCGTCGTCGAGGCGCAGGACCGCCAGGGCCTGCTGCGCGACATCTCCGAAGTGCTCTCGCGCGAGAAGATCAACGTCACCGCGGTGCGCACCCAATCGAAGCAGGGCGCCGCCCGCATGGGCTTCACCATCGAAGTGAGCGGGGTGGCGCAGCTGCAGCGGGCCTTGAAGCTGATCGGGGAGATCGGCGGCGTGGAGCGCGCCAGCCGCAGTTGATTCTTGGGAAAAGTCAGTCCCTGCAGGACGGCGAATGGGTGGTCTCGACCCTGTGCGGAAATTGGCTGCTCAAAATAGCGGACAATGATCGGTACAAGAGTTCTGCAATCACTTCGGCTCGCCGCTCTTGCAGCAGATGAACACG